>SWBW01001545.1_pt1 | contig 11694 bp, 7 predicted proteins | sample 4693041 | NCBI WGS metagenome assembly SWBW01 (sample SAMN10267271, study PRJNA491770) | bioreactor metagenome | isolation source: DHS bioreactor inoculated with marine methane seep sediment | place: Japan: Omine Ridge, Nankai Trough | collected 2006-05-06
GGTTTACCTAATTTGAATTAAGTATTGTGTCCCCAGATCTTCAGGCTGATATGCCCTTCAGGATTATCGGTGGTGTCGTAGCGATCAGCCATTTGTCCCGTTTAATACCTCTTCGACACTACGAAACTCTTCGAGCGCCGCTTCTAGTTGCTCAACGATCTCCTGGGCCAGGACTTCGGGAGCTGGCAGGTTTTCGGTATCTTCGAGTGAGTCGTCTTTGAGCCAGAATACGTCGAGGTTGGTTTTATCGCGGGCGATGAGTTCATCGTAGGTAAACGATTTCCAGCGTTCGATTTTCTTGGATACACGGCGTTTACTGCGGTCTTCGGCCCTGTAACATTCGATAAACTCATCAAAGTCACTTTTCACCAATCTCTTGGTCTTGAGTGTCATGTGTACATTGGTGCGGAAGTCATAGATCCAGACCTTTTTGGTCCAGGCGGTTTTAGAGGCGGGTTTAGCGTTGAAGAAGATGACGTTGGCCTTGACGCCCTGGGCGTAGAAGATGCCGGTCGGTAGTCGCAGTAAGGTGTGGAGGTCGCAGCGTTCCAACAGGGTTTTGCGCACGGTTTCACCGGCACCGCCTTCGAAGAGGACGTTATCCGGCACCACCACGGCGGCTTTGCCGTCGATCTTGAGCATGTTGGCGATGTGTTGCACGAAGTTGAGCTGTTTGTTGGAGGTGGTGGCCCAAAAGTCTTCGCGCTCATAGACCAGCTTTTCCTGCTCTTTTTTACCGGTCTTTTCGTTGATGACGGTAATGGAGCTCTTTTTACCAAAGGGCGGATTGGCCAGGACCATATCGACACGGTCATCCCCCACTTCTTTGGCCAGGGCATCATTGGCGGTAATCGGGCATTCATCGCCACCGATACCGTGCAGGTATAAATTCATGGCACATAAGCGCACCACGCTATCGACAATATCGTTACCGCGTAAGGCTGTTTCTTTAAGATGACGACGATCTTTTTTAGATAACGTTGGATGTGCCGCCATGTAATCATGGGCGGCCAATAAAAAGCCGCCGGTACCACAGGCGGGATCGGCCACGGTGTCGGTCGGCTTAGGCTGCATCACCTCCACCATCGCCTGAATTAACGGGCGCGGGGTAAAATACTGCCCGGCACCGCCTTTCACGTCCTGCGCATTGCGTTCCAACAAACCTTCGTAGATTTCGCCTTTTACATCCGCCGGCAAGGTGGACCACTGCTCCTTGTCGATCATCTTGATCAAACGTTCCAGCTTGGCCGGATCCTGGATTTTGTTTTGCGCCTTACGGAAAATGGTGCCTAACATACCGCCTTGTTTACCCAAGTTTTCCAGAGTATGGCGGTATTGCAGCTCTAAATCATCACCATCGAGCTTCACCAACTTAGCCCAGGCATATTTCTTGGGAACTTTGGTCTCCTGGGCTGCTTTTTCACGCTCATCGGCCATTTTCAGGAAGATGAGATAAGTTATCTGCTCAACGTAATCGCCGTAACCAACCCCATCATCCCTGAGCACATGCGCATAATTCCAAACCTTATTAACAATCTCAGACGCACTCATGATAATCCCCATAACCTACAACATCGTGACCGGAGCGCGACCAGAACTTGCGAGTGCAAGTTCCGGAAGTACTTAATGAAGCTCGTAGAGATTCTAAGTGAAGCATAGAAAATACTTGATGAAACCCGAAGGGGTTCTGAAGTGTGACCAGAACGTAGTTCAGGAAATGCTGGATGAAACATCGAAGATGGTTCTGCAGTGTGACCAGAACTGAGTTCAGGAAATACTTGATGAAGCCTGCAAGGATTCTAAGTGCACGCAAGACGTGGGCGTAGTTCCATACTTTGTTGACTATCTCTGTTGTGCTCAAATGATAACCCTTTGATAATTAGTTACTTTTAATTTTTTCGGCTACTTTATCTATTCAGCAGGCTGCACTATACTCCTAATGTATGAAAGCAAAGTCACTCACAAAAACAAACCCCTACCTAAAACGCACCTCTCTAACTGGCCAGTGGGTTGTTAAAAATGTAGCCTCATCAACGGCAGTTGAAACCAAACAACCCGTATCGACCGTTGTTAATCGTGTAATGTCTCTTCATTCATCGAGGCCCGTAAAACTTCAGAAAAAACGCGCTTCATAGGCTCGTAATTCCCCGCATGTCCATGATGTATCGCCGAGATGTATTCATCCTGGTGATCGGTCAAATAAGTAAAATCCAGTAAAGGCATTCCAGCCTGTAGAGCCATAATGGTAGCTAAGACCCTTGATAAACGTCCATTCCCTTCTCGAAATGGATGAATAATGATGAGTTCGACATGACATATGGCCATCGCCTCAACTAACTGTTCCTCATCAAATCCCTCGCATGGGGTATATATTGAGAGATACTTTTTAGCAAGCTCTGTCATCAACTTTGGGATAAAGTTTGACGCTGCAAACAAAAAATCATCTTTCTGCATATTGACCGAACGGAACTCACCAGCCCATCCATAGACAGAATTTAACCAATCACGGTGCCACGCACATAAATCAGCTACCGTTATTCGCTGATCGGCCTCAACATCTTCCAGCAAATTAGACTGCAACTCTTCGAGAAGAACAAGCTCAACATCATCCATTTCAGCTGGATCAGTAATACCCAATTTATTGATCAATACCTGTTCATCAGATCCGGGCTGGGATTGCCCCTCAGGATTTCCAGATGTGTCGTAGCGATCAGTCATTTAATCTGGACTTAGAGAACAAATTCGACATAATCACCATTACCCACACCGTCGTGACCGGAGCGCGACCAGAACTTGCGAGTGCAAGTTCCGGAAGTACTTAATGAAGCTCGTAGAGATTCTAAGTGAAGCGTAGGAAATACTTGATGAAACGCGAAGCAGTTCTGAAGTGTGACCAGAACGTAGTTCAGGAAATGCTGGATGAAACATCGAAGATGGTTCTGCAGTGCACGTAAGACGTGGGCGTAGTTCCAGACTTTGTTTACTATTTCTGCTGCGCTCATAATAATGATTATTCCCCGACTAACTCATGTATTTCATTTAGGCATACCGTTGGAAGCCCGCTTCCTCGCAGTGACAGACTTGACAATGCTCGCAAATATTCTTCTGGCTGATCGCCATCAATTGTTCTAAATATTTTGTACTTAGCTATACGCAAGGCAGTAAAGCGAGAGAGCCCAAGAGCCATTAGATTGAGTGACGTTTTGTCTGATGCACCAAACTCCAGATATATATGATATGGCTCTATTTTATACTCTTTAAGGTCAACATTTTGTTCTTCAAACACAAACTTCAATACATCATTATAAGCCGAAAAATATTTTTCCAATTTAAAACGTATATCATGCTCAACAACATTAAGGACATCTCTTATTATTGATGATACGCTTTTATCAGGATCCTTATTCCTAACAAAAGCTACTCTGTTTGCAATTATTTCTCCAAGGCTAGTTCCTCTCACCCACTCATAGCAAAGATATGATAATAATGGGAAATAGTTTTCATGAATATTCCAGCCAAATGATTCGTTAATCACTGTAAGTATCAATTCAAACCTTGACTTAGAACCCTCTGTAAAAGGATGCAATGGCGCCATTCCTGGTAAAAACAACTCGCCAATAAGTCTTTTATAGACAGCTTCTAGATGGTCAGGTCTTAATGATTTGTGTGCCTCAAGCACTGAATATGGAAGAGAAATATCAAGACTTTCACAATGGTCCAGTGTTTTGCCTAAATTATTAAGATTATCTTCCAAGCCATACTTTTCAATAATTGCATCACGGCCATTTTCAGATAGTTCATGATAGATTCGACTAAATGCTACTTCCGCACTTTCGATCTCATCTTCTTTCTTAATTCTTCCTTCAAGTAAATCATCTAAAGTTGAACCACCATCCCTCATTACAAGATCAATAGCAGAACATATATCTTCTAATTGTTCACCCTGATATATCGGCTCAACCCATTCATCAGGATTAATACACCATATATTTCCATGAAACTCTTTTAAAAGACGACCTGCTCGACCAGATAGATTGAGGAAATCCGGGCGAGACATAGGCTTATCCCCGGATTTTGGGTTATCAATAAATATATTTTTTGCAGGTAAATTAACACCTTGTAAAAGCGTACTTGTACAGCAAATGTATTTTATCTTTCCGCCTTTAAATAAAGCCTCTACACCACTCCTCACTATTGAAGGCATATAGCCATAGTGAAACGCAACGTTTTTTTTCAAACAAATCACAAGTGGATATTCGGGGTGTATTTCTGTTTTTATAAACTCAATAAATGCCTCAATATCATCATCTAATATTTCCTCTTCTAGATTACCCGAAAGCGAGCTTGCTATCTTTTCTGTATCAGCCGGCCCATTCGCAAAAATAATTGTTGACTCATCATCGCGAGTTAAAGAGATTGCAAGTAATGATTTTATTAGCGCTTTAGAGCCCCTGTATTTAAAATCAATCACTCTTTCTCCGAGATCTACTGTTTTTTCTCTTCCAGCCAAACTGAATTTGGCCCTTTTTGGTTTACCTGATACTTTCTCGACCAAAATAATATTTTGTGTTACTGGGGAAACACGCTCAATTATGCTTTCTGACGAATCAGTCATCGCAAATAAATCAATAAAATAACCAGGATTACTTATTAATGGGCTTGCAAACAACACAGGGATATTTGGGAATCTAGTTAATATAGAATCAATAGCGTTTTGAAGTACGATACCGCGTTTTCTTTTTTGAATTTCATGCGCCTCATCGATAATTAGGGAGGTAACCCACAAACCAATCTCCTCGCTATATAATAAGCTGGTCAATCTTTCCTGAGTGAGAACATAAATAACACCTTTTGATACATCTTCCTTTTTCACGGGAAATGGTGCTGTTCGAATAACAATGCCACTTAAATTTACCTTTCTTAGAGACCCCCTTATTCGCTGTGTAACTTCACTAATTAATGCTCTTGTAGGCACAACATAAATAACACTCTCCTTATCTCCACTTACAAGCCTTTTCTGCAAGGCTAGATTTAACACGTACGATTTTCCAGCTGATGTTGGCGCAGAAACACTTACTGTTCTACCCTCGGTCACAGCACGATAAAGTGAATATTGGAAATCTGTTAGTAACTCATTATCTCCTAATTCTTGCTCTATTGTGTTCTCTGTTTCTCTTGCTATCTTTTCCAAAGAAACACCAATTGGGGAACCCGTTAAATCATTGTGCAAATATCTTTCACGTAGCAGTTTTCTACCTGGGAAATTTCCCAATCTTGATAGCAACATATCTGATGCCATCAACAAGGTATTATCTGATGTCTTTTTTATTTCAATTAGTCTAGTGACTATTTCATAAGAGAGAGATTGATCAATATATTCATTTGATACCGAAAGCAGCGACGAATACCCAATCAGATTTCTAACATCGTCATCGCATATTGGTTCGAGCTTATTCACAGCTACTCCGGGAAGCTGTTCCTCCATGTCATTTAATACTAACTTTTCGTATGCTGAATTGAACTTTTCCATACCGTCTAAATCCGTACTTTATTAAACCAGCGCCTTATTAAACGCATCCCGGAATTCCTGTACGCTAATAAAAGGCATGAAGAAGAAATCAAAATTTAGATGTCTCTTGTCAAAGCCATTAAATCTATTATTTAGCAACTTGACCACACGCGGCGCATCATTTTTAAGAATCCGTCTAAATTCCGTTTCTATATCTTCTGATCCTTTCTCTAGCAATTGTTTGTACTCATTCCAGTTATAGCCAATTAGACAGGCATGGTTTACCCTAACTTCTGAACCAGGCTCACCTCGAACAATTAATTTTTCTACCTCTTTTTTGATTGATTCGTCTGCATATTTAAAATGCTTTGTAACCATCAAGAATTCATGCTTATACATTCCCTCATCATGAAAGCTAGAAATGCTTTTAAATGCCGACCCTAACGCGCCACTTAGACTTTGATGGATTTTTGCTTCACCAAAATATACATCAACAACTCCATCTGCTTTACACCATTTCATGTGAATACCATCAGAGCCGTTAATTTCTTTATTCTTATTGGTTTTTAGTTCCATTTTCGAAACAACTTGGGGGGCATCTAATATTGATTCTATTAAGAAATACAAGAGCATTTCACCTGCTTCCCCTGTCTGATCTGGATCATCCTCTGTTGCTTCTGGATGAACAAACAACTTCCTCGCCTCTTTGGTTAACCGGGCTGATTGTGTAGCAGTTAATGCGTCATCTCGATTTCTAGATGCAATACAGTAGTGAATAATATAGTCATATAGGGTCTCAGCCAAGGCACCAAGCATTGGCTGGCCATTACCATCAAACTTGACATAATGAAACCTGATTACTGTTTTCACACCCTCAATATTTTGGTCATGCTCAACATGATCAATACAATGCTTATAATCTACTTTCTCAACAGAAATAAGCTTATTTATTCTAGCAATAGCATCATCCATGACTAAAACTCCCCGAATAGGCTGAAGCCAAAATAGACTGTTTGTTTTTTTCTGTTTTAATTAGCTGATGATCTAATTCGGTTTCTAATCTCGCAATAGCTTCACACTTTTCGCCTGTTAAGCGTACTATTTCCATTTGCTCACGATTAGAACAAAGTGGCACCTCTAGCTCTTTTAACTGAGTAGTATTTATTCGCGGTCTTGTTGCACCATGCACTTGATTCTCTAATCTTTTATATGTTGAAGTTGTAGAAAGAAAGTGAGCCAGATAGACAGCGTTAATAGAATCACCAAAAGCACGGACACAGAAGCAATCAGCTTTATTAATGGCCTTTTCTATATTTTCTGGCAAAACAACAACTCGAGTTCCATCAGCAACAAAAGAAGAAAAAATAATATCACCTGTCGATACAGTATGTTTCTTAAGTGCCTCGTATTTTTTCTCCGTGATATATGTAACTTTCTCATCCTTAAATTCAAGGCTACCTATATTCTCTAACCTTATTACTCGAACACCCTCTTCTACATAATCATTACTTTTCAAATTCGAACCAAACGGCCCATCAAACACATCAACAGCCAAATTGCCTAATTTAATCCAGCACCAATTTTTGGGTAGTGACCAGAAGCTACTAATATTTGAATCAGTAATATCATTCAAAACCTTTATCTTTTGTGGCTTGGCTGGTTTTTTTCCTTGTTGCCCGCCAGCCTTCCAACCTGCTAGTTCCTTTCCCCACTCCTCTAGCTTTCGTGAGTAATCATTTTCTCGTTCAGCAAGGATGCGTTCGAGTAGTTGGGAGGCGGGTTCAAGTTTGTCTTTGTTAGCCTCGCGCCATTCTTTTGTTAGCTCGCCTGTGACGGCGGCTTTGAGGACGGATTGGCGGTATTGCTTGAGGAGTTGTTTGGCTTTTTTTAGGGCTTCGACGCCGACGTCGATATGGGAGAAGAGTACTTCGATTTTGGAGACGATGCGTTTTTGTTGTTCGAGTGGCGCAAGTGGCACCTCTGTTTCTTTTACGATTTGTTGATTGATATTTGGTTGCGCCCCACCCTTTCCCTGATCAATAAGTTTCTGGCGGATGCTCAATAAATAATAGAATAGATATTTAACATCTACGTTCTCTGGAACGCTTATCCCACATATTGCCTGATTGGTAGATGCTTCAAAATTGAGAATAGAAAGCCTACCGATCGTTGCGCCATACAATGCAATTAACAATGTGCCGGGTTTAAATAGCTTTGCGCTCGATTTTTCAAGACCAAGCTCAGTAATATATTCATCAGCTTTATTAAGATGACTATCATTCAAGTCCCCAGACTTAACCCAAGGCACTTCACCATTGTAATATTCAGCAACACCTCTTCTTGGCGTTCCGCCGCTAGTTGTATGCGCAAAGTCCTTAATTGGCAAAAACTGCCAATCTGCTTGGTTATCTTGTTTTACTGCGACATTGCTCATGCAATCAAGTATCCATTCAATTCGGTTATCAGTGGTTCTAATTCTTTACCAAACAACTCTCTCGCCTTTAGCAACCCACCCTCCTGGTTGAAGGGGATATAGTTAAAGTCTTCTACCGTCATTTCGGCATTTTGGGCTATTTGATCTTTTATTTTGTTTAGCCATGCAAGTTGGTCTGGTTGGAATGCTTTGTCTTGCTGTTTTAGCCAGTTATCAAAGCGGTTGTTAACCAGCCCGGTAAAGGGTTCGAGCACGTCGCTTAGACCAGTGGAAAAACGAATGAGGCTGACGATGTTGGTTAACAGCTCTCTGGGCGGTACACCTTTGACTTTGTTCTTTTCCAACTGTTCGTAGGCCTTCCATACTTCTATGGGCGCGAGATTATACGGCGGTTGCTGGATCTCTTCTGCCAGTTTTTCGATTTGCTCATAACTCAGGTGGCGCTTTTGGTAAGGCTGCTGGTAGATGAGCTGGATGGCGTCGAGTTCGTTTTTGTGGTCTTGTATAAATTGTTGCCAGTTTTGAATTAAGACTTCGGCTTTTTCTTCATCGTAGCCGGCAGCAATCAGTTCGTCGGCGCTGTCGTCGATGAGTTGGTCGGTGTCTTTGCGCAGATCTTCGATTAGTTCGCGCAGGTCTGGGTTGTGGAAGGGTTTGATTAATTCGTCTGCTTTTGGTTTGAACGCATGTTGAATTTCTTTGTCATTGACTTCTTCTTTGCCTGTTTTTGTTTGGGCCGTATGGATCAGTTTGTCTTCATTCGTTGAGTGAATGAGATTTGCAGCGACAGCAGAAAGTGTTGTTGGCTGTAATAATTCTCCCTCTCCCCCAGGGAGAGGGAGTTTGAAAGAGCTTATTAAATCGTTGACGCGTTTGCGTTGTTGGTCGTTGAGTTTGAGGTCGAGCCGGATCATGCGGTTGCCCAGGGTGCGTAGTGTTTCTGAATGGCGATCACCGCGGGCGACTTGTTCCATGAGTTTGGCGGTGGAGACACTGGGTTTGGTTTCCAGTGATTTGGTTTCGGTTTTGTCTGTTTCTGTTACGCCGACGCAATCGACCAGGACAAAGCGGCTTTTGCCGGGGGCATCTGGGGTGACTTTGTGCAGTTCGTCGCGGCTGATGACACGGGTGCCGCGGCCTTTCATTTGTTCGTAGTAGGACTGGCTTTTAACATCGCGCATGAACATGACGCATTCCAGGGGCCGGATGTCGGTGCCGGTTGCGATCATGTCGACAGTGACGGCGATGCGGAACTGTGGATCGGTGCGGAAGGCCTTGATGGCTTCTTCCGCTTCACGTTTGCCGATTTTGTAGGTGATCTTTTTGCAAAAGGCGTTGCCTTCGTCGAAGACTTCGCGCACCGCATCGACGATGCGGTCGCAGTGGTCGTCGTCTTTGGCGAAGACGAGGGTTTTGGGGACCCAGGTCATTTTGCCATCATCAAATTTACGTTCTGGGAAGCATTCTTTGAGGCAGCGGTCTTTATAGGCCTGAATGACGGTGCGAATTTGGTTAGGGGCCAAGATGCTGCGATCGAGCTGTTTGGCTAGCCATTTTTCTTCATCGTCTAGTATTTCAAGGCGTTTTTGTTTAGTCATGCGGTCGCGAATTTCGACCGTTGTGCCAGCGTCTATGAGATTTCCCTTCTCTGTCATTTCCGTTTTGATACGGTAGATGTCGTAACCCACGTTGACCTTGTCGACCACGGCGTCTTCATGAGTGTATTCGGATACGAGGTTTTGCCCAAAAAAGCCGATGGTCTTTTTTGTGGGCGTGGCGGTGAGGCCAATGAGGAAGGCATCGAAGTATTCGAGCACCTGGCGCCAGAGGTTGTAGATGGAGCGGTGGCATTCGTCGATTATGATGACATCGAACTCTTCGATGGGAATGTCAGAGTTGTAACTGACGGGCCGGGGTTCTTTGTTTATTGAGCTGCTTTCTATTTCAAAACCGGAGTGTTCGTCGGCTTCATCATCCAGCTCCTGGCCGGTGAGTTGTGAATACATGCGCTGGATGGTGGAGATGGTGACTTTGGTGGCGTCGGGGATGCCTGCGCGGCCCAGGATGTTGACGTTGTAGTGTTGGGTGAATTTGCGGCCATCGTGGGGGATGACGAATTGTTCAAATTCATCCTTGGCATTGGTGGCAAGATTGCCACGGTCGACCAGGAACAAGGCGCGTTTGATTTTGCCGAACTTGGCCAGGCGATAGACCTGGGTGACGGCGGCGTAGGTTTTACCGGAGCCGGTGGCCATTTGCAGCAAGGCGCGGGGCTTGCCTTGCTTGAGGCTGTGTTCGATGCCGTGGATGGCATCAATTTGGCAATCGCGTAAACCTACCGTGATTAGTTCAGGTAGGTCATGGAGCCTGTCGCGTAGGCTTCTACCCTCTTCCAACCAAGCTTTGAGGGTTTCCGGGCGATGGAAGTGGAAGACGTTGCGGGAGCGTGGATTGGGGTCTCGTTCATCCCGAAAACGGATTTCGTGGTTAGTGGCTTCGTAGAGCAGCGGCAGCGGTTGATCTTCAAGCACCCAGCGTTGAATAAACTTGATGGTCGAGGTGGCGTAACGGGCTGACTGCTCAGCTACACCACCCAGATCTGTGCCTTCACGCTTCGCTTCGATAATGCCGCAGGCCTTGCCGTCGATAAACAACATGTAATCAGCAGGGCCAGTGTCCGTATCCATCTCGCGGACCGCCACACCGAGGGATTCATAGAGATTCATCCGCATTTTGTCCTGGATGACCCAACCAGCAGCGATAAGCTTCTGGTCTATCGCCTTGCGGGTTTCAGCTTCTGGAAGTGTATAGTCTGGAACCATTATTATTAGCCTTCCGTGTAATGAATCGATTCTACCCTTAATTGGACAACTTTATCTAATGCCGGATAAACCGTCCCGAGCATTGTCCGCCTCTAACACCCGGCTCAGCTTGCTCCCGCGCCAAGCGATACTTTGGCGGGCGCTACGTCGCTACGTCATCCGGATCGTTTCACCGTAGGAGCCCGCTCCACCGGGCGATTGCGCGGGTTCAGTTTTGCGCCCAGAGGAGTGGGCTCCTACAAGTAATCGCAAGAGATTTGCTGGCTTTGCTTACGCGTGTATCGCATTTAGATGCGCCCATACCAGGTCCCTTTGCCTTTGCCGTGCTGCGCCAGGTGCTGGTTGGCGACCAGGGCTTGCAGGTGCTTTTTTACGGTGTTGCGGTTGGCCCCGGTCAATTCGACGATTTGGCTGACTGACAGTCGACCATGCTCGGTTGCCAGCTCGAGGATGTTGACTGATAGTTCCGGCAGCTTGGCCATCAGGATATGCTCGCGTTCGATCTTGGTTTCGAGCCGTTGTTTTTGTTTTTTCAACGCGCGAAGAAAGTACAGTACCCAGGTCTGCCAATCCGGTACCTCGGTTCGGATAGTGCCTTGGGTGTTGCGCAGCGCCAGGTAATAGCCTTCTTTGGACTGCTCAATCACGCTTTCCAGGGAACTGTAGGCCACATAGGCATACCCCTCTCGGAGCAGTAGCAAAGTAGTGAGTATGCGCGACAGCCGGCCATTACCGTCCTGGAAGGGATGGATCTCCAGGAACACCACTGTGAATACGGCGATTACCAGCAGTGGGTGTAGTCTCTTTTGTGCCAGGGCAACACCGCTCCACTCGACCAACTCTGTCATCAGGCAGGGGGTATCGAACGGGGTTGCCGTTTCGAACACGATACCGACTTCATCACCGTCGGCATCAAAGGCGCTCACATG
>SWBW01004344.1_pt1 | contig 11683 bp, 9 predicted proteins | sample 4693041 | NCBI WGS metagenome assembly SWBW01 (sample SAMN10267271, study PRJNA491770) | bioreactor metagenome | isolation source: DHS bioreactor inoculated with marine methane seep sediment | place: Japan: Omine Ridge, Nankai Trough | collected 2006-05-06
CTTCATTAAATTTAGTTAACTCTTTTGAGTATGTTTTTCCTTTGTTTAAGCCGTTTGAAACCATCTGAAGTGAAGCCCGAGTAACTTCAAAAGCTTCCATTGGATCTTGAACTGCGTAAGGTTCAGGTGACTTTTCATTATTGATGATGAACGGGATGGAAATTAGACCGATGAGAATGGCAGCTGCTACCGAAAGCCAAATCCGCCTGCGCTTAATTCCCGGATGTTCAAAGGTTTTTTCGGGTTTTACAGAGGCCGCTGATGCTGCCAAGCCAAAATACTGCCCTTCCATTGATTCATCAGGATGTTGCTGGAAGTATGCCTTGATCATTTGTTCTTCGGCAACCGATGTTTCACCACGCCAGTACTTTTCAAGTAGTTTTTCAGTTTGCGAGTCCATATGCTTCAATTTTTTTTATGTTTTCTTTGATCTTTTCCCGGGTACGGTGCAGTGTCACTTTAACTTCCGCCAGTGTCAGCGACATCACTTCGGCAATTTCCTGATAACTCAACTCTTCCACTTCACGTAAGTGATAGATTTCCTTTTGTTTTTGAGGAAGTGTTTCAATCACTTTCTTCAGCCAGTTGATCTGATCATTTACCAGTGTTTTTTGATCAGCCCCTGCAGTTTCATTCATCCCGATATCATCCCGGTTGATATCTTTATCAACCCACAAACTGTAGCGGTTAATTTTAACCCAGTCGTAGCATTGATTCCGGGTAATCCGCATTACCCATGAATCAATGCTTTTGACTTCGGGTAATTTCTGCCTGTTTTGCCATATCTTTATCAAGCAATCCTGTACCACATCATGCGCCATATCCGGGTTTTTGAGTATCGACAGTGCGTACCGGTACATTTTTCCGCTTGAGGGCATTACTTCGTTATCAAATATGGCTTTTGACATGCTATAATGGAGACGACGTGAAATGGTCAAAGTTACAAAACTGGTGTTTTATATTTTTCAAATTGCAGAAAGCGTATTTAAGGAAAAATCATCCGGTAACCGGCTCCATGCAAGGTAATGATCTTTATGTTGGAGTCATCCGACAAGTATTTCCGTAGTTTGGCCACATACACATCCATGCTGCGGGTGGTGAAATAATTGGCATCGCCCCAAATACGGTTGAGCGCCAGGCTTTTGGGCAACACTTCACCTTTGTGTTCGATTAATAGTTTGAGGAGTTCACTTTCTTTGGGGGAAAGTGATTGCCTGATTTTTTTTGATTCAGCACTGAGCAGCCTGGCGCGGTAATCAAATTGAAATATACCCAGTTGAAAGATGTCATTATCGGGTGGCTGAGGCCCGGAAACACCGCGATTCAGTATGGCTTTAACTTTGTACAATAAAATCTCCGAATCGAAGGGTTTGGTGATGTAATCATCGGCACCGGTTTTATAGCCTTGTACAATATCGTCGCGCAATGTTTTCGCCGTAATGTAAATAAATGGGATCTTCGCATTTTTATTCCTGATCTCACGTGCTATGGTAAAACCATCCACATGGGGCAACATCACATCCAACAGTATCAGATGATAGGCCTGCTTTTCAAACTGGCTGAGTGCATTCTTGCCATCATCTATCCAGTCGACAATCAGGTCATTTAATTCGAGATAGGATTTCAGGACAGCCCCGAAATTCAAATCATCTTCAACTAAAAATATACGTTTCTTCATTGTAAATTTTTAACAATTAAACCCCAGGGTAAATGTACTTCCGTTGCCCACTTCACTGCTTACTTTGATCGTCCCTCCATGCGCGTTGACAATGGCTTTTACATAGCTTAAACCCAAGCCGAAACCTTTCACATTGTGGATGTTACCACTGGGTTTCCGGTAGAATTTATCGAAAATATGTTCCTGTACTTCTTTGCTCATGCCGGTGCCATTATCCGAAATCCTGATAAAAAATGTATCATCTTTATTGTAGGTTTCTACCAATAATTCGGGTGGTTTCTCATTGTATTTCACGGCATTGTCAAAAATATTCGTTAATACGTTGGCAAAATGAATTTCATCTAACAGGATCTTTGAACAGGTCGCACGCAGTACCGAAACAATCTTACCCTCATTTTTCTTTACATTCAATTCGATCACCTGGCAGGCACTTTCAATGATGGGATGCGCATCTGTTAATTGAAAATCCAATTGAAAATCTTCATTTTCGATCAAAGCCATTTGCAATACTTTCTCCACCTGCTTGTTCATTCTTTTATTTTCCTGGCGGATGATATCAAGGTAATACTTGGTTTCTTTTTCTTTCCCGAGTATTTTGGGTGAGTTCATCGTATCCGTTGCCAGCGAAATGGTGGCAATGGGCGTTTTAAATTCGTGCGTCATATTGTTGATGAAATCTGATTTGATATCAGATATTTTCTTCTGCTTTTGCATGTAATACAAGGTCATTCCGAAGGTAAAAAGAATGATAAAGGTAAAAATAAGCGAGCCGACGACCAACAACGAAATGGACCGGTACACATGTTTTGAGCGTTCAGGAAAATCTACCCTCAGGAAAAGATTTTTCATAAACAGGTCCTGCGGAAATAATTCTGTTTCATATCTCGGGGAAAGCAAAGTTGTGCTATCGGCAGATGATTTGATGATTTTTGTTGTGTCATTTTGTTCGTTCACTACCTGGTAATTGAATGCCAGCGAAATGCCATTGTTTTGCAGCGCTTTACTGAGGATGGTATCAATATTCATCCTTAACACGCGCCGGTTGAATGTTGCATCGTCAAAACTATATTCAATCACCCATTGATTCATGGTTTCATTAAACTTGTCGTATTTTTCCCTCAAAACTTTTTCACGTTGCAGCCGAAATTCTTTTTCCGTTTCGAAGATTACTTCTTCAACTTCTTCCATTTCTACGTCATGGTCATTCCATTCATCTGCAAATACATCCATTTCCAATTCTAAGGAGTCGGTGTTCCAGATAATTTCAATGTCTTCAGCGGGTTCCGATTCATCCATAATAGTGATAATGTGGTTGCTCATATTTGAATCTGACAAATACACCACGGAGGATCGCTGCAGGCGGTTGCTGTCAGTGAATCGTTTATACCTCATTCTTGGGGGGTGCGGTTTTGCCACATGAATTATGGAGTCGATATTCATTTTGGGTGGCCGGGGCAGGTTTAGTTCCCGATCCAGGAAATTAAAATCATCCATACGTTCAATACGCATAATGCCCTTGTTCAAAGCCTTGTAAACTGCCTGGTCAAACCGTGCCGACTCAGCCTCAAAGGCATGTTTAATCCATAATGACTGAACCACGATAATTCCTGCAAGGCTGATTGTCATTAAAAAGATGATAATGCGGAAACGGTTTTTCATTTATTAAGCGTTCGATTCGAAATTGATATCAAAGGTACATATTCATGTTATGTAAAATATCCACTTTAACCTTTCTTTAACCTTTTTTAACCGGCTTTAACCTTTGTTATCAGTCAGTTAAAATACATTTGTAAGCGAAAACATAAATGTATAAAAAATGAAACGACCATGAATTTTAACATTTTAAAATACACAAACGAAAATGATTAAAATTCATCGGGAGTTCCTGAATGTGAAGAAATTTTTAGTTTCTTCATTTTCAGGCAACTAAAAATTTTAAACAGATGAAAAATCAAGTTACAATTGCAGCCGTGTTATTAATTACCTTGTTCTTGCTGATTTCGTTAAGCGGAATGGCACAGGAAGAGAAAAAGGAAAAACAGATTACCATAAAAAGAGTAGAAGTTGAAAATGGTAAAAAAATAGTGAAGGATACCACATTTACAGTGAAGGAAGACAAAGATGTTAAGAATGTGATGGCAGATATTGAGTGGATTACAAAAGGAGATTCCATGCGCATAACCACTGATGTTTTTGTCGATGAAGAATCGATTGGTGATGGGATAAAAAAAGTGATTATTATTAAAGGTGATGGTGATGAAGAAATTGTGGAGGAAATCATTGTTCATTCAGACCATAAAGGGCCAAAGAAAGTAATGAAATTTAAAACAGATGATGGCGAGGAAGTAGTGATGGTCTTGCCCAGAGGACATCGTAAAGCTATGTTCTGGAATTCAGATGATGATTTTGAATTCGAATTTGATGTGGACCAGGATGTTGATTTTGAATTTAACGCGAAAGAGTTTGAGGCGCAATTGGAAGCACATCTGAAGGAGTTGGAAGATGCAAGGGTGATTGTACTTGATGAAGAAATGGAGCTATTGGAAGAAATGGAAGGTTTTGAAGACATGGAGATTGAAATGATCAGAAAGCCAAGGCCACCAAAGCATCCATATTTTGAAAGACACCATATTGAACGTTTTGAGCAGGGTGTAACCGATAAAGAATTGCGTGATGCAGGCATTAAAAATAAACCCGACAGGCTGGAGGTAGATGAGTTGGATATTGATAACAATGATGGGATTATCACTTTACAATTCACCATCCCCGGTGATGCATCTCCCAGGGTTGAAGTGTATAATTTCTTTGGTGACAAGGTTTTCTCCGGTAAACCGGAAGTCGTTAATGGAGCTTATAAGCTTATGATGGATTTAAGCCAGAAGCAGCATGGAAAATATTACCTGCAAATCATTAATAAAAACAGTTCTTTAACTGAAAAGATCAGGCTTTAGAACAAATCGTGGTTTAAGTAATGCCAGGCTGAAAGGCCTGGTTTTTCGTTGTTTAAAAGCTAAACCAGTCCTTAATGGTTTTGGTCTTGTCAAATTCTTTTTTATTTCTGAATTCATTGTGGTGCGAATCATAATTATAATCCTTGGCCCATTCCACATGATTTTCTGAAATTTCTTTTACCGCATTTACTATAAAATCAAGCTCTTCATCAGTCATAGTGGGGTGGAGAGATACCCTCACAAATCCTGGTTTTTCTGATAAGTCGCCACTCATGATCTTGGTGGTGATTCTCTTGGATTCTTCGGGAGTAACATTTAAAAGGAAATGCCCGTAAGTGCCTGCACATGAGCATCCTCCGCGCACCTGTATGCCATATCGGTCATTCAGCAATTTTACGATCAGGTTGAAGTGAATATCCTGAAACCAGAATGAGAATATACCCAGGCGGTCCGTTATATTATCTGCAAGAATATGGAGGCCATCTATTTTGCTGAAACCTTCAAATGCTTTTTTTACCAATTCCTGCTCTCTCTTAGCGATACATTTCGTATCCATATGCTCCTTCACTTCAATCGCCATCGCAGCCCGCATACATTGCAAGAAACCAGGTGTGCCTCCATCTTCGCGCAATTCAATATCCTCAATATATTTATGCCCGCCCCAGGGATCGGTCCATTCAACGGTTCCGCCACCCGGGTGATCGGGAATGGCACATTTGTAAAGGTCTTTGTCAAATACGATAACACCCGAACTTCCGGGGCCTCCGAGGAATTTATGTGGCGAAAACATCACCGCATCCAATTTATGAAGCGGGTCAGCCGGATGCATATCAATATCCACATATGGCGCAGATCCGGCAAAGTCAATAAAAACAACCCCACCATTTTCATGCATGATCTTTGCGAGTTCATAATAATCGGGTTTGATACCCGTCACGTTGGAACAGGCAGTAAATGCCCCGATTTTTACTTTTCGATCCTTATATTTTTCAATTTCTATACGAAGTTGTTCCGGATCCACCATATTCAATTCATCCGGTTTTAATAAAACCACATCTGCAATGGTCTCAATCCATGTGGTCTGGTTTGAATGGTGCTCCATATGTGTAATGAACACAACGGGTTTGTCTCTTTTCGGTTTGCATTCGCCATCTTCAAAAGTCGCACAGCATTTAAGCCCCAAAATCCGCTGAAACTTGTTTACCACGGCTGTCATCCCGAAACCCTGTGTGAGGATCACATCATTGGCATCGGCATGTACATGTTGTTTGATTTTTTTATGGGCGTACTGATAGGCTTTGGTCATCAGGGTGCCGGTTTCTGTAGTTTCCGTATGCGTGTTGGCCACATAAGGTCCAATGTCATGCAGCATCCTGTCTTCGATGGGTTGATAAAGACGACCGCTGGCGATCCAGTCGGCATAGATCATTTTTTTTGTTCCATATGGTGTGGTGATCATCTGGTCAATTCCAACAACATTCTTTCTGAATGAACTAAAATGCTTTTCAAGATCGCTCATAATTCGGCCAATTTATGATTTTCTTTTCCGTAATTGAGACAACTAAATCCCACGTAAGGGATGCGTACATCAGGAAAATTTTCAAAGCAAATGTAGGGAAAAAAGGGGATTTTTAGTCTTCAGTCTACAGTCTTCAGTCTTCAGTCTACAGTCCACAGTCTTCAGTCTACAGTCTTCGGTCCACAGTCTTCTGACTTCTCCCGTAGGGATGCCTTCGGCACGTCTTCTCACTCAAACCAGGGATCGTAGTGGGTGTTGGGACTGGAGTAAATATCGATGTTGTTATATCTAAGGATGGTTTTGAGCATTTCAGATTGGGTCTGAGCCTTTTTATCGTTTTGATCCAGACTGAGGATTTTCAGGTAATCGTTGATGGCTTTGGCCCACTCCTGTTGCTTTTCAAAAAGTTGCGCCCGGATGTGCAACAATTCAATATCCTCGGGTGCTTCAGAAATCAATCTGTTTAACTGATCAATGGATGCTAATACCGATGATGTTCCAGAAGCTTCCCTGGCTTTGGCAATAATTGATTTTCTTTCTTTTTCAGATATCTTCATTGAGAAATAAAAGTAATTTGAGTTTAGTTACTGGTGGTTATCCGGACGATGCTGATCTCGATATCGCCATTTTGCGAATAAATCGACATCCAGTTGTTGTCTTCAGCAAACCACTTGTATTGATTACCCACCCTGATGATAAAATCGTTCATCTCTTCATCCTGTGGCACCTGGACAACAAATCCACCGTTTTTACCATTGTCGCCACCATAACTGAAGATCATTTTGAACGACTGCTTGGTCAGGTTGCGCGCTTTTACGAGTACATAATTACTTTTACGCACGTTCACCGGAATCGGATCGAAATCAAATCTTTCAGTAACTTCCGAGTTGATTACAATACGTTCTTTTACCACATCGGTGATGGCATTGTCATCTAAATACTTGGTGATCTTTTTGATCATTTCAATCGGGTAGGGCTCATCAGGTAGCATGCTTCGTGCCTGCTGGTAACTCTGGATCGCCTTGTCGTAAATCCTTGAATTATACAAATTGTCCGCTTCTGCGATCACTACATCATATTGTCCGCGAATCACTTTCAACTCTTCTTCGATGATTTTTTCACTTTCAGCTATTTTGGCATTTGGATAACTTTCTTCAGGTTTGATGCTTCTTGCGATTTTGTATTCAATAAGTGCATCTTTATAATTGCCCTGGGTAAAATATACATCTGCCTTTGTAATGGCTTCGTCATAACGCTGTTGCCTTTCGGCAGCAAGCTGTGCCAGAACGGTATTGATTTCTGTAATCTTTTGTGGTGGATAAGCCTCTGCCGGTTTGGCTTCTGCAGCTTTTTCAAATTCTGTTTTGGCCAATTCATAATTCTTTGAAGCCAACAAATTTTCTCCTTCCCTGATCGCGTTATCGTAGGTCTCTTGTCGTGCTATTCTATCTTCCATTTCAGCTTTCAGGGTTCTGGCTTTGTCTGCATTCACCTGTGCTTCTTTCCCTGCAGGTTTTATTGCCAATGCTTCTGCATAGGCTATTATCGCATTTGCATATTCCTGCAAATTGAACAATGAATCGCCTTTTTGCAAATGCACCCGGTAAATGGCATCAATTTCTGCCTGCCTGATCCGGGCATCTGTAATGCTGTCAATTTCTTCAATTTTCTGTTTTGGTAAAGGCTCGTACGATTTTAGTTCCATTGCCACTTGGAACGCCACTTTTGCTTCTGCCAGCTTGTCTTCACCAAATAAACGGGATGCCAGTAACATCTGTTCACTATATTTCTCATCAAGTTCCTTTTGAGCTGCCGCATTCACTAACAGCAATTGTATTTCGGCCATACGTTGCCCCGGATATGCTTCTTCAGGTTTCATTTCCTGCGCTTCCGTGTATTTTCCTTTGGCCTGATCGAATTGCTTTGCAGCGAATAAACCGTCGGCTTCAGCAATCAACATCAAGTATTCACTTTCCAGTTTTTCCTGAGCAGCAATGGCTGCCAGTTGATTTTCAATCTCGATCAGACGTTCTTTTGGGTAGTTGTCGTCAGGCCTTATGGTAAGTGCAAATTCATATTGATCAGCCGATAAAGTATATTGGCGCGCATCAAACAAACTGTCTGCTTTGGCAACCAGATTGGCATAATCTTCCTCGAAAGCCCTGCGTTGTGCAGCAAAATGTGCGTCAATTTCAGCAAGTTTGGAGGTCGGATAGATTTCGTCAGGTTTCAAAGTCAAAGCCAGCTTGTATTGTCCCTGTGCGGAGGTGTATTCTTCAATCGTTAACAGGCTGTCGGCTTTGGCAATACTCAGATTGTAATTTTTGTCTAGGTCTTTCCGCTGCAATGCCAGTTGTTCATTGATCTTGCCGATCATGTCATGCGGGTAGCTGTTCTCAGGCCAAAGTTCAGCGGCTTCGTTGTATTTGGACATGGCACCCATAAAGTCCTTGCTTATATAAAGTTCATCCGCTTCATCCACACGAGCGTTGTATTTGCGCTGATTTTCCGCTTTGGGCTTTACTTCGGCTATCCACGCATTTACCTCTTCGTTTTCCGGAAAAATTTCATAGGCATTCTCAAAATGCTCCAGGGCAGTGGCATAGTTTTTTACCAGTAAGTATCGCTGCGCCTCTTCAATTTGTTCATTAAACAGGATCAAATTTGCATTGTAGGTTTCCTTTTGGCTTTTAGCAAGATTTATCTGATCACCGGGCATCGACTTATCAGGAAAAATTTGCTGCGCATCCTTAAAGGCCTGAATGGCTTTTTCAAATTGTTGGTCTGCCAGCAAATTGTTTCCATTGCTCATGGCCGTCTCAAAAGCATTTATTTTATCTTGTTGGTCCAACTGCAGTTTCTCGATGCTGGCGATCTGGTTTTTTGCATACTCATCTCCGGGAATGATCTGCAATGCTTTACGGTACTGCTCGATAGCCTTGTCGAGAGCCATTCCATCATACAACACATCCGCCAGATCGATGATATCATAATATTCATCCTCTTTGCTCAATTGTGTTTTCATCATTTCCACAATCCTGATGATCTGTTCATTGGCATAAACGTCATCGGTTTTGTATTTGAGCGCTATCTGGTAATAGGCCTTGGCGTCCAGTAAGTTGTTTTCTTTCAGGTTTTTATCGGCTAGTGTGATGGCTTCCTCATAGGTTTGTGCCTGCTGGGAGAATAATGGGCTGGTGATGATAATAAAACCTATCAAGATGATCGGTCTCAATACTTTTAATAAGGATTTAATAGATGTATTCAATTTCAATTCCTGCTAAGTTTTGTTGAAAACGTTTAAACTGCTTTATTATTTTCTTTGAAGATAATACCATCGACAATCTCCACTTTACGGTCGGCCAGATTTGCCAGATCTTTGTTGTGCGTAACAATTACAAATGTTTGTCCGAATTCTTCACGCAGCTTTAAGAACAATTTGTGCAATGCCTGCGATGCATTGGAATCTAGATTGCCCGAAGGTTCATCGGCGAGGATGACAGCCGGGTTGTTAATGAGGGCCCTAGCGATTGCTACACGCTGTTGCTCGCCACCTGACATTTCTGATGGCTTATGTGAAGCACGATCTGTCAGACTCATAAATTCAAGCAGTTCGTAAGCTTTTTTTTCTGCTGCTGTTTTTGAAAGCCCTTTGATAAATGCGGGGATGCAAATATTTTCAAGGGCAGTAAATTCGGGTAGTAAATGATGAAACTGGAATACGAATCCGATTTTGCTGTTCCTGAATACCGACAACGCTTTATCACCTAATTCCGTGGCTCTGATTCCGTCAATCTCAACTATACCTAGGTCAGCGGTTTCAATGGTGCCCATAATTTGCAGTAGTGTGGATTTACCTGCACCCGAAGCACCGACTATGGAAACGATCTCACGTTTCTCAACCTCCAGATGGATACCTTTGAGGACTTCGACACTTCCGTATGATTTATGTATGTTACTGGCTTTAAGCATAAAATCTGATAGCGCTGCAAAGATAATAAAATGACTTTTGGATGATGCCTGTTTCAATTATATTATGATAACAGTATGATAGAAGCATTTTGAAGAATTGAAACAACGATTTTTTATGGAATTACAACGGCTGTTATCGGATATTGTGCTATTTTTGGTGACGAAAAAACTTGTAATAATCCTTTAGAAATCACACATGAATCTTCACGAATTCCAGGGTAAATCAATCTTACAGGGCTAGGTGTTTCTGTACCGTTTGGCATTGTCGCCACATCACCTGATCAGGCATTTGAAGCCGCAAAAAATATTCAGAAACAAACAGGTTCCGATAAATGGGCTGTAAAAGCACAGATACATGCTGGCGGACGGGGAAAAGGTGGTGGTGTAAAAATTGCGAAATCACTGGATGAAGTTAGAGACTATGCCGATCAGATAATAGGTATGACATTGGTAACACCGCAAACCAAAAAGGAAGGAAAACTGGTAAAGCAGGTGTTGGTGGAGCAGAACATTTATTACCCGGGTCCCGAAGTAGTGGAAGAATATTATATGAGCATTCTGCTTAACAGGGATAAAGGCCAGAATATGGTGATGTATTCACCACGTGGTGGGATGAACATCGAGCAGGTAGCCGAGGAAACTCCCGATGAAATTTTTACTGAACTTATTGATCCCAAGGTAGGATTGACCGGTTTCCAGGCAAGGCGTATAGCTTTTAACCTTGGATTGAGTGGCACGTCCTTTAAAGAAATGGTGAAATTCGTTACAGCACTTTACAAAGCTTATACAGGTTCTGATGCCAGCTTGTTTGAGATCAATCCTGTGATCAAAGCGGCAGACGGGCGGGTATATGCCGCTGATGCGAAAGTAACCATCGATAACAATGCTTTATATCGCCATAAAGACATACACGCAATGCGTGACCTTTCGGAGGAAGACCCTACGGAAGTGGAAGCCAGCCGTTTCGACCTGAATTTTGTAAAACTGGACGGTAATGTGGGCTGTATGGTGAATGGTGCCGGACTGGCCATGGCCACTATGGATATGATCAAAATGTCGGGTGGCGAACCTGCTAACTTTTTGGATGTAGGTGGCACTGCTGATGCCAAACGTGTGGAAGAAGCTTTCCGTATCATTTTGAAAGATGAAAGTGTGAAAGCGATACTGGTTAATATTTTTGGAGGCATCGTGCGTTGTGATAAAGTAGCACAGGGCATTGTAGATGCTTATCATAATATCGGTGAGATCAACGTACCGATTATCGTTCGATTGCAGGGTACCAATGCTGAAGAAGGCAAAGAGCTGATCGATAAATCGGGCTTAAAAGTGCATTCTGCTATCCTGTTGCAGGAAGCAGCCGAGTTGGTGAATGAGGTACTGAGTTAAGCTGTGCGAATAGCATTAATAAATGAGATACTAACTAAAACTTTTAACCGCAAAGGACACAAAGGAAATCACAAAGTTGCGCAAAGGATAATGATCTATCGATATCATAATTTCCCCTCAGGTTTCAGTACCGTAATTTATACAGCTTGACGTTTTATTTTTATTTCAGACTTTGAC
>SWBW01004792.1_pt1 | contig 11683 bp, 11 predicted proteins | sample 4693041 | NCBI WGS metagenome assembly SWBW01 (sample SAMN10267271, study PRJNA491770) | bioreactor metagenome | isolation source: DHS bioreactor inoculated with marine methane seep sediment | place: Japan: Omine Ridge, Nankai Trough | collected 2006-05-06
ATTGGGGGAGGTCAAATTAAAAGCCTATATTTGTTTCACTCACAGCCTACTTTAAGCAGATGATTCAAATAGCAGTAACTTAAATATTGGACAAATTAAAGTGTTTTATCATGGTATTTTAATGATTTTAGCACTGACTCTTTATAGCTACGGCTTAGTGGAAGAACACTCTCACCAATTTCAATAGAGTGAGACGTGAATGCTGTGATGTATGATAGACCAACGATATAAGATTTATGAATCCTTAAAAAATGCTGCTGGGGTAATTGTTTTTCGATGTAACCTATCTGCACCTTTGTTACAATTTTATTTTTTCCGGTATGGATACGAATATATTCTTTTAGACTTTCAATGTATAGAATGTCTTTGAGGTAGATTTTCTTAACTTTTTTATTCTCTTTCACATAAATGAATATATCGTGAGAAAGTATTTGTCCGGCATCAGATAGGATAATTGGCTTTAAATCATTGTTTTCAAAGTATTTATTCATGGCTTTTAAAAACCGCTCGAAGGAAACCGGTTTTAATAGGTAATCAATTACATCCAGCTCATACCCTTCAATGGCAAAATCGCGGTATGCAGTAACAACAATTACTTTTGGAGGATTTTTAAGAGTTTTTAGGAAATCAAGACCAGTCAGCTTAGGCATTTGAATGTCAAGGAACATCAAATCAACTTTGTCATTCTGAAGGACAGAAATTGCCTCCATCGCATTCCTGCATTCAGCTATAACATTGGTATTAGGAATATTTTCCAGATGTTTTTTTATGACACTTCTGGCAATAGGTTCATCATCTATAATTACACATCTAGTTTTCATTTTTTTAATTTATGATGCAAGTTTCAATTCTAAATAAGCTTTAAACTCATTCTCACTATTTATAATATCTAGTTTGAAGTCATTTTTATATTGTAAACCAAGCCTTTTTTTAAGATTTTCAAGGCCAATACCTTCCGATACTTGGTTTGCTATATTTTCTGCTAATTCTTTCGAATTGTTTACTGAATATTCTAAAATTAGATCTTCTACCTTGATATTAATGTGTAGCCATTTATTGTCAGATTGTTTACTCATACCATGTTTGAAAGCATTTTCAATAAAAGGAAGTAATATCAATGGTGCTATTTTCAGATTCTTTAATTGCCCATCAATTGTAAGTGCAATATCAAGTGATTCGTCATGCCGGATTTTTTCGAGTGCGATATAATTTTCAAGCAGTTTAATTTCCTTTTCAAGCGGCACCAGGTTCTCATTGCATTCATATAGCATATAATCAAGCATTTCGGATAGTTTAACAACGACTTCTGATGCCATGTCTGATTTTTCCAAAGTCAGACCATATAAATTATTTAATGTGTTGAACAAAAAATGCGGATGTATCTGAGCTTTAAGAAATTTTAATTCTGATTCCCTTAATTTAAGTTCAATTTCTATTTTGTCTTTTTCAATCCTTTGTTTTTCCTGGATAACCCATAGCCAATTTTTGGCAATTTTAATGGTAGATGCCAGTCCCGTAATCATAAACTGAACAACAATTGTCCAGAGAAACGTTAATTTAACATACTCTTCAAAACTACTCCATCTGTTTTCATTGAGAATGAGATTTACACCAAAGTACTCATAGGGAAGCGAAATCAGCAGAGAGAACACAATTATAAATCCAAAATATGAAAGTATAAAATGCACATATTTCTTTTGGAATAAGAAATGAGGTATTAAAAAATAAATTACAGTATAAGTGCTTAGAATATCAGAAGGTAAGTACAATAAATTTAATAAAAAGATTTCGTTTGAATACCTTCCTGAAAGCAGTGTGGGGAATAGGAATAAACAATAGATGAATACCCAAAAAATAATGTGACTTAAAACCCGGTATCTAAAATTAAATTGTTTGATCATTTTATAAAAGAGTCATTATAAAGATAGTATAGTTTTTAAAAAGTGAGTCATTCATCTATCCAAAAATCTGGTTTCGCTATAACACCACCGTTTTCGCGGCAATCTATGCATGCAGGGTGAGGTACAGCTCTTGCGCCATCAGGACTTGTCGTTACATATATTGGCCAGTAACCTGGATCAGTCATCCACAAATCATTGTACGCTTCAAAATCTCTCTGTTTTAATTCACAGGTTGAATAATAAAAAGGAACTGATAAAGGAGGACGGTTAAAAAATACCCTTTTCTGATCTAAACCTGCAGCAAAAAAGTATCCCAAGACAGTTTCATTTGGGTTATTTTTATTTGAAATGTTTCCCTTTACCTGAAAGGGTTGCTGTACATTAAATACACCATCACCTGTGTTAAGTTTTTCAAGTTCACTCCAGAAGATAAAAGCATTTTTCGTTAGGCTATATTGCTTTACTAACAAGCTGTATCTAATTGAAAGTTGTCTTGTTTCAGTACTTACAAAGTGTAAAGGAAATTTATAGACTTCAGGAGTGCTAAGGTTTTCTGTACTAAATGTGAATACTTTATTTACCGTATATGTGTGCCAGCATTTATAAAGGGAATCAGGATTTGGAAATATCTTTAATGTCCATTTGTCAAAAATATATTTCACCTTAAAATCAACATTGTATTCATACGTTGCTTTAAGTCGCCATAAGAAATAGTTTGTGTCGTGAATCGCTTCTTTTGTATTCACATAAAACTGGTAGCCTATTTTGCTATATAATTGGTTTGGGTTGTGTTTTGTTTCAATTTCAGTGTATACTGATTCTATTTCGGTTGGTGCATTTAGTCGCTCGAAAGAAGATTCATAGATTTGATTTGAAGGAGTTCGAATAATGAGCTTATAACTTCTCCCTATGATTCCTATAAAACTATCGGAAGAAGCGTAAGTGCCGGGTGTTGATTCAGTGAGATTCTCAACACTGCCGTAGTTATCCTTTAGAGAAACCTCACATCCTGTAATGGGTGTATTTTCAACCGTATAAATTCTGGATGCAAATGAAAGTTTAATAAGGCAAGGATTGCTATTTGTGATATGACCATCTACTGCTAACAGTCGCTCATCACTGGCGTTAATTTTTGGCCAGTATGTTTCATTACATGATAATATGACAGTAAATGCGGGAGAAAAAGCAACAAAGCGTACATTATTTAAGATGCATGATTTCAATATACTGCGAGTTTGAAACAAATTTAATTTACGAAGTTCTCTTTATATAATTTTTTATCTAAGCTGCAGAAACTAGTATATAACTGACAATTTATGAGGTATAAGCTGCGCATTGTCTATATATTCTTGTCAGTTATTATGTTGGATCATACAGGTGGGAGATTTTATTTGCAATCGTTAATTATCAAAAATAGATTTGATCTCGTTTATTAAAAAATAAAAATAGTAATTAAATGAGGCATTTAATATCAACCTTAGTCATGATACCATTCTTAATTGTGTGCAATTGCAAGACATTCTCACAAGAAAATTATAAATATCGAGAAAATGAAAGTGAAAATAAATATAGAATAAGTAGTGATGAGCTAGCTCTTGGTGATAAGTTAGAGGATTTGGCAAAACAATTAGACTTTCCCGGTTTTTCAGCTTGTGTTTTATCTCATGATCAAATAATATGGAATAAAAATTATGGTTATGCAGATATAGCAAATGGTATACCGGCAACGACAAATACTTCATATCATTGCGCATCATTAACAAAGTCATTTTCTTCAGCTGTTATTCTCCAATTGCAAGAAGATGGGTTGCTTGACCTAAATGAAAATGTATTGCCCAGTCTGTACTCAATTTTGAAGCAATACGGAATAGAAATAAATGAATCTGTTGGTGAGATTAAAATTAAACACTTGCTGTCGCACACTTCAGATAATCCTGTGGGTACATATTTTAGGTATGACGGGGATAGGTTTTCATTGCTTTCAAAAATTATTTTTGATGCAACTAATTGTCAACTTCAGGATCATATTCTAAAAATTCTTACGTTAAATAATATAAATAACACAGTTCCTGTTACATACTTGTCAAACTATCCTGAAATTAAAACTTTGTTGGCAAGACCTTATACATATGATAGTTTGGGAAACATGTTGATTGGGAATTATGCAACCCAATTTAATGCAGCAACAGGGTTAATTTCTTCGGTGAATGATCTGGCTTCTTTTATTGGTAAATTAGATAATCAACTTATCATCAGCGAAGAATCAATGCAACTTGCAAATATGCCCTTTAGGTTTAAAACCGGAAACTATTCAAACTATGGAATAGGATGGTTTGTTGAAAATTTCCATGATGTAAAATTGATATGGAACTTTGGATATGGATATTGCACTTCAGGAATGATACTTAAAATCCCGGAATTCGATCTGACATTTATCATTTTATCAAACTGTGACAGGCTTAGCAAACCTTTCCCGATAGGATTGCCGCAAGTTTCTGTGCTGGAATCTCAGTTCGCATTGGAATTTTTTAAGGCTTTCATTGTACCGCGTATTTATAAGGATCCTATTCCGGATATAGACTTGGAGAAGACATTTTCAGAAATAGAAAATGAGATTTCAAGAGTTCATAATCAGGGTATTAGAGAGTTATTGTCCTATGAATTAAAATCATCCTGGAATATCTCAAGAATAACTGGAGACTCAAACCAGCAAGAGAAATTATTTAATGTTTATTCTCAATCATTTTTAAATGAGAAAGTTATTAAAAAAAATATTCCTGTCGAATTAGTAAATATTTCAGAAGTTAATGCTAAGGGTTTATTTACCCAGAAATTTGAACTGGAGAATAATGCCCTAATCAGGATAAATGCGATTGCTGATGGTGGTTATTGCAATTATTTTGGTATGTATGATCAGGTATGGATAGAGAATAATGAGAGTAACACAGAAATTTGGCGGATGAATGCTGAACATACAGAGTGCGGAGGTGGGCATCCTAGAAATCGTTTTGCTGATCTAATTCTAGAATTAGAAGCTGGAAATTACACAGTATATTTCGATAATAGACAATCACCTTACAACCATTTTTTAAATCATTGGGAAGCATTTCCTCCTGATGATTTGTTTTGGGGTATTCGAATTGATTTTATTCAAAAGTTATAGTTGTATTTCAATTTAAAATTTGATAGTATGAAATATGTTGTTTTTCATGTAATGTTGTGTGTTTTATGTTTTATTCAAATTGATCTGCTGGCGCAAAAAGAGAAGTTGCCGAGAAAATATAAAGATTACCAAAAATTTATGATAAAAGTTAATCAGTATGAAAATGACAACAATTTTAAAGCTGCCAGGGATCTGATTATTTACAACAAGAAGTTTTACCATGAAAATAGTTTCGAACTCTTGAAGGAATTGATTTATATTAATGAGAAACTAAGCCGATACGATGATAACCTTGGCCTTTTTATAAAAGGAAACCAATTAGGCTATTTTTTTTTATTGCATCCGGCATTACCCAAGTATAAGCCTTATTTGCAAATGGATGGGTTTAACGAACTTGCCAGATCAGATGCCGAGTTGCGTGCCAAAGCTATTGGACAATCAACAACTTTGTACGCGCTTGAAATACCTAAAAAATATAAAAGTAATAACTATTACCCCGTTATCTTTATATTTCATGGGGGAGGTAGCAATCTTCAAAAGGTGATGAACCACTGGTCATCAAAAGTGCTCAATAAAAATTTCATTAAAGTTTTTTTGCAATCTTACAGGTATTATGATTCTGACACATTTGGTTGGAAGTCTGGAGATGAGCGAGCAGATAGTGACATTCTGAAAATATACAAAGAAGTATCTAAGAGCTATCGAATTGACTCAACTAGAATATATGTAGCTGGTATTTCTGCTGGAGCAACCTATGCCATAGATATGGCATTTCGAAAAGTAATTCCGGTTGCTGGAATTATAGCATTTTGTCCAGGTTTGCCAGAAGATTTAGTTGCTGAAAGTTTAGAGGAAGATAAACTCAGGCATTTGAAAGCGTATATTGTAAGTGGTGAGAATGATTATTACCTGGGAAAGCAAAGACAAATGACAGAAATATTTGATTCTATCGGTTTTCAGTATAAACAAGTTATTATTGATGAAATGGGACATCAGTATCCAAAGCATGAGAACTTTTATATTGATCAGGGAATCAAATATATTGAAAATTAGAACGAATGAAGAAAATAGTAAAATTCAGCGGCTTTTTTGTGTTGATCGTTTTATTTGCATGCAGTAATAAATCATGGGTTGAGCACAATGATAAACTCACCATTCTCCATCTTTATGGAACACCTTATGAAAGAGGAGTATTTCATGGCAAAACTTTAAAGAATGAAATTGGTAAAATTACCGGAAGATGGATCAATGAAGTGGAAGATAATGGTAAAATTAATTTTGAGAACGTTATTTTAGAATTTTATTCAACTACAACTATTGTTGACAGTTTGAAAAAATACACCCCGGAATTATTGAATGAAGTAAAAGGCATTTCAGATGGATGTGGAATAAATTATGAAACCATTCTTGCCATTCAATTAAGCGAAGAAATTGAATTGTTTCTAAATGATAATAAAGGAAATAAATGCACAGCAATAAGTATTAATAATTTAGCTGACGGGTCAACTATTGTGGCACAGAATATGGATCCGCCATTGTATCTTCATGGTTTTCCTGTAGTCCTGCATATAATCGAAAATGAGATTGAGAGTTACGTATATACGTTCCCAGGATTTATCGGGTTGGATGGAGTTAATTCAAAAGGAATAGCATTGACATGTAATGGGATTTCAATGCTTAATAAAAGCAATGGGGGGTTACCAGTATCTTTTATTGTTAGAAAAATATTGAATTTCGAATCTCCACCTGATGCTTACTACTTCATAAACCATATTCAACATGCTACGCCACAGGCATATATACTTGGATTGGCTGATTCAGCAATTTGCCTTGAATGTTCTGGTTTGGGTTGCGTCAAGTACGAAACTTTTCCTGAGACGGGTATCAATTTGCACACAAACTTTTCAATAGCCAATCATGACTTTAACAAAAACTATATAAAGCTGCTTCATTCATTCGGGAAAACGACTCAGGATCCATATTTCTGTCCTCGTTTCTTTCTTGCATACGATCTGATTGTAGAAAGTGAATATGCTTTAGATGTCGAGAAAATTAAAGATATATTAAGTATGAGAGCTCCCGATATACACCCAATCAATAACGACGAGACTTATGGTACGCTAATCATGGAGTTAGGTAATTCGCCTTTCCTATTGCTAGCACCAGGGAGACCGGACGAAACCGTATTTATAAAATTTAACTTTTCAAGTAGTAAATAGATACGCAAAATGAATTTCATAAAATACTTCGTTCAAATAAGTTGCATCTGTGTTTTAATATTGAACTGCAAAGGCAGTGTAAAGGACGAGAAAGTAAAACTCGGTTTCAAAGAAGAACTTATTCAATTGCATGGAATTGATACTAGAAACAGTTCAATTGATATTAGTTCCATCAAAGCTAATCAGGGGGCTAAGCTTACTTTGGAAACAATGGACCAGTTATTCGAAAGGCCGTATTCAATTCCTGATGTGTTTGATAACTTCAATCAATCTGTCATGAATTCAATTTCGAATATTACCTATATAGTTCATTTGGGTTATCGATTGTTAGGTGCTGTTTCAGGAGGTTTTGGACCTCCCGTTAGAGGTCAGGATGATCGGGTTCCGAACATAAAAGATGAAGATGAGCTTAATCAATACATTAATGATTTAAAAAACAGAAATGTTTTGCTTGATGATATAAAAGGAATGAGAAGTTGGCAGCAAATTAATATGACAACTAAAGTGATGGTAGTGAGAATTTTATTCATAATGGAGCAAAATGAGCATTTGATGAAGTCATATCTAATGCCAATACGAGGGAGTGAAAGACATTTATTAAGTAATGGAACAGATACATTAGTGAATTTTTATGAAAAATATTTTGAGATATGGAATAGGAGGCAGTTGTATGATTTCAAGACAATTAGTGTTTTAGAAGAGCTTGATATGACAAAACTTTCATATGTTTCCAGGAGGATCATAGAGCAATTAAACCAAGTAGTTGGTGCACATGAAGTTTTCCTTGAGTCAAATTTTAATAGTTGCGAATTTGAAACTAAATTTGGTAGAGTTGGCATTTTTGGTTGTGAAAACCATAAAATTAAAGGAGGGTATTGTCTTACTGTTGATTTAGGTGGAAACGATATCTATACAGGAAGTATTGCATCAGCAAAATTTAACAAATTGCCAATAGCAATTTTACTTGATTATGGAGGTGACGATATTTATACAGATGGGTCTGGCTTTGGAAAATTAGCTTGCGGTTCCTTTGGAATATCAATTTTAAGGGACTTTTTGGGTAATGACAGATATGAATCAAATGGTGAAGGAATCGCAAGAACATTAGCTGGGTGTTCAATTTTGATTGACGAGAATGGTGATGATCAATACAGTTGCAATGGTAATTTCTCTATGGCCTCTTCTCATTTTGGTCTTGCCTTGCTGCTTGATAAGCATGGAAATGATATATATGAATCAGGAAGTTATGCATTAGGTTTTGGAGGGACTAAAGGCATTGGATTATTTATTGATGCAGCTGGTAATGACACATATAACTCAAAGGATCCTGGTAAATCGTCATTTATAATGGGCTCTGCAAAAGGAAGGTGGGCAGAAGCGACAGATGGTATGAGCTTAGGTGGTGGGTATGGTGTATTTATTGATGTTAATGGTAATGATATTTACAATTCTAACAGTTTCAGCCAGGGGGCAGCGTATTTTTTATCAATGGGTTCATTTTACGACGGGGGAGGTGATGATGAGTTCAATGTATTAAGTCATTCTCAAGGATATGCTGCTCATTTCGGGTTAGCAAACTTTCAAGACTTAAAAGGTAATGATACTTATAATAAGCATTCAGGTTTGGAGCAAGTAACTCAAATAATGGGTAGTGGTAGGGATCTTTCTGCTGGTTTTTTCAGAGATGATCAAGGTAATGATGTTTATTACTTTGGCAATAGATCGGTAGGAGTCGGAGATATGAATGGAATTGGTTTTTTTATGGATGCACATGGTGATGACATTTACTATTGGATTAAAAACAAGATAAATAAGAATAGCGGTTCAATGGGGGTACGAGAAGGAGTGGCGTCAAATCAACATATGACCAGCAGAATATTTGAGAATCAAACAATATCAAGTGGTTATTATATAGATGAAAATGGTAATGACAAACTTAATTTTCAACTGATTGATTAGTTAAGTAATAATCTTTTTTGTTTTCTATCTAAAATAATCCAGTACTAAATTAATTGAAGTTGCACGAGATATCTTGTGACTTAGGAGGCGGAAGCATGTTTCAAAAAACCTGTATCCATATAAAAATTATTATTGTCTTTGTTGCACTATCTATAATAAATGCAAATGGAAATAGATTGTTGTCTTGCACGGCTATATGCACTGGAAATGGCGAGAGCTTATTTCTGGCTAAAAATTTTGATTGGGAAATAGACAAGGGTTACCTTGTTGTGAATTCAAGGGGAGAGGAGAAAATTACATTTAACAATAGTGTTTTTAAAAAAACCTGGGTATCTGAATATGGGAGTGTTACATTCACTCAATATGGTAAAGAATTCCCCTTAAGTGGCATGAATGAAGCCGGACTTGTTGTTGAAGAATTGTCAACTACTTCAACGCTAAATGATAATTCTGAAAATCATATTTTAATCAATGAATTTCAGTGGATACAATATCAGCTTGATATGTTCTCATCGGTCAGGGAAGTTCTCATTCATCTTGATCAGTTTTCTATATCAACGTTATTATTTCCAGTGCACTATATAGTCGCTGATCGGAGTGGTAATGTAGCTGTAATTGAGTTGGAGGCTCAAGGTTTTAAATATTATACAGATAAAGATCTTCCATTCAAAGTATTGAGTAATAACAAGTATGCCGAGTCTTTAAGGTATCTTAGAAACTTTGAAGGGTATGGTGGGGACATGCCCATTCTCAATAGGAAAGAATCATGTGAAAGATTTGTAAAAGCTGCTGATATGCTATTAAAAAACGACCTTCAGCCTAATTCTAATGAGATGTTCTTAATGCTTGACGCACTGAAACAGGAGAAAACACGATGGAGAATTGTTTATGATATATCTAACTTGAAGATCTATTACAAGTTTCATTTTTGCGTATCGAAAAAATGCATCGATTTAAAAGGTATAGACTTTACAGGATTTAATGGAACTCGAGGAAGTAATCTCTCAAATTGTAATGTTCTAAATGAGAATGATCTAAAACCATTGACAAAATTAGATAATGAAATGCTTGTTGAAGCTGTGATTGACTCTATGTCAAAGGAATTCGAAGTAACTGATAAATTAAAGACACTTAAAAGGATGGTCTTATATGGAAACCAGTTTTTAAGTGAATGAAATAAAATCAAATAACTAAGAAATGAAAATAATGGTAATAAAGAAAAAAGCAACAGGTATTTATATGATGGTGATTGGTTTGTCAGTTATCGTTGCGTGGATGATGATTCTTGGTTTTGAAAGTCCAAAGGAAGGTAAAATAGAACTCATATTTCATCTTATTTCTGAGTTTGTAATGGCTTCAATTTGTATTGTTGGAGGACTTGGACTTTTATTGGATAGGGAGCGAAGTAAATTAATTATATCGTTTGGGTTGGGGGCCTTAATTTATTCAATTATTAATGCATCCGGGTTTTATTTGGAAAATGGGAGTATAATAACAGTAATTATATTTATCGTACTGTTGCTAGTTTCCATAATGATTGCATATAGAATTCTAAAGAGTACAAATAATTTGTATGTATAAATGTGTGCTATTGAAAATAAAAAAGCCTTTACATATAAATGTAAAGGCTTAGTAATCAGTGTCGGGGTGGCAGGATTCGAACCTGCGACCTCCTGCTCCCAAAGCAGGCGCGCTAACCGGACTACGCTACACCCCGGAATAGGTGTGGGTGTGAGTTTGGGTGTGTGTGTGGTTGAAAACACATTTGGTGTAAATGAGGGTGCAAAAGTATAAAAATTTTAATACGAACCACATTATTTTGTATAACTTCTGTACATCCCCAGCAGCATCTTCGAAACCTGTTCATACTTTTCATAAAAGCCCGCATATTCTTCATCCATGATATGCCCATTATCAAAGGTAATTTGAAGCAAGGCCACAGATTCATTTACACTTCCCCTTGCCATGGTAATAAAGTGCTTTTTGTCGTTTACGGAAATTCTGCCTGTTCCTTCTACCAGGCTCAGCATCACGCCTAAAGTGGCCCTTTTCCATTGGTCTTTAACAACCGGTTCAATTTTTTCCGACCTATTTAAAAAATAGAAAACCTCGAAATTTAACTTCCTGATTACCTGGTAAACATCAAGTTTTTCAAAATCGAACACATTTATGGAATTAATGATAAGAAAATATAAAAGTAAAAGATTTGTGTATTTACACACCCACACTCAAACACACACCCTTTTCGCGGAGAGAGGGGGATTCGAACCCCCGGTACCCTTTAGAGGTACGGCAGTTTAGCAAACTACTGGTTTCAGCCACTCACCCACCTCTCCGTTTGTTGGAATACCAACATGCTGCATTTATAAAAAAATAATGAACTTTGTCCGCTTTCTGTTCACTGGTTCAGTCTCTTCAAAAACGGACTGCAAAAATAGATA
>SWBW01001956.1_pt1 | contig 11678 bp, 11 predicted proteins | sample 4693041 | NCBI WGS metagenome assembly SWBW01 (sample SAMN10267271, study PRJNA491770) | bioreactor metagenome | isolation source: DHS bioreactor inoculated with marine methane seep sediment | place: Japan: Omine Ridge, Nankai Trough | collected 2006-05-06
GATCGAAATCGGTCGATTGCCCCTCAGCTACTGAGACGGTGCAGACAACTGCCCCCTACATTTTCAGTCGAGCAACAGGAATGACGACGCGTATCCTGGGCTCTGGTGTTCCATGACCTGAATCTCTGGACAGACTGCATTGAGGTGGTGTCCGATGAAGCACGCGCCGGATAGCGGTCCGAGGTAGAACAGCAGGAGTTTTGCCGCTTGTCGCTGTTTGCAGAAGTTCCGCATGTGGTTTTTTGCTTGTGTTGCCATCGCGACGGCGTCATCAGCACTGCGCAAGCAGGTGAAGTCGAGAGGTCGATTGGGTTGTAGGAACAGTACTGCGGCCACATCCGGGCGTTCTTGCTGAAGGTGTGCGCGTACATCTTCTTCCAGTGAACCTGTAACGCTGAGCCCGACTGCTACCGTGTCTCCTTTGCCTGCCAAGTCTTCACCATTAATGTCGTCGTTGGCAGGCGTGAGGTGGAAGTCGGTGGATGGTGTGGCGTCTGAGCGCCAGAGGCCGACCGGCTGTTGCTTAACTTCGATTGTGTATCCGCCAACTTGCGGGAATGTGTGGCCAACGGCGAACCACGCTGAGAGGCGGGAGAAGCCACGGGCTTTCAGTAGTTGGGCTTTTGTGTCTTGCCTAATTCTGGGCTCCATTGCTTGGAGTTCGGGGAGCATGACACCGTTCCATGAATTCGGGTCGAGGACTTGATGGCGTTTTTTGTCCTCGCTTCCTTCGAAGAGGTCTCTCCAGTCCAGGTGGTAGTCTGGGTCGAGGTCGAACTGTTCCGGGCCTTTGATCGTGGACACGTACAGAACTGCGGTCCGCTCCGTCTCGACTGGCAAGTATAGGTCGTGGTCTTGTATTGCTTTCTCAAGCTCAATGGATGTGAGGGTGTGGGTGCTGGTCTTGATCCATTCCCTTACTATTCCGACGGACCTCACGAGTGCTGAGTGGTTGAAGCGGAGGCCAAGGTTCTCCATGCGTTCAGATGTCAGGTCTTCAAGTCCTGTCGCGCTGCTGTAGCCCAGGAGAAAACGCAGTGTGCTTGTGAATTGTTTGAATTCCTCGTCGGGACATCCGAGATGCTCTTGCCACAGTGTTCTCTTCTTCCCGATGTTAGAATTTTTTCCCTTGTTGAGGAATGCTGGTGTGAGTGAGCTGTCTTTTCCGCTGATGCATTCTCCAAGGGGGTCGTTCGAATCCCAGGTCCAGTTGCTGACAAGATGGAGCTCAAGGGAGTCGTAGGGGTATTGCTGTTTCAGTTTCTTCCATGTGTTGTGGAACTTTTGGAGCAGGCTGGTGGACTTGTCGGTCTTCTTGTGTAGTAGGGTTTCGGTTGAGTATGCGTGTTTGTGGTTAACGTGGTACTTGACTTGGTAGAACGCATGCGGCTTTGTTCCTGGCTCGTATTCGACGGTGATGTCGTCAAAGCTGCCTGCGTCGTTGTCTTCGATGGTGACCCGCTCTACTTGTGCGCTTGGTCTTTTGAGCAGGAGAGCGTACCTCCATGAGAGTAGGTGTTGGTAGTCGTCTCCTGATAGTCTTGCTTTGACTTGCTCGGCCATCGCGGCATCCGGTCTGTTAGGAGAGTGGGAATAGTGGGCCGAACAAGGCCCGCCAGGTTCTCAGTGATTCGCCGTTCTTTCCTTCACGGGATTGGCGTATTGCCAGAGCGGCTTGGTTCTGGGCGTCGAGGAGGGTCTGGCGGGCGATCTCACATGCTGCTTGGTCCATTTGGTCGCTGACCGAAGGGCCGAGGCCTGCAGGGTCTTTCCATATTTCTCCAATTCGGTCGGCGAGGGTGGCGAAGAATGCTTGGATTTCTCTGCCGAAGTCTCCGCCAAACGGTGGGTGTAAGGCTTCCATAGCCATAACTTCAATGAGAAAGGATGGCTTGATGGGCTTGTTGTGGTTGTTGTTCCAGTATTTCATCATGCGTACGAGGCCTTTCCATTCCTTGCTGTAGGCTTCGTGTGCTTTGACTGCCTTTTCTGCGTGGGTTTTCGGGTTTGTTTGAGTCCATCCGCTTTGGGAGATTGTGTCTGGCACTTCGTAGTGGTCGTTCATGGGGAACGATGGGACCACGTCGAAGCTCACGATTTTATCGTCGGTTTCATCTTCGACGATGGTGACTCCGAATTTGACGCAGAGGGATCGACGTTGGGAGCGGACGTGTTCCTCTCCGTACTCGTCAGCTAGTGGTTTTTTGAATGCTTCAAGGAGTTCTGCTGGTGGTCGTTCTCGATACGCCTTTTCTGATTCGTGGAGGACGAAGAAGATATCAACGTCTTTCAGGGGTTTGGTCTTTGTGTGTCTCGCGTACGACCCGGTGAGGAAGTCTGTTTCGATGGAGAGGGTTTTTCGGATGATGCTGCGTATTTCTTGTTGGCGTTTGGAGGCGTCTTCTCGCTCATTTTTGTTGAGTTCGAATCTGCTCTTGAACTTTCGAAATGCTTCGTTGGTGCTCAGCATGCCCCGTACCCCCGTTGTTCCTGTTATGGATTTGCCCTGCGGTAGTAGCTTGCTCCGGCACTGATCCCGCTTGTGCCGATGGTGGTGCCGATGCTCTGGCGGATGAGGCCATCGGTTGAGCGGAGTGTTATACTGGACCAGCCAAGCACGTCTGGTCTACCGGTCTTGTTGGTCGCGACAATCCGGTACTCGCACTCGCTGGGCCATAGTCCGGCTTTCCGGATGTAGAACTTGATCTGGTCGGTATCGATCCAGAAATCTCCGTCACCGTCGAACGAGCTGTAGAAAATCTCGATGTCCCATCGGTTGACGAGTTCGTCGGTGCCTGGCTCATAGACCTCGAGCACGACTCGTTCTAGGTGGCGCGTGGTAAGCCAGGTGCGGAGTCCGCGCTCGAGCACAATCCAATCATCGGCGATCTTGCTGGGGCTCAATCCGCTTTCGCGGATGATGTCCTGTAGGCTTCGAAGGATGTTCTCAGCTACGTAGGTGACTGAGTGCGCGTACGTGTTTACGGCTACGGTGGTCATTTTCGGAGGAATTCCTCTACGTCAATTGTTGCCTCGTTGCTGGCGACCTTGGTGCGCTCTTTTTCCACCTTTGCTTTCTCGGTGGCGTCACGTGCGGCAATTCGTGTTGAGATAGTGCTCAGCTCTTCCTGTACCCATTGGAGATCTTCCGCTGGACAAGGGAGTGACATCTTCCAATCTCCTGCGGTGGGGTGGAAGCCCAGTGCTTGCTCGTTTGCATCATCGCCGACCATGGCGTCTGTTCCGTGTAGGCAGTAGATGCGGACGCGCGGTCCGTTGCCGTGGACGATGATTGGCGCGTCGATCATAGTCTCGCGCGCGATTAGTGTGCAGGCGATTCCAGTGACGTTTTCGAGTTCGGTTTTTGCAGCCCCGTCGGCGCGGAGTAGCGTGGTGATAACGCTCCAGGTTTCGGTGGCAGACCGTTGGGGGATGGAAGCGATCTTCCTGGCCAACACCGTCATTTTGGCCCCTGTGTCGACTGGCGTTCTCGTTTCGCGTCCTGCACGGCGCGCAGGATGTCCGTCGCTTTCAGCCTTGAAGGATCGAGTGCTGTTTTCCTGTCGTAGGTGAGTGCTGACAGCACGGCTTTTCGTACTTGCCTGGCGTCGAGGCCGACGCAGGCCTTCGCGGCCTGGTTGAATTCCTGTTTTTTCATGACGTCCCGGACCGCGGGGTGAGCTTCACCGAGTGCTTCGATCGTGGAGGTCAAGATCGCCTTGCATGCCTCCGGGCTGGGCAGGTCGATTGTGATTACGAGGTCTGCCCGAGACACCAAGGCAGCATCAATGGCTTGCGGGAAGTTGCTGGTGGCCAAGAACAGCAGATTCGGATGTTCGGCGGCCAAGTGGTCCAGTTGCGCAAGGACGGCATCGGTCGCACGGTGGACATCGATCGGGTTGGCCTCGAGGCTCATCCGGGTACGATCGCCAGCCAAGGTCTCGACTTCATCGAGCAGCACGATAAGGGGACGTTCTTGCGCTGGCTCAGCGATTGTCGATGCTAACAGCTGTGTGACGGCTTTTTGACTCTTGCCAAGGGCTGCGCTTACCAGTTGGTGAGGCTCCACCTCTAGATACCCAAACCTGGTGGAACTTTTGATGGTATCGGCTACAGCTGAGGCGAGGCCCCTTGCCAGCGATGTCTTTCCCGTGCCGGGAGGCCCAACAAATAGGATCAGGCCATGTAACGGGATACGAGCGTGATCCACCTTCCCCCGTAAGGTGAAGGTTAGGACCGCCTGAGAGAGGATCCGCGTCTTAATAAGGGGATCCACAACGATCGCATCCCACAACGCGCCGAGATGTTCGTCTGGAAGCAAGCAACTGTGGAGAATTCCTGGTCTTTCAACCGACCAATCCTCCCTTTCCGGGATCCTCTTGATTTGTCGCGGCATTTTAATTAATTTTTTCAAGCACTTACCTTCGGGCTGCTACACACACAAGTGGTCAAATATGCGCTTACGAAAAGTACCCCAAACAGCTTAGCCATGACCTCGCCGAGATCAACCTCAATATGCGAAAACACCATATATTGTGTTGATTCTGAGCCTCGCCTCAAACTATGGTGCGCCGGTCTAGTCTATGCCAAGTCATCGACAAGTCCCCCAGAAGCAGGATCCTGTCGGAATTGGATCTCCACAGCAAACAATGGCCACTGATGAAACTGTTTGAGGATCCCCTCACGAGAGGGATGGTAAGAACCCGCAAAGGCAGCTTCGGTAACGAGCTAAGCTACGTCGAGGCGGCGCACTACGTCGGCAGACTCAACGATGCCTTTGAGGGCCAGTGGAGCTTCAAGATCCTCGGCCATGAGAACCAAGGGACCGAGGTGATGGTCCACGGGGTGTTGGAGGCCGCCGGACCAGTTCGGCAGCAACTCCATTGGCTAGCACGCTTTCTTGCTGAGCAAGTTCACAGTCATCTACCGAAAGATGATCGAGAATACGAACTGCTTCAGCCACGTCCTCTTCTCTGAGGCCAGTCTCCATCGATGTCTGCACGAGATGGTCACCCAAGTGACCCATCTCGCCTATGTCATCCAAGATGACAAATCCGTCGACACACAAACCGCTTTCGTCCATCCAGGCTTGGATTTCAGACGGTGGAGGGGGACGACCCCACGCCGCGCCCTGTATCCCGTTGACTCAGCTTGTCCCCCCAAGCGTAGTCGGAAAATATCTCTGATTTTCCGCATGGATAGCCTTTCTGCCGGCACCGTCAGCCTCCTTTTCAATCATTTCAGGAGGCTACGTACCATTTCAGCTATCCAGCGTCGTCTTGCTCCTACTGCCGTCAGTGATCGGCTTCAGCCGGAATCAGTGATCGGCTTCGTCCGGAATCGGTGATCGGCTTCGTCCGGAATCGGTGATCGGCTTCAGCCGGAATCGGTGATCGGCTTCAGCCGGAATCGGTGATCGGCTTCAGCCGGAATACGCATCGAGCGTCATGGACATCGGTCGCCTGCTGAGCAACGAAGGACCATAGAGGAGCTTCAGGCTGCGGCCTGATAACGAACAACTTGTGTCTCAGAAACCGATACCGGTACACTAACATGTTTCAAAACTTCATCAAGGGACGCGCAACATTGGAGAGTGACTGTGCGCTACACAGCACACCAGCGTACCGTCCAGGTCCATGCGACTGCGGAGCTGCTAAAGCTGAACAAAGATTGTGGACATATCTTTGTCACCTCTTGCGTATCCGGGCCTCGCACTTGCGAAACGTTGCCCTGTATCGGATAGCGAGACTATTTCCGCGACGAAAAACATCCTCCACCTCGGAATCCCGCCAGAACGCGAGGCACCAGCCGTTTGATAGCAACGGACAGCCTCGTTGCCGGCCGTGGTAATGCCGTGCGTGTGAGGTTCAGCGATTCTTGGCAATCCCTGGTAGGTGAATGAGAGAACAACGTGGTTTACAATTGCGTCAGAGAAACGCTGGTCCATGTATCAGTGCCCCCGTTTGACAGGTACACATACTACCAGAAGTTCCATTTCTCCTTTCGTTTTTTGATCTCAGTGTGGTCACACGCTTGTTTGTAGGGCCGTCAGGGCGCCGTTCTCGTCGAAGGGGTGGCGGGACCTCCCAAGCTCTACAGGAGCCGAGAGACGGCGTACATTGGACCTCAGGGCGAGTTTGCTATCCGGTGCCGCGTTTTGAAATAGCGAACCAGCGGCGCATGGCCAGTGTGAGCGGGTAAACGGCTAGAATGAAAGATAAAGAAATGCATATCATAAGCGCACTTCTCCTGTTGCCCTTGGGAAAGGGGTTGAAATTACTGAGTTGGAGGAGGTACGTTCACGAACGAGGCATGTTCATGAGCGCACCGTCAAGATTGCCTCAGTTCCAGCTGGGGGCTTTCGCTTATCTGACCTAGAACATGGCGCACCTCCGCATCAGTGGTGGGTAAAGGCCCGCCAGTCGCTTAATGAACCAAACTTTTTCGAAGATAGATTGAGATTCATCGGCCGGTGACTCCTTTCGAGCCGCCCCGACCATATCCAAACTGGGCTATTGAGCGCCCAGCCATATCTCAATCTGGGGAGTTCAGACTATACCGCTGAACTGAGAAACGATTAACGGATCAACAAAGGAGATGTCCATGGCAAAGAGGGGAGCAGGTTCGACTTGTCCGAGTTGTGGTCGACTAACCTGGTACAAATCGAGCACAGGACTACGAAAATGCAGTGATGACAAATGCAACGCTTGGGGGTGGCTTGGAGGTGAGAAACCAACTGGCGGGGGAGGAAAGGGCAAGAAGTGTAAACAATGCGGAGAGAGCACATTGCAGCTTCTTGAAAAAGAAGGGAACCTTGAGGTTCGTCGCTGTTCGAGCTGTGAAGCGGTTGTTTTGATCTAGGTTTATGCTGCGAACGGCAGTTCTTTCCCGGCTTCTAAGGCCGCATTCAGCAGCTCGCCTATGTCCCAGACGTGGTCCGTCAAGCCAGCCTCCATGGCTGGTGTGACTTCCAGCGTCTGATGCACGCGCACGAAGTCGTAGTGTGCATGAAGTGAAGCGCAACGGCCGCCTTGAGGTTGTCCAGCTTCATGCTGAAGCCGTTTGTCAGCCTGGTGAACCGACGCATGCTCATCCGCATGGTGAAGTTCTGACGCTCGACATGCGACGTGCAGATTTGCTCCTTGTTCGGCCTACCGATGACCCGATGAGTCTCGATGGATATGACCTTGCCTTGACAGTCAGCATAGTGGGTGAATGCCTCGCTGCTCATCTGAGGCTTGCAGCTGGCCCTCAGGCAGTCTTTTGCATCCTGGTAGAACATCATCGCGTTGGACCAGTTGCGCTTGCCCACACGCCAGCACAGGGCCAGCTTGGTGCCCCTGTCGATCGCCGTGAAGGTGTACTGGTCGCCGATGTTCTCGCTGCCGCCTGACCGCTTCTGCTTGCACTTGACGAAGGCCCAGATTTCATCGGGTTGAGTGTTTTTACAGGACAGATCATGCACGGGCTGGTCATGCAGTGTCTCGCATCCTTCTCCTGTCTCATCCCTCACTACCAACACTGTTGGCGACTTGACGCAGAAAAGAGGACAGGCAAGCACCGACGGTTAAGATGAACCATCCGGGTGGGCCAAGCTGCAGGGCTGCGCAGTCAATCGAGTCCCTCTCCGACCGCCACTCTACCTGAAAGCTAAGCCCAGCCCCTGACGGTGAAAACCAACCCCTGCCCGGTATTAGAACTCCAGAAGACAACTGGAGGCAGCTGATGAACCGAGCACTACTGGAAGAGCCCTTCCCAAAAGAGCTGGTAAGAACCCGCAAGGGCAGCTTTGGCAACGAGCTGAGCTACGTTGAGGCGGCGCACTACGTCCGCAGACTCAACGATGCCTTTGAGGGCCAGTGGGGCTTCAAGATCCTCGGCCACGAGAACCAAGGGACCGAAGTCGTGGTCCACGGAATGTTGGAGGCCGGCGGCCAAATCAAGCACGCTTTCGGCAACAGCTCCATCACCACCAACAGCAGCACCCGTGAGGTTGTTTCCTTTGGTGACGATCTCAAGGCCGCTGCCACCGATGCTTTGAAGAAAGCCTGCTCTCTTTTCGGCATCGGTCTTGACCTGTACGGTTCGAGCCCAAGCCAGTCCAACCCCAGCCCATCAAAGAGGCCGCCGCTTCGAGCGGTGCAGGACGACGGACAGAACCGAACAAAATCGTGGCTGATGAATAAGAAGGCGTCCGGAAGAAGGTTCAGCACGCTGGTGAGTGCTGCTCAAATACTTGAGCAACACATTTTGCCAGTGCTCGGCGAGCTATATGTGGACGCGATAACTGGACAGGACGTGCGTGATTGGCTGACGTTTTCTGCGACCAAGGAGAAGAAGAAGCGCAAGTTGAAGAAGAAAACAAAGAAACCGAGGAAGAAGAAGCCCGGTGGCCAGATCAAGAAATCGAAACGGTACGCTTCGGTATCGGTAAACGGATGGCTTCGGCTGTTGAAGAACGTGCTGCGAGATGCGGTCGCCGACTTCGGCCTTGATCGGGATCCAACGATCAGGATCGCCGCATTGCAGGAAGACCCAAAGGAAGATGCCAGTAAGTCTCTCACTGCTGATGAGCTGCGTTGGGTACTTGGCGCCGCGAAGGCCCTTGTCGAGAAGAAAGAGATACCGGCAATCATGTACACCATTCTCCTGGTGGGCTTCTTCACAGGAATGCGGTGGTCCGAATTGTCGGCTCTCGAATGGAAGGACCTTGACGAGGAGGGGCCGTGTATCCGGATCCGTCGAGGTCAGGTGCGGCAGCACGTATCCGGCACCAAGACCCGAAAGACAAGAACTGTCGCTATTCCGGAGTTCGTCCTTGAAGAGCTGCGTGAGCACCGCAAGGCCCAAATACGTGACCAGGTAAAGGGGTTGGAAAAGGGGATCGTGTTTCCATCGAGGGTGGGCAACTACCGCTGCCCAAGCTCATTGGTCAAGGCACTGCCTAAGATCTGTAACGAAGCCGGCATCAGCAAAACGATTAGCCCTCATTGGATGCGCCACACCCTCAACAATCTCATGCGGCAGGCCAAGGTGGATCGAATTGTGCTCCGAGCTACCACCGGCCACGCTGCCGAGGAGATGACGGAGCACTACAGCCACGTCTCTCTGGACGAGAAGCGTGAGGCTTCAGCCAAGGTGGTGCAGATGGTGGGGTTGGAGCCCGGTCGAAAAGGGGTGGAAAAGGGGTGATCGCCAGTTCACACAGAAACGCCCCGTTGGCCTGGTCGCGCAACGGGGCGTTTCTAAATCGTTTCTGGGAGCGGGATACCGGGTTCGAACCGGCGACATTCAGCTTGGGAAGCTGACACTCTGCCAACTGAGTTAATCCCGCCTACTCCCCACTGTTTCCCGCCATTCTCCTCTGATGTCAAGAGGGCAAACAGCCCCACCTCCCCCACCTCCCCCATATGACGGATCTCACCGTTCGAACCCCAAGTTGCCCCGCTGCCACAGGAAGAGGAGCTCGACGGCAAGGGCTTCCTCTTCCCTCCGGAGAAGCGCCCCTCGATGGTGCGCAATATCCGCACGATGTTCGCCAGAATGGGAGCGACTGAAGCGAAGGTACGAATTCTACGCGGCATTGTCGCTGCTCTGGCACAGAGTCGGCGAGCGGAATCCGGGGAGAGCTGACGGTCTTGAGGGGACAGCGGCGCCGGTCCTTGCCAGCCCAGGGTATTCCAGGCGACCATCGCCACGTGAGGAGGGGCCGTTGATGATTCCCGAGATGATCGTGAGGCGGTTGCCCGAGGGGCTGGACCTCGAGCAGGTGAGTGAGTTCGTGCAGCTCGGATCAGCGCCGGACGGCAAGCTGGGGGAGACGCTGCTGCTGCGGCGTCCCGGGGGGTTGCTGGTCTACGTCTGTGAAAGCTTCACCGACGACTTTGCCCCGATCCCTCTGGTGCCGAACACCGTGCCGACGTTGGAGCAGGGCCAGTGGGCCCAGACGCTGCTGCTGGAGAGCGTCGAGGGCCCGCGCACGGTGGAGATCAGCAGCTTTGACCTGGACAAGGTCAACGCGCTGCTGGCCAACCTCGGCGCGGAGCCGCCGGCGCAGGACCTCGCGGAGCAGGTGCCAGCCGGAGCCCGGGAGGCGCCCCGGGTCGAGGCCGGCGAAGCGCCCCGGGTCGAGGCCGGCGAAGCGCAAGACCAACCCGAGGCAGGCAGCGCCGAGCCCGCTGAGCTGCGCTCCCGCCTGGGCCGCTGCCTCGAGGCCAACCGGCGGGACGAGGCCTGGTGCCTCGCCGCCGCGTTGACCTTTTTGGACCAGGCCAACGCCGATGAGCGGGCGCTGTACGAGCAGCACCACTCGCGCGACTTCGTGCGCGCCCAGGCGCGCATGTACGACGAGCTGTGGCGCCGACACTTCTCCCTCCCTCAACAGGACCGCCTGGTCGGACAGATCCTGGCCATCGGCGCGCCTGTCATCGGGCCGCTCACCGCCCGCCCTCACAAAATGTTTGGGCTCAAGCGCAAGGAGCGTCGCGACCTGGCCACGGACCAGCTGCTCTTCTCCAAGGTCTTCTGCTACGTCACCAACGTGCTAAACGTGGTGCCGGCGGAGCTCTACCTGCGGCCCAATCAGCAGACCGGGCTGATGATGGCCCACACCAGGGAGTTGCCCTCCTTCGTGGTGGGTGCCGAGCTGCTGCAGGGTCGTCCGGAGAAGGAGCTCGCCTTCGCTGTCGGCAAGCAGCTATCCTACCTGCGCCCGGAGTACTTCCTGCGCCAGGTCTTGACTGCGCCCTCACAGCTGCGGGCGGTCTTCTTCGCCATCGCGCGCCTGGGTCAGCGCGACTATCCGGCCCCTGCGTCGGAGCAGGACGAGATCAACAAGCTCCTCACGCTGCTCGCGGGGCAGCTGCACCCGGGGCAGCTGGACCAGGTGGCGGTCCTGGTGCGCGAGCTCGCCGACTCCGGAGCTGAGGTCGATATAGACAGGTGGTGGGCGGCCACCGAGCTGATGGCGAACCGGGCCGGGTTCGTGCTCAGCAGCGACCTGCAGGTGGCGGCGCGAATGATCACCGAGGGGCCACGGGAGATCGGCTCCCGGCCGGCAGAGGAGCAGGTCGAGGAGCTGCTGCTTTTCGCCACATCGGGGTCCTACTTCGAGGTGCGCCGGCAGCTCGGGATGACCGTCGACGGCGCGCCGCCCCAGGGGCCCGCCGTCAGGGAGGCACCAGCGCCGCTATTCGCCGCGCCCTCCCCCTCCTCATCATCATCCTCCTCGTCCTCATCCGCGGCCGTTGTCGCAATCATCGGCGCGGTGGTCGTGACCGGCGTCGTCGCCGGGTTCCTCGCCTGTTAGAACGCAGAAACGCAGCAAGGACTCGCTCAGACAGATTGAATGCACAAGCTGAATGCATAAAATGAATGCAGACATTGACTACAATGACATCATACAACAAACTTTTTGCATGAAGGCAATCACCATTCGAAACGTGCCAGAGGATCTGGCCAGAGCGCTGAAAAACGAAACAAGGCAACGTGGAACGTCGCTGAACCAAACGGTTCTGGCGCTTCTGACGCAGGCCGTGGGCCTTGGTAGCCAGCCACGTTCCAATGGACTCGGCGATCTGGCAGGGACGTGGTCTCAGGAGGAGCTCGAGGCGTTTGAGTCCGCCACCGCTCTGTTCAAGCAGGTCGATGAGGAGCGCTGGTCTTGAGCCGCCTCTGTC
>SWBW01006514.1_pt2 | contig 11663 bp, 7 predicted proteins | sample 4693041 | NCBI WGS metagenome assembly SWBW01 (sample SAMN10267271, study PRJNA491770) | bioreactor metagenome | isolation source: DHS bioreactor inoculated with marine methane seep sediment | place: Japan: Omine Ridge, Nankai Trough | collected 2006-05-06
CCGCGCTGAACGTGAAGGTCGATCCCTGGCCCATGGTGCTCTCAACCCCCACCGCTCCCCCCATCATCTCGGCGAGCTGCTTGCTGATGGAGAGGCCGAGCCCTGTGCCGCCGTACTCTCTCGTCGTCGAGGCGTCGGCCTGGATGAAGGCGTCAAAGAGCACGTCGAGGCGATCCGCCGCGATGCCGATCCCGGTGTCGGTGACCTGAAAGCGGATCGTGGCCTGCCCCTCGTCTTCCTGATCCAGGCTGACCCGGATCGAGACCTCGCCCTGATGGGTGAACTTGATCGCGTTGTTGGCCAGGTTGATCAGGATCTGGCGCAGGCGCCCCGGGTCCCCCTGCAGCAGGGAGGGGACATCCGGCTCGATGACATAGGCGAAGTCGAGTGACTTCTCCGCCGCCCGCAGCGCCAACAGATCGCTGGTGTCCTCCAGCGTCGCCCGCAGGTCGAAGTCGAGGGTCTCGAGGTCCAGCTTTCCGGCCTCGATCTTCGAGAAGTCGAGGATGTCGTTGATGATCGTGAGCAGCGAGTCGGCGCTGCTGCGGACCGTCTCGGCGTACTCACGCTGGCTGGAGGAGAGCGCGGTGTCGAGCAGGATGCCGGTCATCCCGATCACGCCATTCATCGGCGTCCGGATCTCGTGGCTCATGTTGGCCAGAAAGTCGCTCTTGGCTTGGTTGCCGATCTTGGCCTCCAGGGCCAGGTGGTTGGCGCGTTCGGCGGCCTGCTCGAGCTGCTTGTTGGCCTCCTCCGTCGCTTTGTGCGCCTGGGCGATGAAGGTGACCTGTCTTTCGAGCTCGTTCTCCGCCCACTTGCGCTGCAGCACCTCGTCTGTCAAGGCCGCCTCGTTCTCCCGCAGCCGCTGCTCGGCCCGCTTGTGCTCCTCCATCTCCACCACCAGATCGTGGTGGGTCTTCTCCAACCCGTGCTCAATGCGGCCGAGGAAGAGCCAAAAGAAGACGACCAGCAGTCCGACGATCAGGACCCCGCCCACCGCCAGCGAGGCCGAGAGCCGCCACAGCTCGGCGCGCTGCGCCGTGACGTCCTTGAGCACCACCAGCTCGCCGATGGTACGCCCGCCGGCGTCAACCAAGTCCTGCGCGCCGCCTCTGTAGTCGACGTCGGCCGACGTGATGCTGAAGGCGTCCTCCCTGTCGCTGACAGAGCCGCGGCGAGCGTAGGGCAGGAGGTCCTCGGGGCTGATGGCCAGCGTGCTGTCCACGAGCACGAAGTCGTCGAAGCGATCCCACCTGCCGCTGCCCTTGCGGCGGGTGCGTGTCCCCTCCTGCCAGGCCCGCCTGGTGAGGTAGCGCTTGTTCACCGCGATCAGCATCCCGATGCCCAGCGTCTCCGCGATGCGTGGCGTGATCTCCGAGATCCCCTCCCCGAGCTCGATGTAGCCCACGATCTTGTCATCCACCCGCCAGGGGTAGACCACCCGCAGCGCCAGCCCGCCCATCTTCCCCAGCTCGACGCCGTGGATCGGCTCCCCCTGCCGGGCCGCGGCCCTCATGGTGAAGCGGTCGACCCTGTCTCCGTGTCGGGACGGGTAGTGCACGCGCAAGAAGGTGCGACGATCGATCCCGTGGAAGTAGAAGTGAGTCACGTGGTAGCTCGACCGCAGCTCTTCGAAGAAGGGGCGCGCGCACCCGAGCAGCCGCTTGCGGTCCTTGCTCGTCCAGGCGCCCCTGATGCAAGCGTCCTTGGCCAGCAGGTCGATCAGGTCGGAGAGCAGGTCAGCGTCCTGGTTCAGCTGCGCCTCGAGCATGCGCTGCGTGCTGGCCCGGACGGTCCGCAGGTCCTCGTCGATCCGCTCCCGGGTGTGAAAATAGAACCCGAGCACCGTGCCGATGAGCAGGATCGAGAAGGCCGTCACCAGAGGGATGAGGACGCTGCGCTTGATGCCCTGTCTGTTCTTCTCCATGGAGTCTGCCCGAGCCGCATTAGCGCCCGCCGTCCCCTATAAGTCGGCAGAATTGACAGGATGTTTAGGATCAATACAGACCGCCGCCGTCTCTGGGCGGAAGCCGCTCAGAGGTTGTGGAACTTGGCGTAGATCTCCGGAAATAATCCATTGGGATCAAGCTGTTGCTTGACCTGGCTGAAGTTCTCACGGTTGTAGACGCGCCAGAAGGTCTCAGGGGTGAAGTGGTTGGCGGAGATGAGCGTCTTCATCCCATTCAGTTCAATGGTCTTCTCTTCGAGTGCCTGCGAATAGTCAATGTCCTGGTGATTGTTGCGCTTCCCGTAGACCGCGCAATCGATCATCAGCTCCGAGCCAAACCCGCTGCTGTAGTCAGGGTCGAGCCACGGGTAGGGCTCCATCACCCGGTAAGGGATGACCCAGAGCGGATAAAAATCAAAATCCTGCTCGTACCAGCGGAAGAACTCGGCGAAGCGCTGAGAGGGGATGAAGACGTCACAGACCACGTCCGGACGCCGCTTCATCGACATGATCCCCTCGAGGCGCCTGGACCACTTGATCAGGTTGGTGGAGCCGAGCAGGAGCTTGCCGAACATGAAGCGTACGGGCGCCGTCTCCAGTCCTGGAACAGTGCTGGTCAGCCAGTGGCACTCGGCGTCGTAGCGGAAGCAATACCCTGGCGTTGTCAGGTAGTCCTCACTGCGCTGCCGGGTGCTCTTGTAGAAGATCTTCATCCAGCTGTAGTCGCTGACGTAGGGCGCCTCGTCCACGAAAGATCCCAGACAGAGCACGAGCTCTTTCGGGCCGTGGATGATGGCGTCGACGAACTCAAAGTCACCCACACGACAGCGCTCCAACAGCTCCGCTTCGAAGGCGTCAAAGGTGTCGAACGGCTGATAGGTCATCTTGACGAAGGGCTTGGCGGGCAAGAGCTTGAAGCGCAGCTGCGTCAGGACGGCCAGGGTGCCGTAGGACCCGTGCATCATCGAGAAGACCAACGGCTCCTGATCGGGGGAGCAGATCATAACCTCGCCCGTGCCGGTGACGATCTCGTACTCCAGGCAAGAGTCGTGGAAGCCGCCGACCCTGTAGGACATGGCCTCCACCGAGCACCCCGCCACGGCGCCGCCGATGGTGATCCCCTTGAGCTCGGGGACGACCGCGGGGATCAGCCCAAGCGGCAGGGTCGCCGCCACGAGGTCAAAGAAAGCCACTCCGGGCTCGGCCGTGCAGGTCTGACTCTCGACGTCGATCTCGAGCACGGCGTTCAGGTCGCCGAGCCGGATCGGCTGCCCCGAAGAGCGCCCATCGCCGGGCAGAGGGACGAAGTGGGAGACCCCGCCGTGGCTGACCTGGGCCACGCCTGTCCCGGGATCCGCCGCCTGGATCTGAGCCACGATCGCCTCGACCTTCTGCCGGTGTTGACGAGCAGCGTCGTCGTCCATGGGTGCTCCTGGTTTGGGGGGTGAGTGGCGGCGGGGTGGGTGCCTGCGGGCTTACTCTTCTGTTGCCTGTCTCCGCCGGTAGCCGCCCTGCGCCTCGACAGCGGCGATGCTGGTCAGGCGGACCACGGAGTCCACGGTGTCCGAGCGCTGGATCACCTCGACGGGCTTCTCCAGACCCATCAAGATCGGACCCACGACCTCCGCGCCGCCGATCATGCCCATCATCTTGTAGGCCGCGTTGCCCGCGTCGAGGTTGGGGAAGATGAAGGTGTTGGCGGGCCCCTTGAGCCGACAGAAGGGGTAGAGCTCCCGCATCAGGTCGTGGTCCACCGCCACGTTGAACTGCATCTCGCCGTCGACCTCCAGGTCCGGGCGTCGTTCGCGCACGAGCCTGGCGGCGTTGGCCATTTTGATCGAGCTGGCGTGGCGGGCTGAGCCAAAGTTCGAGGACGAGATCATCGCGATACGCGGCTCGACGCCCAGCTCGCGCACCTCGTCCGCCGTGACGATGGCGATGTCAGCCAGCTCCTCGGCGGTGGGATCGACGTTGACGGTGCAGTCCGCGAAGAACTTGATGTCGTTCTTCAGCACGATCATGTACATCCCGGCCGCCCGCCGCACCCCGGTGCGCATCCCGACGATCTCGAGGGCCGGCCTCAGGGAGTCGGGGTAGTGGGTCGTCATCCCCAGCACCACGCCGTCCGCGTCGCCCATGCGCAGCATCATCATGGCGAAGTATTTGCGTGACGAGAGGCGGTAGCGCGCCTCACGCAACGTCACGCCGTGACGGTTGCGCAGGTTGGAGTACTCCACGCAGTACTCGTCGTAGCGCTCGAAGTCTCGGGGGTGCAGGATCTCCACGCGCCCCACCAGATCTAGCCCGAGCGTCTTGATCTCGGCCTGGATCTTGTCCTTGTCGCCCAGCAGGATCGGCTTGACGATCCCCTCGTCCACGAGGATCTGCGCCGCCTGCAGGATCTTCTCCTCGCCCCCCTCGGGGTAGACGATCCGCTTGAGCTCCTGACGGGCCTGCTCGCGGTATTTGCGCATGACCATGTGGGTCCGGCCGTAGATCCGCTCGAGACCACGCCGATACTCATCGATGTCAATCTGCTTGCGGGCGACCCCCGTCTCCATGGCCGCCTGGGCCACCGCCGGCGCCTCCCAGGTCAGCACGCGGGGATCAAAGGGCTTGGGGATGATGTACTCGGGACCGAACTTGAGGGTCTGGCCCTCGTACACGCGCTGAACGCTCTCGGGCACATCTTCCTTGGCCAGCGCGGCGAGGGCCTTGGCCGCCGCCACCTTCATCTCCTCGTTGATCACCCGCGCATGGACATCCAGGGCACCGCGGAAGATGAAGGGGAAACCGAGCACGTTGTTGACCTGGTTGGGGTAGTCGCTGCGCCCCGTGGCCATGATCACGTCGGGCCGGGCCTCCTTGGCCTCGGGGTAGCTGATCTCGGGATCGGGGTTGGCCATGGCGAAGACCAGCGGCCTGTCGGCCATGGACTTGACCATCTCCTTGGTCACCAGGCCGCCGACTGAACAGCCCAGGAAGACGTCTGCACCCTCCATGGCGTCGGCCAGCGAGCGCCTGTTGGTCGGACGAGCGAACTCGGCCTTGTAGGAGTTGAGGCCCTCGGTGCGGCCCTCGTAGACCACGCCCTTGGAGTCCGCCAACAGGACGTTGTCCAGGCGCACGCCGAGGGAGATGTAGAACTTGGCACAGGCAATGGCGGAAGCACCAGCACCGGAGACCACGACCTTGAGCGAGTCGATGGGCTTGTCGACCAGCTCCACGGCGTTGATCAAGGCCGCGCCGCTGATGATCGCGGTGCCGTGCTGGTCGTCATGGAAGACCGGGATATCCATGATCTCCTTGAGCTTCTCCTCGATGTAGAAGCACTCGGGGGCCTTGATATCCTCGAGGTTGATCCCGCCAAAGGTGGGCTCCAGCTTGGACACGATGTTGATGATCTCGTCGGGATCCAGGCTGTCGATCTCGATGTCAAAGACGTCGATGTCAGCAAACTTCTTGAACAGGCAGCCCTTGCCCTCCATCACCGGCTTGCTAGCCAAGGCGCCAATGTTCCCCAGCCCCAAGACCGCCGTACCATTGGAGACCACCGCCACCAGGTTACCTCGCGCGGTGTAGCTGAACGCCAGGGATGGGTCTTTTTCGATCTCCAGGCACGGCTCCGCGACACCCGGCGAGTAGGCCAACCCGAGGTCGCGCTGGGTCAGCAGCGGCTTCGTGGCGGTGACCTCGATCTTCCCATTGCGTCCCATGGTGTGATAGTCGAGCGCGTCCTGCCTACGAATCATCGTCATCTCCTTCCCACCATGGAGGTGGGCCCATCGGGTGTCGGTACCTGAAACTCACCCAGCACCACCACTACTGGAATGGACCTGCGTTACCGGCAATCCGATGTTTCCGCAAGCGTTTTTCAGCCGCCAGCGGGGGTCACTGCACCCCTCCGCTGCCAATGGTGGTATATTGCGCTATCTTGGCGCAGGTGCTCGGGAAATCATCTCCGGAGTCTCCCTCGCTGATGTCGTATGGAGCGCATTGATGACCACCATGTTCAAAGGCCGCGTCAACACCGTCCACTTCGTCGGCATCGGCGGGATTGGCATGAGCGGCATCGCCGAGGTGCTGCTCAACCTGGGCTATGGTGTCAGCGGATCGGACCTACGCGAGAGCGAGACGACCCGACGCCTGACCGGGCTGGGTGGGTCCATCGCCGCCGGACACGACGCAGCGAACGTCCAGGACGCAGATGTTGTGGTGATCTCCAGCGCGGTCAAGTCCGACAACCCCGAGGTGCAAGAGGCCGCCCGTCGGAACATCCCCGTGATCCCGCGCGCCGAGATGCTGGCGGAGCTGATGCGGCTCAAGTACGGCATCGCCATGGCCGGCAGCCACGGCAAGACGACCACCACCTCGCTGGTGGCCACCGTGCTGGACCGCGCGCAGATGGACCCTACTGTGGTCAATGGTGGCAAGCTCAACAGCCTGGGCTCCAACGCGCACCTCGGACAGGGTGAATACCTGGTGGCCGAGGCAGACGAGAGCGACGGCTCGTTCCTCAAGCTCTCACCCACCGTGGCCGTGGTCACCAACATCGACGCCGAGCACATGGACCACTACCGCGACCTGGAGCACCTGAAGGAGACCTTCCTCGACTTCGTCAACAAGGTCCCCTTCTACGGCCTCTCGGTCCTCTGCCTCGACTGCCCCAACCTGCAGACGCTGCTGCCGCGGGTGGAGAAGCGCTACGTGACCTACGGCTCCACGCCCCAGTGCCATTACACTCTGCGCGGCGTTGTCGCCGACCGCCTCACCACCACCTTCACCCCGGTCCGCCGCGGAGAGGCGCTGGAGCCCGTCAACCTGAAGATGGTGGGCCGCCACAACGTGCTCAACGCGCTGGCGGCCATCGCCGTGGCCGACGAGCTCGAGGTCCCCTACGAGGTGACACGCAGCGCGCTGAGCGAGTTCGGCGGCGTCCAGCGACGCTTCACCATCCGGGGCGACGTGGCGGGGGTGATCGTCGTCGATGACTACGGCCACCACCCCACCGAGATCAGGGCCACGCTCTCCGGGGCGCGGGAGGGCTTCAAGCGCCGGATCGTGGCCGTGTTTCAGCCGCACCGCTACTCCCGCACGCAGCACCACTTCGATCAGTTCGCCACCGCGTTTCACGACGCAGACGTGGTCTTTGTCAGCGAGATCTACGCAGCGGGCGAGGCCCCCATCGAGGGGATCACCGGCCGGCACCTGGCCGAGGCGATGCGCCGCCACGGGCAGCGCGACGTGACCTACTGCGCAGACCCGCAGACCCTGATCGAGAACCTGACCGCACGAGCCGAGGAGGATGACCTGGTGCTGACGCTGGGCGCAGGAGACATCTGGCGCGTGGGGCAAGCGCTGGTGGACCGGCTCAAGGAGAGGACCAGGGACGGGTGAGGCCATGGGACGCTACTCCCCAAACTTCATCGGCAACTACCTGATCGGCTGCGCCCGTAACAACGGCGACGGAGAGGTGGTGATCCACGGCGAGCGCCGCGTTCGCTGGCGTACGCTGGTGGAGCGCTCCTGCCAGCTGGCGCACGCGCTGGGGGCAATCGGCATCGGGCGCGGCGACAAGGTCGCCCTGGTCTTCCACAACACGCCCGAATTCATCGAGGCCAACTTCGCCGCGCAGCTGCTCGGCGCGATCCCGGTGCCGGTCAACTACCGCTTCACCGCCGCGGAGCTGACCTACCAGGTCGGGCACTGCGACGCGCGCGTGCTGCTCTACGACCCTCGCTGGAGCGAGGCGGTGGAGGCCGCGCTCCCCGAGCTCCCCGCTGTGGAGACAGCAATCAACAACTACGAGACCCTCCTGGAGGGCCAGCCCGCCGAAGATCCTCGCGTGTCCACCTCCGCCGATGACGTGGCCGTGATCATCTACACCGGGGGGACCACCGGCTTCCCCAAGGGCGTGATGTTGACCTACGGCGCCCACCTGCGCATGTACACCGATCTGCTGGCCGGGATCCTCTCCAGGGGCGCTCGGCTGCGGCTGACCCGCGAGCAGGAGGAGGGGGTGGCCGCGACCTTTCCCCTGCCCGGGATCAAGCAGATGCTGCCGGTTCTGCGCACCCGGCCGGCCAAGGCCTTCTTCGGCCACCCGGCGCTGCTGAGCGTGCTCAAGGCCGGGCTGTCGCTGATGCTGACCCGGCCGGAGATCGCGCGGCTGGGCTACGGCTACACCATCAACTACATGACCCCCTCCCTGCCCTTCTTCCACGACGCCTCCTACCAGCTGCTGCTGCTCGGCCCCATCGTGGGCAACATGTGCTTCATCCTGCCCGAGGGACACAGCCTCGACGTACCAGCGGTGCTGGAGACGATCCAGCGCGAGCGGCCCTCCTTCATGGCCAACGTGCCGGCGGGGTGGAAGAAGCTGATCGCGCACCCGGAGCTGTCGCGCTACGACCTGAGCTCCCTGCGCGTCGGCGCCACCGGGGCCGGCATCTGCCCGGTGGAGCTCAAGCGTGAGATCATGGCGCGCCTCCCGGGGCTGATCATCATCGACATGTTCGGACAGACGGAGATGACGCCGTTGACCTCCTTCCGCATCGACGCGGACCCCTCCACGCTCAAGGAGCGCTCGGTGGGGGGCGCCATCGTCCAGCTGCGCGTGGTGGACGAGGCGGGGCGGAACCTGCCCCGGGGCGCGGTCGGTGAGATCTGCTACCGCTCCGAGACGCAGATGAAGGGCTACTACAAAGACCACGCAGCCACGGCCGCGGCCACCACGCCTGACGGCTGGTTTCGCAGCGGAGATCTGGGCTACCTCGATGAGGAGGGTGAGGTCCGCATCGTCGACCGCAAGAGTGAGTGTATCAACACCGGAGGGGAGAAGGTCTACCCGCTGGAGGTCGAAGAGAGGCTCGGCCGCCACGCCGCGGTGGAGCAGTGCTGCGTCATCGGCGTGGCCGACGACACCTGGGGCCACGCGGTGCGGGCGATTGTCCAGCTGCGGCCCGGGGCGTCCGCCACGGCCGACGATCTGACCGACTTCGCGCGGGCAGAGCTGGCCGGCTACAAGGTCCCGCGCTCCGTGGTCTTCGTCGACGAGCTCCCCCTCTCGCCGGTGGGCAAGATACTGCGGGCAAAGATCCGCCAGCTCCACGGTGCGCCATGACCCAACCCCTGCTCGACCAGGAGCGTGCATGATCCATAGCCCCCTCGGCATCTACCTGTTCCAGTACATCGTGCTGGGCGTGATCTTCTTCGCCGGGCTGATCTACACGATTCGGCAGGGTGACGCGGGGCTGAGCCGGGGCCGCAAGCGGCGCAACCTGGTGCTGCTGGTGGGCGGGTTAGCGGTCTATATGGTGGTCCATGGCTTCTTCCAGTTCGTGGCGGTGGACTTCTAATGGGCGCCTCGACCTCCGCAGCCGTCGGCACCACGCTGGACTACGGGATCATCATCGGCTACTTCGTGCTGGTCCTGGGCTTCGGCAGCTTCTTCGGCCGGCACACACGCAGCACCAAAGACTTCTTCTTTGGCGGGCAGCGCTTCTCCTGGTGGATCATCTCCTTCTCGCTGGTGGCCACCACGGTGGGATCCTACAGCTTCATCAAGTACTCGCGAGTCGCCTTCACCCACGGCATCTCCTCGACCATGTCCTACACCAACGACTGGTTCTGGATGCCGATGCTGACCTTCGTCTGGATCCCCATCGTCTTTTACTCCCGGGTCACCTCGGTACCGGAGTACTTCGAGCGCCGCTTCAACAAGCGGGTTCGCCTGGTGACGACGGTCGTGATCATGGTCTACTTGCTGGGCTACATCGGGATAAACCTGCTGACCATGGGCGTCGCGCTCAAGGCGATGCTCGGCTGGGATATCTACTACGCCGCGGCGATCGTCGCGGTGATCTGCGGCATCTACGTCACCGCCGGCGGCCAGACCTCGGTGATCATGACCGACCTGCTCCAGGGGTTCATGTTGATCATCGCCGGCTTCGTCCTCTTCGGCCTGGGGACCTCGCGCCTGGGCGGCGTCGGCCGCTTCTGGTCGCTGCTCCCCAAAGACCACCGGCTGCCGCTGAACTATTTCAACAACCAGGCCAAGTTCAACTTCGTGGGCGTGCTGTGGCAAGACGCGGTGAGCCAGAGCATGTTCGCCTACTTCATCAACCAGGGCATGATCATGCGCTTCCTCTCGGCCAAGTCGCCGCGAGAGGGGCGCAAGGCCTGCATCTTCTTGCTGCTGGTGTTGATGTTCCTCGCAGCGGTGGCGGTCTCCAACGCCGGCTGGCTCGGCCGGGCGATGGTCAACGCGGGCCTGCTCCCCGCCGACATCGATCCGCAGCAGGTCTTCGTCAAGGTCGCCGCCGCCGTCTGCCAACCCGGAGTCTTTGGCTTTGTCATGGCGGCGCTCACCGCCGCGTTGATGTCCACCGCCGACACCCTGCTCAACGCCACCAGCGCCATCACTGTCAACGACATCTATCGACCCTATTTTCGCCCGACGGCCTCGGACAAGCACTACCTCAACGTCGCGCGCATCGTCTCCATTTGCGCCGCGCTGGTCGGCCTGGCGGTTGTGCCGCTGTTTGCCTCGTTTGATTCGATCTACGCCGCCCACGGCGCCTTCACCGCGGTGATGACCCCGCCCATGGCCGCCGCAGCGATGCTCGGAGCCTTCTGGCGGCGCTTCAACTCACCGGGCGCGCTGGCCACGATCATCGGTGGTGCGATCTGCCTGGGTATCTCCCTGGTGGAGCCCGAAGTGATCCGCCCCTTCAGCTTCGGCGTGCCCAAGGGCGGCGATTACGCCCACGCCTGGGTCTTTCAGCGCGCGCTGTTCGGCCTGGTCTGCTCCATGGGCTTCGGCGTGATCGTCACGCTGTTGACCAAGGCCCCGGACCAGGCGCGCATCGCCGGCCTGGTCTGGGGCACCATCGACCACGCGCGGCGTCGCTTCAAGGGTTCCGAGCCCAAGCGCGAGGCTGGCCCCACGATCAAGCTGAGCGTCGAGGCCGCGCCGCAGACCCCCGAGGCGGAGCGTGAGCAGCTGGTGGCGCCTGACGCCAGCGGGTTTCAGGCGCCGATCTTCGGCCACGTGGCCCTCGCTCGGGACGCCGGCGAGCGGCTCGACGCCGAGGAGGGGGACATCGTGCAGATCGCGCACCCCAACCCGATCTACGGCGGGCTGCGCTCGGTGCAGGCCCGGGTGGGTCCGGTGGGGGACGACAGCGAGGTGGCCGCGGGGAGCGTGCGCGTGCCTGCGGACGTGCTGGAGGCGGGCGGGCTGACCGGCCTCTCGAGGGTGCGGGTGGAGCGGGTGATGTAGGCGTCAGTCGTCCATGTCCTCGTCTTCCATGATGATGGCCCCCCTCGCGTCTGTCTGTCTTGATCTCGGTGATTCCAGGGTGTTCTTGCTCCAGTTTTCCCAAGAGAGCTTGTTGGTCTCGCGTCTTCTGCAGCAACTTCGCGCTCTCCCGAGCGAGATCCTTCATTTGGACTAAGCACGCTGCCTGGCCAGAACCTCCAGACCCTGTTGAGCGGACATGGCCGTGAGCATCTCCCACGACTCCTTGCGCAACGCGCTCTTGAGGCCCGCGAGGACCTGTGACTCATCATCCACAAACAACACGCAGTGTTTCATCGTTTGATTCCTTTGCCTGTAATTACCACGACACGCACAAGCTCGTTCACGAAGTCTTCACGAAAATTGCGCGCCCGTTCGATGAAGCTCGGCGTCACCTCGTAGCCGCGTGTGACC
>SWBW01004862.1_pt1 | contig 11660 bp, 9 predicted proteins | sample 4693041 | NCBI WGS metagenome assembly SWBW01 (sample SAMN10267271, study PRJNA491770) | bioreactor metagenome | isolation source: DHS bioreactor inoculated with marine methane seep sediment | place: Japan: Omine Ridge, Nankai Trough | collected 2006-05-06
CCCAGTTTCAAGGAAACCCCTTCGGGCTTTTCAGGTGCCTGCATCATGCCTGATCAATCGGCTATTTTGTATACCGCTTCCCTTGAAGATACGGATAGTGAACTGTATGACGGAGAAATTCTGGGAAGTTTTATCGGGTATATTCCTTTGAACAAATTACATGAAGGTATCTCCTATGCAAGTTTGTTAACAGATAAAAATGACCGTCCCATCAACAAAAAGCTGGAAAGTATTGTTATAAAGTCTGAAACGGACAATAAACTGCTTGTCCTGTCAGTTAGTGACAACGACGATGGCAGTTCTGATATTTTTGAAATGAATGTGTACCTCAACAACCTGGATTAATTGAAAATTAAACAACCAATTCTCACTTTGTTTTTATTGCTGATGTTCAGCATTATAACTGTTGCCGGCAGCAATGTTAAGGGTGAGTTTACATTGAGCGGCTATATTACCGATAGCGAAAACGGCGAATACCTGCCCGGAGCCACAGTATATATTGCCAATTTAAAAAAAGGTACCGCTTCCAATATTTACGGCTATTATTCCATCTCTCTAAAGCCGGAAAATTATCAGGTAATCTACTCCTATGTCGGTTATGGCGATATCACCATGGAGTTAAACCTTACATCTGACACCTCCATCAACATTGAACTCGTTCCATCAGCAAAAAACCTGGATGAGGTGGAAATTACCGGGGAAGCCATCAATGAGAATATTACCACCTCGCAAATGAGTGTGAATAAAATCGATAGCAAGACCATCAAAGCCATTCCGGCCTTACTTGGCGAAGTGGACCTAGTAAAAGCTTTACAGTTGTTACCCGGTGTGAAATTTGCTGCAGAAGGATCATCAGGTATCAGTGTACGTGGCGGCAGCCCTGATCAGAACCTGATTTTACTCGACGAAGCCAATGTGTATAATGCCGGCCATTTGATGGGCTTCTTTTCAGTATTCAACAATGATGCGGTTAAAAGCGTAGAATTGTATAAAGGTGATCTTCCGGCCAAATATGGCGGACGGCTTGCTTCGCTGGTTGACATCAGGATGAAAGACGGCAATACAAAACAGTTTCATGGTAATGGCGGTATTGGTATTATATCCAGCCGGTTGATGCTTGAAGGCCCCATTGCAAAAGATAAAGCTTCGTTTATGGTGGCAGGCCGCAGGTCGTATGCCGACCTTTTCCTGATATTCTCAAAGGATGAAGATCTCAAGGGAAGTTCATTGTATTTCTATGATCTGAATGGCAAGGTTAATTACCGTATTAACCAAAAGAATCAGATTTATCTATCAGGTTATTATGGAAAAGATGTATTTAAGAGCGCCTTTTTCAAAATGAATTGGGGCAATGCCACAGGCACGCTCCGGTGGAACCATATTTTTGATGAGAAACTCTTTTCCAATTTCACATTCGTGGTCAACCAATTCGACTACAATATAGGCTTTACGGATGATGGACCTCAATCATTTTTATGGCAATCATCGCTTACCGATTACAACCTGAAAGCGAATTTTACCTGGTTTGCAAACACCAACAACAAAGTTACTTTTGGTTTTTCGGGCATGTTCCATGATTTTTTTCCCGGCACCATTGAAGGGCAAAGTGAAGAGTCGTTTATAAGCACCTATTCACTGCCCGATAATTTCGCTATGGAAAGCGCGGTGTACATCAGCAATGAGCAAAAGATAGGGACAAGGGTTACTTTAAAATATGGACTACGACTCTCTATCTTTAATAATATCGGACCCGGAACATGGTATAAATATAATGCTGATGGCGATGTAGTTGACTCGACCGCCTATGCAAAAGGCGACTTTTACAATACTTATTGGGGCATTGAACCCCGACTCGGAATGGTCTATCAGTTAAACGAGGTCAGCTCATTAAAAGCCAGCTACTCCCGTAATTATCAATATATTCAGCAAGCGCAAAACTCGGTAGCAGGATCACCGCTGAATATCTGGTTCCCGGCCAGTCCGAATGTGAAACCCCAAATCGGCGACCAGGTAGCGCTGGGCTATTTCAGAAATTTCAGAGAAGGGCTTTTTGAAACCTCTGCCGAAGTATATTATAAAAACATTAAAAACGCGGTGGATTTCCGTGATCATGCTGAATTGTTGCTGAATAAATACCTGGAAGGAGAGCTGCTGATTGGTAAAGGCTGGGGCTATGGCGCTGAATTTATGGTACGAAAGAATTTTGGAAAAATAACGGGCTGGATGAGCTATACCTGGTCAAGAGCATTCAGGCAAATTGACGGCATCAACAATGATGAACCTTATTCATCCTCATACGACAGGCCACATGATTTTTCCATCGTGGTGAATTACGATTTAAACCAGCGTTTAAGTTTTGGATTGTCATGGATATACCTCACCGGTCAGCCTGTTACTTTCCCGGTTGGACGATATGAATACGGAAATACCAATGTGCCGATATACTCTGAAAGAAATGATTATCGCATGCAGGATTACCACCGGCTGGATGTTTCGATCACGTGGAGGGACAAACCGAACCCGGAAAAATGGTGGCACAACGAATTCAATATTTCATTCTACAATGCGTATAACCGGAAAAATCCCTGGGTGATCAATTTCCAGACTGATGTGAATGACCCTTCGGTAACGTATGCTGAGATGACTTATCTGTTTGGTATTATTCCGGCCTTTACATGGAATTTTAAATTTTAAGATGACACGAAAAATTACATACCTGATACTATTTGCATTTGTGCTATTAAGTAGTTTACAATCATGTACCGAGCGCATTGATATTGACCTGGAAGAAGGCTATATAAAGCTTGCTATTGAAGGATACCTGGCACCCAATGATGGTAAAAATTATGTCCGATTAACTGAATCTTCGGGCTATTTTTCCAATATCCCGGCACCTACCGTTTCGAATGCCGTTATTGAAGTTGATGATGGTACGGATGCTTATACACTTCAGGAAGATGCAGCAGCACCTGGAATGTACTTTTTCCCGGATGAATTTGTAGCTCAACGCGAACATACTTATGAGATGAATATCAATTTGGCGGAAGAAGTTGGCGGTTACACAAACTACAAAGCATCCACCTATATGCCGAGATTAACCGATCAGATTGACTCTGTATCAGTTGAATTCAATACCGATTTTGAATACTGGATGGTCTTGTTGTATGCATGGGAACCGCCGGGACCTGATTTTTATATGTTCAATGCCCTGCGAAACGACACCCTGATCACTGATACCATTTCTGAAATCAGCATTGGCAATGACGAGTTAATAGATGGCAATTACATGAACGGCATTATCGTGATGGGATTTGGAGAAAGTTCGCTCAAACCCGGCGATAAGTTCACACTGGTGCTTTCAAATATTTCAGAAGATTACTATAATTATATTATTGAACTGCAAACAGAAATTTCATTAAGTGTGCCTATATTCAGTGGGCCACCGGCCAATGTAAGTTCGAATTTCGATAATGGTGCCGTGGGCTATTTTGCCGCATTTCCATCTGTTTATACGAGTACTATTGTAAGATCGCCTTAACTGTATAGATAAATATGTAAATCTCTAAAACTGAAATCTCACCGTCGAGTTCGGATACCAGCCCATTTTATAGTCCTGTACAATTTCGCCGGTAACCACATCTATCCGGTACATGTAAATATAGGTATAATTGGCGCGGTATTGCAGGTCAAACAGGAAAGCCACGTTAAATTTGCGCTCATTCCTCCGCAATCCTATTCTGAAACTTGTGCGAAAATAATCCTGGTGGCGAGGTACATATGCCTCCTCCCAATCATACACCACCTGGCCCTCCTCCACTGTCGCCTGCTGATCATAGGGCACATAAGGCCGGCCACCGGCCAGTGTCATCCGCAAACCCAATATGAGCGCCCTGTTTTTCCGCTTTCCAAAGGGCAATTCATAACCTCCAACCGCATTGATAATATAATTGCTATTGAATGAAGTACTTCGATCAATATCATCATAACCTCTGTATTTCGACTGAAACAGGGAAGCCGTAACCAGGAAAAAGTAATTCCGGCTCATAAATTTCTCCAGGGTGAGTTCCAGGCCATAATTTATGCCGCTGCCCTCGTTCACAAGACTGTCCATCCGGTCAAGAAAAAACTCGGTTCCTTCATTCAATATGGAATACTGCGGCACACTCTGCTTCACCGGAATATCGTACAGGTATTGATAATAGGTTTCTGCTTTAACCCGGAAAAATTCTGTCATTAAATAATCATATCCCAGCACAAATTGGAGGCTTTTTGAAAAGTCCATTTGCTCGTTTGTGAGTAGATTTTCGCCATCCGGCAGTGGTGTCTGTACAAAATACATCACCCGGGCTTGTGTCTGGCTATGCAGGCCGGCACCAAAACTTAAAGATTGCTGTGGATTGATCGTGTATTTAAGTCCCAAACGTGGTTCGGGCAACTGGCTTCCATTCAGTTTAAAATATTGGTAATGAACACCCATGTAGGTTGAAAAATCATTTGAAAATTCATATTTCCACTGGGCGAATGCACTGAACAATGAGAATTGGGTTTTGATGTGGGTCTGTTGTGCATAAGCCTGTTTTTTAAAAACGCTGTCAGCATAATTAACATCGTAAAGCTGCCAGTTCACACCCATATCGAATGTACTAGCTGCATTAAATTTCTTTGAAAACCTGGTGGAAAAACCATAGATCATTTCTGACGATTTTTCAACATTTTTCAGAAAAGGATTTTGGTTGGCTACACTGAAAGTATCGATCTGCGTCTCCACGCGGCTACCTACCACTGAAACCCGGCTTTGCAGGCTTGTGCTCGAATTGAAGAAATAGTGATTTGCAAAGCCCAATGAAAACAAAGCACTTTCTGAATGCAGGTCTTCCCCATGGCTATCAAATGTCCATTCATTCGCATCTTTATCCGAATCAAGGTTTGTGATGCCACTGGTGCCTCCCATGCCGAATAAAGAAAATACACCCGCTTTTTTGGTTGGGAAATTGAGGTTAAATGAAAGATCCTGGTATCGGGCACTTTCATTAAGCTGAACGCCCATTTTTTCCAAAATATCGGTAATTGAATAGCGGTACGCCGCGAGGTAAGTAGCAGATGCTTTTTTTGAAAAAGGACCTTCCAGACCAAACTCAAGTCCGTTCCATCCAAGTTGCCCCCAGAACTCATGACGATCTGCATTGCCATTTCGGAGCTTCAGATCAAACACACCCGACAAGGCATTGCCATAAGCTGCCGGAAAGGCTCCGGTAAAGAAATCGGAATTGGCCAGCAGGTTGGTATTTAACATGGTTATGGGCCCACCCGTTGTTCCCTGCGCACCAAAATGGCTCGGATTGGTAATTTCAACACCATTCAGCCGGTACTGTAATCCGATAGGGGAATTACCCCGGATAACAATATCATTCCGGTTGTCGCGGGAAGAGGCCACGCCGGCAAAGTTGGCTGCCATCCGTGCCGGATCACCATAGCTGCCTGCGTATTTGTTGGTTTCCTCAACAGTAAAAGAACGGGCGCTTACGATCGCCATCGGATTGATGGGTTTGTCCTTACGGTAATCGGCAACAATCTCCACCTCTCCCATCGTTTCAACAAGTTCCTTTAATTCAATTTTCAGCACCATCTCTTTCCCGGTACTCACGTATAGATCCGACAATACTACCGTTTGATAACCTGTATAGCTCACCTGCAGACTTTGCCTACCGACCGGTACATTCTTTAATAAAAATGATCCGTTTACGTCTGCAGAAGCACCTATTTGGGGGTCTGAATCAAGTACAATGATATTTGCATTCGGTAATCCGTAACCTGAACTCATATCGACAACTTTTCCCCGTATGTTTTGGGTGAAATCATCCTGTCCGCTCAAAATCAGCGTTTGGAGCATCAAAAGAATAAAAAGAAATCCGTATGTGCAGCGCAGGTTCAAGGGTTCAGTTGCTTAAATATTTATTATGACAAAGTTAACCAAAGCGAATTAGGATAACATGTCATCCACTTCTTTCTTGCTGATCCGCTTCCAACGAGGATTGGTAAACAAGTCGCCATCCCTTTCGAATTCAACCTTGTCGAATGTTTCTTTGTAAAAATCTAACTTTGAATTACGGTCAGGATTGTGTTCGATAAAAACCAAAAGTGCAGGATCAATTTTCAGATCTTTACAGATAGATATTGCCAGTTGTGCCGACCATCGTGAGATAGAAGTTCCCGGATTATGTTCATATAAGTTGGTGGCAATTACAATGGTATTTTCTGGTTTTCGCACCACTTTTAAACCGCAAATACCTGGAACATCCCATTTCCCCTTGAAGTGATATTCACGATCCATGTATTTGCCGGTTGATTTCATCATGGTTTTTTACCTGTCAACCACTTTACCAAAACTAGATTCCATCAGGTCTTTCCTTGGTTTGCGATAGGTGCCGTCCAATACTTCCCTTTCCACTACTTTCATCATCAGCTTAAACATTTTCTGCTCCTGGCTTTCAGAAGCATAGAATGAATCCCATGCAAGGTGATATAATTCCTGTAATCGTTCCGGTGACATATGCCGTGGCTTGAATACCACCGTATCCGCCGTATAATGGTTCCAATCGTGGTCAAAGATGCGGCCTTCTTTCAGCATATCATCATAGGCTTTGGTTTCGGGAAAAGGTGTTAGCACCGTAAATTCCGCAAGATCAAGTTGGATCTCGCCAATAAAATCAATCAGGCGTTTGATGTCGTCTTCGGTTTGGTTGTCCATACCCAGCAATATGGTACCCTCAACACTAATGCCATGATCGTGGTATCTTTTTACGCGTTCTTTGATATAATCAGAAGTGTCGAAAACGGCCTGGTACACATACCACGAGCCTGCCTGTGCAGCCAGGTCCAACACCTCCGGGTCATCAGCAATGGTATGACTGCACCATTTTTTCTTAAAGGGGATCATGGTGCGGAACAATTCTTTGGTCCATTCGATGTCCTGTGCCAGTGTGTTATCCACTACAAACAACCTGTTGTTGTCAATCGTATCCAATTCTTCCGCGATCCGGTCGAATGGCCTGGGTCTGAAATTCCTGCCTCCTAAAAATGATACAGCACATGGATAGCAATTGTATTTGCAGCCCCTGGATGCATGAAAAAGATCCACCATCTGAACACCTTTATGGTAGTAGAGATCGCGTTCCAGTAAATCACGCCTTGCAGGTCCCACCAATTGCGTATCCGGCTGACGGTTCATAAAATTATACAACTTCTTCAGCTTACCTTCTGAGAAATCATTCAGCACCTCTTCCATATGACCTTCGGCTTCGCCCATAAAAATACTGTCGGCATGGTTCATGGTTTCTTCGGCATGCAACATGGTGGAAATACCACCAAAAAGCACCTTTTTACCTTTGGCTTTGTAGGTATCTGCTATTTCCCAACCTCGTTTAATTTGGGATGTCAGCATCATTGAAATGCATACCAAATCCACCGGATCATTATAGTTGAATGATTGTACATTTTCATCCACAAAATCCACATCCACATAATCAGGTAATGCGGCAGCAAAAACAATGGGACCGTGGGGTGGCAAGTTAAATTCAGTTTGGCCATCCAGTTTTGACCATTTCGGGTATATGAGTTTGATCTTCATTTTCGTTTCAATTTAATTCGCCTCGTAATTATAGTGTTCAAAATGTTCCTCCAGCCCATTTTTGATGATTTTTTTATCAGTTTCTGAAAGCTCATAATTATTCTTTTGGTAGAATTTCATGTCAGATAATCGCGCTTTTAATTTCGCATCAAACGCTGGTGAATAATTCAGGCCCAACTGATGATAAACTTGCTTCAGGGTTTCAACCGGGTTATTTTGCAATTCCCTGAAATGCACTTCCGCTTTGGCATCTTGCGGAATCAAATTCATCTGCTGACGGATTGTTGACAACATCCGGTTTAATACGAATACAACATCCTGAACTTCAAAACCAAGCTTTTTGCTTTTCAGTTTATTCTCCTTACTTACAATTTTCCACATATGGATGGTGGATGGCACCACTTTATATGGATGACGATGGATATGGATAAACTTTGCCCCTGGAAACATTTCAAGCAGTAGAGGTATGCGCATGGAGTGAAATGGATTCTTCAGCAATACACGCTTCCCCGAAGGGTAGCTGAGTCGCTTACAAAAATTATACAGTGCATTTTTCCATTTTTCCCTAGTTTCATCCGATGGCATAAAGTCATCATAATTCTTCAGAAAATAAGTTTTATTCTCAGGAAAGATCAGTTTTTCCAATGGAGATTCCGGTGCCAGTTTTACGAGGGCATATTCGTCTTCCTGTGGCTCATAGAATCCAAGTGCCACATTGTCCATTGGCCGCTTCGGACGCATCGCCCTGGTCATGACTGGTTTGTAATATTTTTCAGAAACCAAAAAACTATCGGGAACAGACACCTGGAATACGGTGGGTGGCACCAGTTGATCGTCCAACGACATAAGCTGATGCAAGAATGTACTTCCCGTGCGCCAGTGACCGATGATAAATACAGGATCCTCAGGCATTTCATATTTTTCCAGCTTTTTTTTGAGTTTCCTTTTTTCGCTTCTTTTAAATATAGAAGCCCAGAGGGAACTCTGTGCCAGGAAAAATATCCTGAAAATGATTTTGGGTGTGAATGAGAAACCGTTTTTTACCAACAGCCTGCTTAGTTTTCCTGATGTAATTCCCAATAACAAATATGAATGCTTCATCAAGATCGCTGTTTAGATATTTTTAGGCACTTCTTTGCCTTACAATGAAAGCGGCGAGAGTGTCGATGGATTCCAGCACATCACGAGCCTGGTTCTGATCGTCAATGCGTACATTAAAATGGCTCTGGACACGCATAATGATATCTATGGCATCTACTGAATCCAATCCGAATGCATTACCGGGTGCAAAAAGCGGGGCACTGTCATCAATTTTATCAGGTTCAATATTCTTTATATTGAGGGCTTTGATTATCACCTCTTTCACTTCTTGTTTTATTTGTTTTATATCTTTCGCTGCCACCTTCGCAATTTTAATTTATTTAACCATTTTATAAAGCTCCGTAAAAAACACTTGTTCCTGGTCAGCCATGGCGTTTATCATCTGGCTGAGTTCGTTCAGGCGTTCCACTCCAAGGTCTCTGTTCTTGCCTATTTTAGCCGCAAAATAAGAAATATTTCTCCAATCGTCGCCAATGGCCATCATCTTTTTTGACATGTCGTCTAACTGGCTAAAATTGAGCTGTTGGGACGCCTGTTGCAGAAATGTGGCATACAAAAACCGGAATCCGGCACCACCTGTCCCCTGGTCTTCAAGGAAAACATTTATTTTCATGATCTCATGCGAGAGATGATCGATATCCCTCGCCAGTTCGGGCCATGTTTTTACCTTCCTCGCAAATTTCCTGATCCCTTTCACACCAATAAAAGGCACCGGTAACCTGGTCATATTGTAGGCTGCTTTTTTAATCCCTTTGAAGATGGCTTTTTCAAAATCAATGCTTTCCGGAATATAGGCCGGATAAAATAAAAATCCTTTGGGAGCCATATACCCACCCACAAATCGGGCTTTGTTCAAAGTGGCAATGTCCAGTTCCGCAACTGTCCGATGATAACTGTCGCTCACCAGGTAATTTTCTTCATTTCGTCCCACGATATTCACAAAATGCACGTTCATATGGGTACGCACGTACTCGGGTAAAAATTTCATATAGTAGAAATCAACCTGGGTGGCTACCGGTCGGCCTTCATCTATTATGCTGTTGAGTTCATCAATGCCCTGCTGCGGTTTTTTGAAGTCTTTTGTGTAAAACTTAACCCCCAGCCGTTTGGCGATATTTTTTCTTATAGAACCCGGTTTATTTCTGACAATAAACATGGGAAAAGGAAAATTGGAAGATTCAAAGTAACCAAAAAAGATACCGCTGGCGATCCCAAAAACCATGGGCTCCGTAATTTCAAGGCCATTATGATTCAATATGGCTGTAACGGTTCCCGATTCACAATGGGCCGCCATTTTATGTTTAAATTCAATCTCCTTCATCCTTTCAATAAACTTCTTATCGGTTTAATTTCTCTATTTTTTTCTTTTGCCTGAATATCTTGGAGTTAATTGTTGTAATCAGTCTTCCTGTTCTTTCTTTGCCAACCAAAAATGTGTTAAGGTATGAACGGGTACATCAAAAACATCGGCATACTTTTTTAACATAACGAGATTCATTTTCTCAAACACATCCATTTTGAAATGCTTTTTTAGCTTTCTTCTTGAAATTCCTACTCTGGAGGCCAGATCACTCTCGCCCATTTCAAGCATGATCATAAAGTAATAAACCGGACTGATTTCACTGTTACCCAGTTGTTGTTTCAAATCTTTATCCCATTTTTTTTTCTTATCTAAATAATCATCAAGATAATGATGCGACAAATAAGATGCTGATTCTGTGCGCCCATACGAACCATCTTCTTTTTCAACATACAAAATCAAGGGATGCTGATCGAACTTTATTTTCGCTTCTTTTTCTTTCATTATTAAAGGCAAATATGGCGCCCAAAGTTATTAATTTTAATGAATAGTCCACTTCGGTTAATGGCCCGTGTTGTTATTTTCCTCATTTTTGTTTGCAGCAAAAAGATGAAAATACTACTTATAAATCCACCCCGGTCGCCGGAAAATAAAATACTCGAATCTGCATCGACAGAGGCCAGGCATTTTATTCACAAGAAGCTGATCGGACCACCATTGGGCTTACTGACCATTGCCGAGGCGGTAAAGGATCATGATGTAACTGTTTTCGACATGAAAGGCGAATATGACCTGGATCCTGATGCAGCCCCACCTGAAGCCATGGTTCAGGATTTATTGAAAGAACATCAACCGGACGTAGTAGGCGTAACCATCATCACTTCCGAGTTATATTTCTCCATGGATATTTTTGGGGTGGTTAAAAAATTCAATCCTGAAATACGCACCGTTGCCGGTGGTTTGCATACTACCTTATGTACTCACGACTTTAATGATCCGGTAGTGGATATTGTGTGTCCTGGCCATTCAGCCTTCATTTTCAAAGAAGTGATTAAAGCCCTAGAAGAAAAACGAAGCCTGGAGTCCGTCAAAGGTATTTTCCTGAACAATGAAAAAGGATTTCATACTACTGGCAGTTCCGCAGTTCATCACGATCCAGCCAGCGAACATTTTCTGATGCCCGACAGGCGACACCTTGAAAGATGGCGTTCTACTTATGCCGTAGGAGGAAATCCGGAACCTGCCACTTACCTTTTTTCGTCATTGGGCTGCCCCTATAGTTGCTCATTCTGTTCCATTTGGAAAGAACACAACAATTGTTATTTCCAACGCGATGTGGAAAGTTTGATTGAAGAATTAAAACGTATCGACTACAAAATCGTCCGATTCGCTGATGCCAATACCATAGTGAATGTCAAATTTATAAACCGGCTTTTCGACCGAATAGCCGAGGAAGGCATTCAAAAAATTTATATCATGGACATTAGGGCGGATACAGCCGTGGAACATCCTGAATTAATCGAAAAACTGGCCAATAACGGGCTGAAAGTAGTGATCACAGGTTTTGAATCGTTCAGGGATGACGAGCTCAAACAGTACAATAAAAGATCAGCGGCTAAATTGATTCAACAG
>SWBW01006705.1_pt1 | contig 11655 bp, 14 predicted proteins | sample 4693041 | NCBI WGS metagenome assembly SWBW01 (sample SAMN10267271, study PRJNA491770) | bioreactor metagenome | isolation source: DHS bioreactor inoculated with marine methane seep sediment | place: Japan: Omine Ridge, Nankai Trough | collected 2006-05-06
GGCGAAGCTCTACAGCTTCAACGGCACGCTGGTGGACGAGGGCAAGGTCTATCCGGACTGGTACGACGCCCGGGCCTGGCACGGGAGCCACACCAACGGGACAGTGCGGCCCGGCTACGACTGCGGCAGCTGGTCGACCACCGCTGGCACCGGCGCCTGCGGCGAGCTGGATATCGTCGCCTGGCTCTCGACTTTGACCAACGCCTGCAACACGCACCTGGCGGTGGTCTGCGTCAAGACCGCGCCCTGACAGGTCACGTCGCGAGTCGCGCCAGACCGGCCTCGAGGCTCGGTGTGAAGCTCAGCGGTCCGCCGCGGTTGCACTCCAGGATGAAGGCCTGCAGGGCGCGACTCTCGCGCTGAGCGAAGTCCCCGATGATGGATAGCTCTACGCCGTAGTTGACGAACTTCTGCAGGACCTCTCCCGCCAACCCCGTGCGCAGCTCGAAGAACTCCGGCGACAGTTGGTGCTCGTTTAGCACGATCTTGTGCACGTCTTGCTCAGCGGCAGCCGCCATCAGGTCCAGCGCGTCCTGAACCGTTCGGATTACCGGCTCGTCGGCGACCACCTCGGCGGCGCGAGCGGCCCCCAGGACATGAATACGTAGGCTCATGTTCAGGCCGTCACCGCGCGCTTGAGCACGCCACGTACCACCAGCAGCAGCACCGAGACCGCCAGCATCCCCCCGGCCAGGATGCCGAAGTAGGTGCTGTGGTCCAGGCTCTCCCAAAAGCGTGAGCCCATGAAGCCGGAGAGGTAGCCGCCGGCGGCCAGCGAGACGAACCAGCCGCCCATCACCAGCCCCGAGACCTTGCGGGGCGCGACCTTGGTGCAGTAGGAGAGCCCCATGGGGCTGACCAGGATCTCGGCCAGGGAGACCATCACGTAGGTGATCACCAGCCAGGCCATGGAGACAAGCACGCCCATGGAGGGGATGAATGACCAGCGTTCGCTGGCCTCGTGGGTCCAGCGCCCGCCGGCCAGGCAGTCGTCGCCGCCGGAGAACGAGGCCAGCAACATCACCAGGCAGGTGACCATGGCGGCGATGAGACCGACCAGGATCTTATCCGGCGTGGAAGGTTCCAGGCCCCGCTTGCCCAGGCGACCCCAGAACCAGGCGGCGCCCGAGGAGAGCAGCACAATGCAGATGGGGTTGACCGCCTGGAACAGCTCGGGCGAGAGCCAGGCAGGGCGGGAGGTGCAGTCGTCGGCCCACAGAGTCAGGGCGAAGCCGTTTTGAAAGAAGAGGGTCCAGAACATCGTCGAGACGAGGTAGAGGATCATCAACGCGGCGATGCGGCCGCCTGCGCCCACCGTCGGTCCGGCGCCAAGATTGTCCGTGGTGGCCGCGGCCACACTGGCCTGGTCCTGTGGTACCACCGCGCGGGCGTAGGCGCCCTTGAAGGCCGTGAAGATCACGAGCGAGAGCGCCATGCCCACCCCGGCGGCGCCGAAGGCGATCTGCCAGCTCCACTGGGTGCGCAAGAACGAGGCGGCCAGGGGCGCGATCACCGCGCCGAGGTTGATCCCGGTGTAGAAGATGTTGAAGCCAGCGTCGCGCAGGGGGCTCTCTTCAGGGTAGAGCTTGCCCACCATGGTGGAGATGTTGGGCTTGAACAGGCCGTTGCCCACCACGATGGACCCCATGGCCAGGTAGAACATCGACAGCCCGTCGCCCGAGGGGGGCACCGCCAGCAGGAAGTAGCCAGCGGCCAAAAAGATCGCGCCGATGCTGATGGCCCAGCGCTCGCCTATCAGCAGGTCGGCTGCCACGCCGCCCAGCAGCGGGGTGAAGTAGACCAAGCCCATGAAGCTGGCGTAGAAGCTGCCGGCCTGGGACGTGTCCAGCGCCAGGCCTCCGGTGTCACCCGGGGCCTTCATGTAGAGGGTGAAGATGGCGATCATCGTGTAGAAGCCGAAACGCTCCCACATCTCGGTGAAGAAGAGCACGTAGAGGCCTCTGGGGTGGCGCTCGGTGCCTGGGTTGGTCAAGTGCTTGCCTCCGTTCGTTGGCGCCATGTTCAGCACTCACCAGGCATTTGTCCACCGGCGTGTGAGTTGGGCTTTTTAGGGGGAGGCGCCGAAGGCCATGCCGGGCTTGGTGCGTCAGTGGGGACCCAGCGTCGAGCTGACGGCGCTGGCTAGAGCTTGCAGATGTTGCACGGCCGGTACCCCCGCTTCGTCGCTTCACGCCGGGAACCAAACGTCGCCGTGCAGCTCTTGCAGAGGTAGTGTCGACACCCCGGTACGTGGAACACCTTCGACCTGATGTTGCCGCGCAGCGGGCCGATGGAGGTTCCAGGGACGATGTAGCCGCTGCCGACCTTGCGCGCACCGATGAACACCACCGAGCCCGCCCTGATCCTCGCCATCGATGGGCTGTGCACGCGAAAATCGAAGGTCTTGCCGCTGAATTTTCCTCGCAAGACCGCGAGGACCTTGGTCTTCACCACATGGTTCAACCGGCTGCGAGGCAGCCTGTTGATGAATATGCGCCTGACGCGCACCTGCAGCACCAGGTCGGCTGCAGGGCGGGCTACGCCCTGCGCCGCTCCAGCCCACAGGCCCCGCCCGGCCTTCTTGGCCTCTGCCTCGGCCCTGGCAAGCCGTTTGTCCTTTGGGGCTCGCTTCCGATCCCACCAGCCCAGCCCAGCCCTGACCAGCTCCTCGTTGACGGTCCTGCTGATCTCTACCCGGGCGAAGGTGCCGTCGTCGTAGTGGTCGATGCCTTCGAACGTGGTGTAGTGGACCCAGGCCACGGATCCGCCGCCCTTCAACGTCGCCACCGGCTCGACCTTGACCTGTTTGCCGAGGACGGCCTTTTTGATCAGCTGCGTGGCCCTGGCGCCGACGGGCAAGGCCTCGCCAGGCGCGTCCACGCCATAAAGGCGAACCTGGACCCGCTTGCGGTCGCGAAGCACTGTGATGATGTCGCCGCTGGAGACGGCCACCACCTTGCCGCCAAACCCCTTGCCCTGGGCGACTCCGGAGCTGACGAACAGTGCGATGCCTGCAATGGTTGCCACAGCCTTGCCCAAATGGCGCTCCTTTCGCGGCAGGTTATCAAGGCGTTATACGAGCAGGCCACGTGTTGCCTTGCGCACCAGGGCGCCAAACGTCGCCGTCTGACGAGGTATTCTCGACGCCCCCGCTACCCCTTGCCCACCGTCGGACGGGTGTGCTAGCGTACCACTCCGCTGACACAGCAAGGATTCTCTACAGATGGCCATCCAGCTTCGAACCTACACCTTCCTGGACAGTCTGCAGCCGCAGCTCGCCAGCTTTATGGGCAAGACGGCCCGCGGCTTCTTGCCCCTGCCGGAGATGGCGTCCCTCTTCGTTGAGATCGCTCCCGGAATCGCCATCAACCAGGTGACCGACGTCGCTCTCAAGGCCACCAAGGTCGTCCCCGCGGTGCTGGTGGTGGAGCGCGCCTACGGCCTGCTCGAGATCCACGAGTCGGATAAGGGCGAGGTGCTCAGCGCGGGAGCGCGGATCCTGGAGTACCTGGACGTCCAGGAGGAGGATCGGCTCAAGCCCAAGGTCGCGACTAATCAGATCATTCGGTCCATCGAGCCCTACCAGGCGCAGATCATCAACCGCGACTCCAAGGGGATGATGATCCTCCCAGGACAGTCGCTCTTCATCCTGGAGACCGAGCCCGCCGGTTACGTGACCTTTGCTGCCAACGAGGCAGAGAAGGCAGCTCGGGTCTTTCTGGTGCATCTGCGGCCCTTCGGGGCCTTCGGCCGGCTCTGGATGTCCGGCCCCGAGGCGGAGATCGACGCGGCCGCGCAGGCCGCCACCGCCGCCATCGAGGGCGTCTCCGGGAAGCTGCCGCCAAAGTTCGTCGACAAGTAGGATCGCGGCCAGTTGGGGCCGCGCTTCAAATAGTCATCTTCAGCCACGACATCACAGCACGCACGCAGGAGGAAACCAAATGGCTGACGCGTTGGGCATGATCGAGACAAGGGGCTTCGTCGGTATGATCGAAGCATCCGACGCCATGGTGAAGGCCGCCAAGGTCGAGCTCGTGGGTTATGAGAAGATCGGTGGCGGTTACGTCACCTCCATCGTCCGCGGCGACGTGGCCGCAGTGAAGGCGGCCACCGAGGCTGGCCAGCGCGCCGCCGAGCGCGTGGGCGAGCTGGTCTCCGTGCACGTGATCCCCAGGCCGCACGTGAACGTCGATCTGGTCCTGCCGCTGGGGCGGCGGAAAGAGGCCAGCGGCGAGTCGGACGGCTAGGCAAAGGCCCGGCAGCTTCGGCTCAGGCGCGGGCGGACGGCATCGGTCGCCGCGCCGCGGCCAGTTTTAACGGGGTACCTACATGCAAATGGGCAAGGTCATCGGTACGGTCGTGGCCAGCCGCAAGGAAGACGTGCTCGAGGGCATGCGCTTCATGGTGGTCAAGAACTGCGACTTCGACGGCAACCTCACGGGGCCCTCGGTGGTGGCGGTGGACGCGGTGGGCTCCGGCATCGGCGAGGTCGTCCTCTACTCCAGCGGCAGCAGCGCGCGGCTGACCAAACTGACCGACAACCGGCCGGTGGATGCCACGATCATGGCGATCGTGGACCTGGTGGAGGTGGACGGGGAGCACCGGTACATGAAGTAGGGGCACACGGCCGGTAAGGGCGCCGCGCGCCCCGCCGTTCCGACGCCCCAAGGGCGAGCCAGACGATGGAACTCGACGAGAAGAGAATCCAGCAGATCGTCGACCGCGTGGTGACGCGGCTCGGCATTCAGCCTGCTCCGGCGGGCGCCCAGCGCGCGCCCGCGGTGCATGTCAGCCGGGGCGCGGCGCCAGCGGTCAAGGGCTTCCCCCGCGGCTCACTTGGCGTCTTCCCCACGGTGGACGCGGCGATCCGCGCTGCGCGTCAGGCCTTCGAGGAGCTCTCCAAACGGCCCCTCGAGCTGCGTTACAAGATCGTGGCGGCGATGCGCGAGGTGACCCTGCGGCACGCGCGGGAGCTGAGCGAGTACGCCGTCGCCGAGACCGGGCTCGGCCGGGTCGAGGACAAGGTGCGCAAGAACACGCTGGCCGCGGAGAAGACCCCCGGTCCGGAGGTGCTCGAGCCCAAGGCCTACACCGGTGACCACGGCCTGACCCTGATCGAGTGGGCGCCCTACGGGGTGATCGGATCGATCACGCCCTGCACCAACCCCACCGAGACGATCGTCTGCAACGGCATCGGCTTCATCGCCGGGGGCAACACCGCCGTCTTCAATGCGCACCCCTCCGCCAAGGGGACCAGCGCCTATCACGTCCACCTGCTCAACGAGGCGGCCGCGGCGGTGGGCGGCCCGATGAACCTGCTGACCACCATCGCCGAGCCCACCATCGCCTCGGCCCAGGAGCTGATGAAGCACAAGGGGGCGCGGATCCTGGTCGTCACCGGCGGACCGGCGGTGGTCAACGCGGCGATGAACTCGGGCAAGAAGGTGGTGGCGGCCGGGCCCGGAAACCCGCCCGTGGTGGTGGACGAGACCGCCGACGTCAAGCGCGCCGCCCGGGGGATCGTCTCCGGCGCCTCCTTCGACAACAACCTGATCTGTTGCGACGAGAAGGAGGTCTTCGCCGTCGCGCCGATCTTCGACCAGCTCCGCCGCGAGCTGAAGTCGGCCGGGGCCTACGAGATCTCCGAGTCCCAGATGTCGAGGCTGACCAAGCACCTGATCGACCCCGACGGCAAGCACCCGGCCAAGGAATTCGTCGGCAAGAACGTCTCCGTGATCCTCGATTCCATCGGGGTGCGCGTCGGCGACGACGTCCGGCTGGCCTTCTCCGTCGTGGACGAGGGGCACCCGCTGGTCAATGTCGAGCAGCTGCTACCGGTGATCCCGGTGGTGCGGGCCAAGGACGCCTGCGAGGCGATCGAGATGGCGCACCGGGCCGAGCAGGGCATGGGCCACACCTCCTCGATCTACTCGCGCAACATCGAGAACATGCACCACATGGCGCGGCTCATGGACACGTGCATCTTCGTCAAGAACGGTCCGCACTACGTCGGCCTTGGCGGCGAGGGCGAGGGCTTCACCTCCTGGACCATCGCCCACCCCACGGGCGAGGGGCTGACCTGCGCCACGCACTTCGTGCGCACCCGCCGCTGCGCCTTGCAGGACTACTTCCGCATCGTGTGACGGCGGTCCAGGCGACGGAGGAGCAGAGCATGCGCCAGAACATCTTTTTGCAGGAGATGCCGGCCACGGTGGTCTTCTTCGACGTCCGGCGCTGGTCCTTGATCAGCTCTCAGCTAGGCCCGATGGATCTGGGCGTGGCGCTGGGGCGCTTCTACCGCCACGTGGAGGAGCACGTACTTGACAACAAGGGCCGCGTGGTCAAGTTCATCTCCGACGCGGTGTTGGCGCTCTTCCCCTCCATCGGCGACGTCGACCACGCCGGCCGCGCGCTGCGGATGCTGCGCGGGCTGGCCCCGGCCACGCCAGCCTGGCTCGACGAGAACCTCCAGATGGGGCAGCCCAACATGGAATATTCGGTGGGTGTGGCCACGGGCAATGTGCTCTACGGCGAGTTGGGCACCGAGCGGCAGCGTGCCTTCGACGTGCTAGGCCGCCCGGTCAACCTGGCGATCAAACTCGCGCGGCTGGCCACGGTGCGCGCGACGCCGCATCTTGTGGCAGAGGCCTGCCTGCGGACCGCCACGGACGAGGTGGCGAGCATCGAGCTCGAGGGCGCCGAGGTGGGCGATCAGAAGCTGCGGCTCTTCCGCGTGCTCACGGATGAAGAGGCAGCGGAGCGTGAGGGGGGGAGGGACTGACCGCGTTGAGCCGCCCCGCGACCAACAGCTCCTCCGCCGGCCCCGCGCTGGGCCTCATCGAGGTCTCCTCCGTGGCTCGGGGCATGGTCGTGGCCGACGCCATGGCCAAGAAGGCCGTGGTCTCCCTGGTGGAGGCGCACCCGTTGACCCCGGGCAAGTTCGTGGTCGTGGTGGCGGGGGGCGAGGAGGAGGTCCACCAGTCCATGACGGTGGGGCGCGAGCTCGCTGCCGGTGCCCTTGTCGATCGGCTCTACCTGCCCAAGGCCGACCCGCAGCTGGCCCCCGCGATGTCCGGGTCGGTGCAGGTGGACACAAAATCCGTTCGCGCGCTGGGGATCGTCGAGACCTTCTCCGTCGCGGCCGCGCTCCTCTCGGCGGATCGCGCGGTCAAGGCAGCAGAGGTGCAGATCGTGCAACTCCGTCTGGCGCGAGGGCTGGGCGGCAAGGCCTTCTATGTGCTCACCGGTGAGCTGCACCAGCTGGAGGCTGGGATGGAGGCGGGACGCAGCATCATTCACGACGGCATGCTGCTGACCACTGAGATCATCCCACGCCCACACGCAGATTTGGTGGCCGCGGTCCTCGCGGCACCAGGGGTCCCGCCAGGTTACAGCGCTGACGATCCGCGCTAGCTGTAGCTAGCGACCCCCCGCGGCCCAGACCTCGGCCTCGGCGACGTAGTAGCGGGCCGCGGCGGCGTCGGCGGCAGAGGCCGCGCCTGCGACGTGCTTGGTCTTCACCTCGCTGGCCAGCGTCTTCATCCGCCCCAGGTGCGCCGCGTTGGCCTTGCGGCCGGGCCCCGAGAGGCGCCAGCGGAGCGACCATCGATAGACCGAGTCCAGCGTGCTCTGGCCGCTCTTGTGCTGCGCAGCTTGCAGCGCAAAGGCCCGCGCGGCGGCCGTGCTCCGCGCCTGCTGCAGCTTGTCCGGCGCACGACCGGCGGTCCAGGCCTGTTCGGTCAACGTGGCGGCCGCGGCGAAAAAAAGCGCCACTGCCCCACAGGTTATGATCGGGTAGCGGAGATGTCGCATCGGATCGTGGCCTCCTCACATGATATCTTTTGATCTTCCCACAGCAGGAGGGCGCGATGGCAATCTATTTGGCGCGGCACGGCGAGGCCGAGCACGACGCGCTGACGGAGCAGGGGTGGGCCGAGGTGACCCGCATCGCCGAGGTGGCCGCCGGCTACAAGGTGCGTGTTCAGCGCATCGAGCACAGCCACAAGCATCGCGCGCTCCAGCCCGCAGAGATCATGGCCGCACACCTGTGCCCTGCCGGCGGCATGGGAGAGCGCGGGGGGATCGCGCCCCTCGACGACGTGGCGCCAGTGGCCATGGCGCTGGATCCGGCGTCGGATTTGATGCTGGTGGGGCACCTGCCCTTCATGGAGCGGCTGATCGGCGCGCTGATCGCCGCCGATGCGGGGCTGAGGGTCTTCAAGGTCCAGGCCGGCGGCTTGATCTGTATCGACCGAGACGAGGCCGGCTGGCACATCTGCTGGGCGTTGATGCCGCGGGTGGGCTGAGCCCCGGTCAACTCTGGAGTGACGCCTCAGGAGCGCGCGGGAGCGTCAAGGTGAAGGTCGTCCCCTCACCGACCCGTGACACAACCTCGATCTTCCCGCCGTGCCGCTCCACGATGCGGTGGGTGATGCTCAGCCCCAGGCCGGTCCCCTTGCCCACCTCCTTGGTGGTGAAGAAGGGGTCGAAGATCCGGGGCAGCACCTCCTCGCTGATCCCGGGGCCGTTGTCCTCCACCTCGATCACGACCTGAGCATCGGCGTCGCGGGTGCGGATCGCGACCCTGGCTTCGGCGCGCCCCTCCACGGCAACCGCCGCGTTGGCCAGCAGGTTCATCAGCGCCTGGTTCAGCTGGCCACGGTAGGCCTCGATGGTGCCCTCGGTCCTCAGCTCCCGCTCGACGGTGACGCCGTGGAGCTTGTGCTGCAGCAGCGCGAGCGTCTCGTCGATGTCGGCGCTCAGGTCCATGGGCGTCAGCGCCTCATCGTCCGGGCGCGAGTAGTTGCGCAGCGCCTGTACGATGCGCTGGGTGCGACGGGCGCCGGACGTGATCACGCGCAACATGGCCTGCAGATCCGCGCGCGCGTCGGCCGCGCGCGCGGTGTTGGCCAGCGCGGTGTCGTTGACCAGTTCGTCGACGGTCTCTGCCAGCGGCTTGACCGTGTTGACCACCGCGTTGACCGGGTTGTTGATCTCGTGCGCGATGCCCGCGACCAGTTGCCCCACGGAGGCCAGCTTCTCGGAGGTGACCAGGCGGGCCTGGGCCTCCTTGAGCGCGTCGATCGCCTCGACCAGCTCTGTGTTGGACCGCTCGAGCTCGACGGTCCTGACCTGGACCTTCGTCTCCAGGCCGACGTTCAGCTTCTCGATCGTCTGGATCTTGTCCTTGAGTGAGCGCCGCATCTGCTCGAAGGCCAACGTTAGCCGCCCCAGCTCGTCGAACTCTCCGCCGGGCAGCACACGCCGGTCGAGTTGCCCTCTGGACATCTCCGTGGCCCGCTGCTCGAGCTGGGTCAGGGGGCGGGTCAGGTCCGCGCTGGTCATCAGCACGGCTCCGAGGGAGACGGCGAGCACCAGGAAGAAGAAAAAGACCAGCACCGCCAGATTGAGCGAGAGCTTCTTCGTCTCGCCAGCGGGGAGCAGCACCAGCAAGCTGCCCAGCGCCGGTCGGCCCGGGTCGATCCGGCAAAAGGCTCCCGCCCAGCCCTGGTCCGCCAGCTCAAGCGTACCCTCGTTGAGCCTGCGAATCATCGCGACGGCGGTGGAGGGGAGCGGAGACGTGGGTGCGCCCCTGTGCGGGACGAAGAGGTGGCGGCTCCCACGAACCCCGCTGGCGCGGCTCAGAACCTCACGCGCGTGGGCCGGGTCCCTGTGCACCTCATCCATCAACGACGCCATCTCACGGCGCGCCTGCCCAGTGGCGAAGTCGAGCCGCAGGTTGCCGTACTGTAGGTAGGTCCAGAAGGTCGCCAGCAGCACCGTGAAGACCGCTGCACCACCAAAGCTGAGCAGCATCTTTGTCCGCAGCGAGGGCGTCTTGATCTTGAGCTGCTCGGCGCCAGGCTGAGCCATCAAGTGCGCCACCACCGGTCGCAGCACTCCCCTGGACCAGATCATCTCGTAGATCCCGGTTCCAATGGTGCCGATGACGACCGCCGCCAGCGCCAGCGTCGCCGAGGGCCACGAGAAGTCGTACAACGTCAGGGCCTCGACAAAGAGGAGCAGGCCCGCGATCACGAAGAAGCTGACCTTGATCACGGCCAGCACGAAGGGCAGGCCGTGCGCGGTTCGGCAAGCACTGTGCAGCTCATCCAGCGGCGGCCGCCTGCCACCGCTGGCTTGGCGCAGGTAGCGCAGCAATGGCGCCGCGGGACGACGGGCCACCAGGAGATACCACCCCCCGCCGAGGACCACACCGGTCCAGGGGAAGAAGGTCTCCATCCGCAAGAACTGCTCCAGGGAGATGGGGATGAAGAGGAAGATGAACGTGGCCAGGAACGCTGCTGTGGCTACGCCGAGGACGTAGGAGAGCTCGATCAGACGATCGAAGAGCGTGTCGGCCTGAAGCTCGACCCACGGCGGAGTGAGGTTCTTTCGCGTGAGGTAGGCGCGTACAGCGCGCATCTGCACGGCCCAGCGGATCAATGCCACCGCCAGGGAGTGGACCAGGCAGATGGTGAGCACGGTGAAGATCTGTTGCGAGGTGATGGCCTGTCGGGAGACGAGGTAGAGTGAACCACCCAGGCCGATCAGAGCCCATATCCCCAGCCGCAGCGCCAGGGCGCGCTTGGGCAGCCGCATCCCATGCTCGTAGAGGAGCCTTGGCGCGTGCTGACCTCCGCCCAGCTTCAACAGTCCGCGGATCAAGTAGCTGCACCAGGCGAGCAGGCCCAGCGCAAGACCGAGCAACAGCTCCGCGTGATCTCGAATGGCCGGGAAGAAGTTGACGAGAGGATAGATGACGACGAACCCCTCCACGAGGGTGAACAGCGCCTCTGGTCCGACGAGGGTGGCCCACAGAAACCTTGGGCCAGTGCGACGGACCATCTCTTTCTCGATGGTTTTCTGCTCGAGCACGTGTCCGAGCCTACTACAAGCCAGGTGCCAACCCCGCCCAGGAATGGGAGTGCTCGTGATCCTGAGGAAAAATGGGATTCAGTGTTGAGTCGAGGTGTCAGAAGGTGGTTGAAATGTGACAGCTGTCACTGTGGACACGTGGTTACAACGTGAACAAGGGGTAACAGTCAATCCTGCCGCTATGGGACGAAACATCATGAGAAGTAAGGCTTTCATGCCTGGTCCGGGAATTGCTTTTTCCCAAAACCAGGAGGCAGAACATGAAAAAGCTATTGGCCCTGGTTTCGTTGGTCTTCCTCATTGGCGCGGTGGGTTGCGGACCGAGAATGGCCCGACATATCGTGAGTGCAGCCATTATTGGGGCGGCGGTGGTGGGGACAGCAGCGGTCATGGCTCATCACGATGCCCACTTCCACTACCACAACTGCGGCTGCCCTCGGGACTGGCAGGACGGCCACTACGTTTACTACTACCAGGATGGATGGGAGTACTACGACAACGACGCGCGGGTCTGGTACCGCTACTGACCTAGTACTGGCTCCCCTCCACCTGATCCACGTTGACGCCCACCTGGGTGTCGCTGCTTCCCCCAGGCCCGCCACCGCCACCTCCAACGAAGTGCTGTGGTGCGGGATAGCCGTAGGACTCCGGCATGAAGAAGGCGTCGTGCATGTCGGTGAAGCCGTCAGCGACCAGCTTGTGCTGAAAGGAGGGGATCAGGCCGGTGGGTGAGAGGTAACCCTGCACCATCCCCGTCTGATCGATGCCGGTCTGCGT
>SWBW01002143.1_pt1 | contig 11636 bp, 8 predicted proteins | sample 4693041 | NCBI WGS metagenome assembly SWBW01 (sample SAMN10267271, study PRJNA491770) | bioreactor metagenome | isolation source: DHS bioreactor inoculated with marine methane seep sediment | place: Japan: Omine Ridge, Nankai Trough | collected 2006-05-06
GCAGGAGTCTGTGCTGGAACAGCGCGGTTCGTGCATACGACGGAACACCCGCGCGGCCGGGGTGTCTGAATCCAGTGTGAGCCGAGGCCAACCCAAAGGGCTCGCCGTCATCGTCCGCTGGGAGGGCGAGCTGGTGGCCCAGCACCACCTACTGGTGGGGCAACAAATCACCATCGGCAGCGACCGCGCGGCCGATCTCCACGTGACCCGCGGGGCCATCCGGCGGTTCCAGCCGCTACTCCAGGCCGGGACCAACGGGTACCACATTCTGCTGCCTCCGGGGAGCCGCGCGGTCTGCCGGCCCACATCCCTCTGCCCCGCCGGAGGCTACCGCACGCCGGAGCGGCGCGTCTTCGAGGCCGGCGAGCACGTTGGTGACGAGCTGTCCCTCTGCTTCCGCTTCGACGCGCAAGCCTCGATCACCGTGGGCGGCTGGAGCATCTCGGTGCGCCCCACGACAGAGTCGCCCAGCTGGGCTGCGCACAGCCCGGAGGTGGTGACCCAGGGGTTCAGACAGAGCCTGGCCTGGCACCACGATCGCCAGGCGCAGCTGGCACGCAGGATGGACGGTGCGTCGCGGGGCCGCTGCTGGCCCTTCGTGCTCCTCTCGGGGGGGCTGCACCTGGTCGTGCTCGGCCTCGTCCTGGCCGTACCACCCGACACCTGCGGCTGCGGCGGCTTCTATCAAATATTCAGCAGCGTCGTGGTCAAGACGGTCATACCTCGAGACTGGAGGGCGCGACCTGTCACCATCCGTGCCTCAGTCGACCTCGACGCGCAGATCGGCGCCAGAGTCGAGCCGCCGGTGGTCAGGGAGCTAAGGAAGCGGCTGAACGCGGCCCTCGACCTCCACCGTGGCTTCCTGCGCACCTGCTTTTCGGGCAGGTCGCCTCCAGCGCACGTCGCAGTGCTGCTAAAGATCAATGTACGCGGCAGGGTGACACGCAGCGAGGTGTTGTGGCCGTGGATGCCGGTGGCCTCGATGGTCTGCATGCAGGCGGCCATGCGGCGCTGGAAGCTGCCGGCCTACCGCTTGCCGCTGGAGTTGAAGACGCGTCTGGATCTGGTGCCCAGATCCGATCAGAAGGTTTCCAGCTTGACCTTGGACATTGCATCGACCTCTTAAGCGGAAGGCAGCCAATAATACCTATCCCTGAAGACAGTCTTCGCCGACACCTCTGGTTCTGCAGGGGTGGAGCTTGGAGACTGAAGCCCAGCTCACCTCTGGCGATCGGTAGGTGACTGTCAGAGATTCGACGCGGTGGTGGGCCATCGACGATCGGTGCCGTCGATTTGCCTGGTTCTCCTGTAATTCAAGGCACGTCAGGCGTGGCACCGATATTGAAAAGGAGAGGGACAACCTCAGGAGGAACCATGAGCCGCCTCGCCGCCCTGCTTGCCCTCATCGTTGTGAGCGCCTCTGGCCCAGCAGGAGCCGTTGCATCCACCACGTCCGTCAAATCCGCCATAGGTCCTCAGGTCTCGCTGGGCGTGGACGTGGGCTACGGCGGGTTCGCCTACATCTTCAGCCAGTCTGTCTCCGGTCCGCTGCTCAACGGCTCGCTGACCGTTAGCTGGAAGGCCGGGCCCGTGCGCGGCGGTCTGCGCCTGGCCGGGTACTACAGCCACCTGATGCACTCGACCAGCAACAGCAGCCCCACCAGCGAGACGGACCCCGACGCGAGGGCCAAGCTGGGCGGCGTCAACGTCGCTGCCCTGGTGGACTACCGCGGGCTGTGGGGGGCGGCCGGGCTGGGCTTCATCCACCAGAACAACAAGGCGCTGCCCCGGCTGGACGACCTGGACGAGCGCACGGTGGACACCGTGGAGCTCTGCATCGCCGGCGGCTACAGCCTCGCCCTGGGCGATCATCTGGCGCTGCGGGTCACCGGTGAGCTGGGGACGGTCTTCTTCATCGGCTGGCGCTACCAGGCCACCGCGGGCGTCGCCGTCCGCTTCTGAGCAGCCCCCTGCGAATCGTTTGCGCTGGCTTCGTGGTGGAGCTGTCCTGCTGTGTGCCTGCTCACAGAGCAGCGAGGGTCTGTCCGATGGCGCGCCCGACGCTCCTCGCGTCGATTTGGACCGACCTGACGCCGCCAGCGTGGATCTCCCACCGGCGGCGGACAGCGCGCCCGATAGCTCCAAAGACGCGCCCCCGACCACCGAGATCTGACCCGCGCCGGACCTGCAACCTTCCTGTCTCTCCGGCAAGTTGTGCAGCGCGCTCTACCCGCCGTGGTGGACCTCGTCGATGCCCGCCGATCCGCAGGGGCGCTTCATGCACGACGTCTCTTTCGCTGGCTACCAAGCTGGCGCCAAGCCGATCACTCCTCCCGGAAAGATCCATGACGTCGTGGCGCAGTATAGCGCCGACCGACGTCGCGGATCTCGAGTGCGCTGACGCCAACAGCTGAGCTGAGGCTACATCGCGCTCGGGAGGCACCGCTGCGCCCGCGGTGCGCCGGTGGAGCCGCTGCAGCACGCAAGCGTCTAGAATGGAGTGGCGCTCAGGCGCTTGAGGGGATGGGAGGCCGCGTTGGGGGAAGTTTACAGATTGGCTTATCGGACGGCCTTGCGCGGAAGGCGGCTAATAATACCTATCCCTCAGGCGGTAGCCCCGGGCGCGGCCCAACTCCCGCGCGAGCCGCCCCTGCTCCACCAGCGGCCCTCCAGCAGCCGCTGGCGGACGTAGCGATAGACGCGCTCGCGCGTCTTCCCGGGGGGTGTGGGCCATCGTCAGTCGATCAAAACAGACAAATGTCTGTTGGTCAAGATCTGGGCGGAGGCGGTGAGATGGCGGTACGATGCGCCGATAGTGCCGGTCGCCAATTTCTCCTCGAGCAGGATCTTGTTCGTGCTCCTCGCCGCGGCGCTCTTCCTCTCCGTTGCCGGCGGGTGCGTGCGCTGGTACGAGTCCTACCCCGGGGACCGGGACGGCGGCGCACGCATCGACAGCGTCAAGCCGCCGCCGCCGCCGCCGCCGCCCGGGGTGTTCAACCAGGCCCACGACACCTGCGACACGGCCATGGTTATCAACGCAGCCACCATCCCCAAGACCGGCCTGGTCCTGACCATGGACCACAGCAAGGCCCACGACGACCTCAAGCACTTTTGCAGCTCCGGCCAGCCCGAGCTGGTGATCAAGCTGATCAAGCTAACCCCCGGCGCGATGCTGACCCTGCACTGCACCGGCGGGGGGATGGTCAACTACGCCTGGCTGGACAGCGCCTGCCCGGGGGTTAGCTTGAACTGCACTGGCGGCAGTTGCACCAACTACTCCGCCAGCACCACAACCTTTACGACCACGCGCTACCTGCTGGTGGCCCGGTCGAACACGTCGCCCACGGTCAAGCTGACGATCAGCGTGGGGAACTGAGGCGCGAGCGACTCAGACCGTCGACGCGGGCTCCACGTCGCCCCGGGCGCGGCCCTTGACGATCAAGTAAACGGCCAGGCCCAGCATCACGAAGCAGAGGTACTGCGCCGCCGTGAGCCCGAAGTAGCGCCGGTCGCCCGTGCGCAGCAGGTCGAGCATGAAGCGCGCCGGGGCGTAGAGCAGCAGCACCAGGGCGGTGTGGAAACCCACGAAGCGCTTGCGGTCGGGCAGCGCGTAGAGCACCAGGGTTATCCCCGCGGCGACCAGCACCTCATAGAAGCCCAGGTTGTGCCGCGCCCCGTCGGGGTAGGCCACAGCGAGCACGAAGTCGCTGCGCAGGCCGAGGTGATCGTGGGAGACGAAGCAGCCGCCGCGGGCGATGATCCAGCCGGGGGCGAAGCCGTAGAGCTGCGCGTCGATGTAGGGCAGCATCCAGATGCCGCGCAGGCGGCAGTAGAGGTAGATGCCTATGGTGCCGCCGATGAAGCCGCCGAAGGAGGAGAACCCCTCCCAGATGGCGAAGAGCGTCTGGGGGCCCCGGAGCAGCCGCTCGGGGTAGTAGGCCAGCACTTCCAGCACGTGGGCGCCGATGAAGCCGCCGATGGCGACCCAGACCAGGGCCACCGCGCTGTGGGGCACAAACAGCCCCACGCGCTTGGCCCGCCGCTGGGCCAGGAAGAAGCAGAGCACCATCCCCACCGCTATCAGCCAGGTGAAGGGCGGGATGGACTCGCCCAGGATCTGGATCACCGGCAGCTTGAAGTAGGGGATCAGGTTGGTGTCCTCGCGCGTCTTCGGTGATCATTCCCATCAATTTGACGTTTGGCAACGACAATCAGGAATGCCTGCGGAGCTCCCACCAGCGGTAGATCAGCCCCGTGACCTTGCAGAGCACCAGTGCGGGGAGCAACACAATCGCCGTGAACCGCACCACCACCAGCAGCAACACCAGGGCTACCGCCCACAGATCCCCCGCCGCGAAGAGTGTACCGCCGACCCGCCCCTCCGCCACTCCGTACAACAGCCCGAGGTGCGCCAGCGCCACCAGCGCTACCCCTGCGACCTCCCGACCCAGGTTAATACGGCCCACTCAGCTGCTCTCCTTGGGCGGTCAGCATGGCAAGCATCAACGCGTTCCCCAACGGACCGCCGGTGACAAACTCGAGGCTGTCGCCACTGCGTACAGGTGCGCCAAAAAGGTGCAGGGTGCTGGCGAGCCGCTTGAAGTAGGCCTCATCACCGTGGATCCGGCTCGCTCCCAGGGTAAAGCCCGTCGCGGACACACCATAGCCCAGCAAAACCGGTCCAGAATCGATATCCCCCCAGCCCCAGTGACCAGGGCCGTATTCGCGCACAACGCCGAAGCCAAGCAGCGTGGTGGCCTGATTCGTCCGCAGCGCACGGTAGAGCTCTTTGGAGAGTCGGGGATGTGAGAAGGAGAGGAAGTAGACCGAGAGGGCGGTGCCCGAGCCGCGAGGTACATCACCGGGCCCACCGGTCCGGGGGTCGAGCTGTTGACGCAGTAGCCCGCTCAGCGGGTCTACCGCCCGCTGCCGAAAATGGCGTCCCCACCGCGCCAGGAGCCTGGAGTGGTCGGCCCCCACCGCACGATCATGCAAGCCAATGGAGCCCACCACTGCGGCGTTATCAACGGGAAAGACCTCTGAAGGGTAGGATTGAAGCTGGAGCAGGCGGCTACGGCGAAGCCGTCGTACCAGTGTACGTGTGACACGATCGTTGAGCTGTGCGTGCTTTTTGCTCATCGACCCGAGCAGCCGACCATGGCTAAGCAACAAGTTGAGGTATCCCAGGTAGGCAGCGTGGTCTCGACCGTCACGGTCGAGGGTCTCCAAAGCGTCTTCACCCCAGGCCTCTGCGTCAAAACGTCGCAGCCGTCGCGAGGTCAACCGCTCGATACAGCGGTCCATCAACCTCGTATATCGCCGCTTTTCCTTGGAGCTGTGTGAGGCGCGCGCCAGCTGCCCGAACCCCATCCCCGCCATCATGTAGGTGGCGAAGAGCCATTCACCGTCGAACTTGCTGTCGCCGGTGGCGAAGTCCTGCTCAGACAGGTCCTCGTTGATCCAGCGCTCCACTCCCCGCCCCAGCGCCACCTGCCCCTCGCTCCAAGCGGAGGCTCTCCACCTGCACCACCACTGAGGCACGAACTGTAGGCCCACCAGCAACGCAGCCAGCGCGACACAAAGGCGGAGGAGCTTCCGCATCCTCCCCTTCCCATGTTGATCTCCCCCGACCCAGGTTGATTTGGCCATCCAATTGGGTTGTAGCGGAAGCAGGTCGGGTTTTTGTGACAAGCCCGGTCAGGAGGCGCCGTCGCCTCGCGAACGGACGTCAATACAGGGTGAACAGCAGGCAAATTGACGCCCCCATCACGCCCATGCTAGTCCACTTGAATGCGTCAAATCCTGTACATCGCTCTCATCACGCTCAACGCGGGCTGGGTGAGCGCCGCCCCGAAGACGACCAAGGTTGCTGCTGCCACCACAGCGGCTCAACAGGAAGCCATCATCAAGCTGGTCCAGAGCTCACAGCGCGCCGGCTGGCTGCGCCACGATTTGGTGGGCTACCTCGCTCCCTGGGCCAAGAAGGCTCGCCTGGTCATCGGCAGGACGGGGAAGCCGTCTCGAATGGATGTCGTGCTGCCTTACAGGAAGCTAAAACAGGTCAGGGCGCTGCGGTTCCGCGGACGCCCGCTGAAATCGCGCACAATGGAGTTTTCCAGCGTCAAGCTCAGCTTCAGCAGCCCGTCGCGCGCGCGGCTGTCCATGCAGGTCAAACAGGGGATCCCGGGCGGATTCGAGACGGTCGAAGACCTCTATGAGTTACGCAAGACCAAGGCAGGCTGGCGGATCTACCACAACCGCTCGTGGCCTGTGGCTGTTGGCTTCGGCAACAATCCGATCCGCGCCATTCAGGGCAAAAAACAACCGCCGCCACAGCGTGTCGTGTATGGGCCGGCGATCTGGAAGAAGCTGGACGACATGGTCAAGCGTGTTCGTGCGACCAAGAAGCTCACCCTGTTGGCCCGAGCGTTGCTCAATGCCTGGCGTTTCACGGAGGCACACAAGGTGATGAAGCGACACACCAAAAAGAAGATCGCGACTGGTACGGACTGGGCCCTGCGTGGTGTGACGGCGGCCATGGCCGGTGACGCTGCGGATGCCATCCGGTCATTTAAGCGTGCTCACAAGCTGGATCCCAAGACTGCCGTTCCTGGCTACGCAAAAGACCTCAAGTAGATGGGTTGTGGGAGCCAAGCTTAAAATCCATTTAATATCAAAAGCTTGTCCAGGACTGTGACCAACCTCTCACAGGTGTATCGTTTGTTCACGGAACCATCCCCCTAACATCAAATAATACTAGTGATTTCAGCCTTCTGAGATCTGGCCCGTCGATTGCTTTTCATGGGCTCTATCATGGAGGCCCTGTGAGATTTCGATTTGTTTCCCACCTCGCCAATACCATCACTACCCACCCGACCCGCTACCTCATCCTGGTGCTGCTTGTTGGTGTGGCTGCGGCTGGCGTCGCCTCGAAGCTCCAGTTTGAGTCCAGCTACCTCGCCCTGCTGCCAGAGGACGCACCCGTAGTTAAGACCATCGAGCGGGTCCGCAAGTTCACTGGCGGAACCAATGAACTGGTCATCGCCGTTGGTGGTCCCAAGGACAAGCGCCTCCCCTTCGCACGACGCGTTGTCGACCGTCTGAATGCAAGCGGCCTGGTCCAGTGGGCCCACGTGGAGTACCCCGTCGAGTTCATCAACAACCGTGCGCTCTACCTGCTCCCCACCGAAAAACTGGGGAAAATCGAGAACACACTCCGCACCGAGGTTGGTCGCGCCAAGGCAAACGCCAACCCGTTGATGGTCGACCTGGAGGACGACGAAGAAAAAGCGGAACGCCTGGCCGAGCTTCGTACGCTCGAGCAGGAATATCGAGGGCGTGAGCTTGACCGCACCAAGACGACCTCCGATGGACGCTACCTGCTGGTATTTGCCAAACCCAAAGCCACCGCATCTCAGCTCGACGAAACCCGTACGGTCTTCGCGGGAATCCGCACCCAGGTTGATCAGGCCCAGCTAGCTGGCCACAAGCTCCCGGTCCGCTATGCCGGCTCCATGGCCTCGGCCTTGAAGGAAAACAAGATGATGTCGCGAGACCTGGCTTTGGCCTCAGGCATCGCCCTCATTCTGGCCATCGGGCTGATCACCTTCGCAACTCGCAAAGCCGCAGCGATCCTGGTCATCGGCCTCCCCCTCGTCATTGGGGTGATCGTGACCCTGGCAGCCGCCACGATCATCGTGGGCCACCTCAACCTGGTATCGGGGTTTCTCGTCGCTGCGCTTGTCGGTTTGGGGATCGACTTCGGAATTCACCTCTACCTGCGGTTCCTCGACGAACGTGCTCGAATCTACGATCCGAGACGGGCCATGTCCCGGGCCATTGTTGGAACCTTCTGGTCCTGTTTCACGGCCGCTGCGACAACCTCGGTTGCATTCCTCGCCCTGGTCGCAGCCGACTTCCGTGGGTTCTCTGAGTACGGCCTGATCGCGTCCATCGGCGTCATACTAACCTTGGTGGTTACGTTCTTGACGTTGCCACCTCTGGTGCTCACCGTCGGTCGGCTGTTCCCAGGTTCAGGCGTTGGCCGACAACGAGACCTCCGCAGGTTGCGGAACACACGCCAACTCGCGCGACCACTGGCCTGGCTGATGGTGGCCTGTGGCCTCGCCTTCATCGCTCTCTCGGCAGCCAAGATCCACGATGTTCGTTTCAAGAACGACTTCAGGCAGCTCCAGGGCCAATCCGAAGAGCTGGCGTTTGAGGACTACATCTCCCAGGAGGTCGGAGGCACCCTCGCGCCGGCGCTGGTCATGGTCAATGGCTTCAAGCAAGCCCAGCTGGCGCAACAGATCATCGAGAAGCGCACAGCTGGCGTCCGGCGGGTCGTTTCGGCTGCGTCGTTGGTCCCGACCGAGGTTAAGAAGAAGTCCAGGCTGCTGGCCTCGATCCACAAGCACGCCGATACCATGCTGAAGGGAGATCTCGACGCCAAGGACGCCAAGAGCCTGCGTAAGATCCGAAGGCTGGCCTCCGCTCGCCCCTGGACCATCAACGAGCTCCCAAAAGCCTTCACGCATCGCCTCGTGGCGATGGATCAGGACAAGTACTTCTTACTGCTGTGGTCCAGCAAACGACTGGCCGACGACGTGGCGATTCAAGGCTGGGCCAAAGAGCTCGACGCCGTGATGGCCGAACTCTCCAGCGCCGGGATCGATGGAGCTGTCCTCGACGAGAACCTGATCGCCGCGCGAGTCCTCGACCTGATCCGCATCGACGGTCCAAAGGTCTTGATCCTCTCGGCGGTCGCTATTCTCGTGCTCCTCCTGCTCGACTTTCGGCGGCTCGACCGTGTGCTTCTTGTCGGCGGCTCAGTAGGGCTCGGCATCGTCGCCATGCTGGGCGTGATGGCCCTTTTCGACCTGCACCTGAACCTGTTCAACGCCGTCGTCTTGCCCTCCATCCTCGGCATCGGCATCGACAATGCGGTGCACCTGCAGCACGCCTATACTCGCCGTGGTCGAGGCTCGATACCCCATGTGGTGGCCACCAGCGGCCGAGCCGCGCTGCTCTCCTCGGCGACGACGGCGATCGGGTTCGGCTCGGCAATCATCGCCCACCACAATGGGATCCAGCAGATGGCCATCCTAGCGCTGGTCGGGATCGGGTGCACCTTCGCTGCCTCGACGATCCTCTTCCCGGCTGTCTTGAGGATCCTCGAAGGGCGCACCTCCGCGAGGAAGCCAACGACTGGCGCCGAACCTGCGGGGCTGATGGATACGACCTCGACGGCGCCTTCAAGCGCAGTGAAGTGATCAGCTGGGAGGGTTTGATGAAGAACGTGCGGTTCTAGGCGTGGATGGCGCGGCCGCCCACGGCAAGAGCTGCTTCTTTGATGGTCTCGGCGAGGGTGGGGTGGGCGTGGACTGTACGGGCCAGGTCCTCGGCGCTGGCGCCGAGCTCCAGAGCAAGGACGCCCTCGGGAATCAGATCAGAAGCGCGGGGGCCGACGATGTGCACGCCCAGTAGCCTGTCGTCGTCGGCACGGGCGAGGATCTTGACCATCCCCTCCTCTTGGCCCAGAGACTTGGCGCGGCCGTTGGCTCTGAAGAGGAAGCGACCGACGCGGTAGTCAATGCCCTGCTCCTTTGCATCAACCTCGGTAAGTCCGACCCAGGCGAGCTCGGGGTGGGTATAGACCACGCCGGGAATCGCGTCGTAGTTGACGTGACCAGGGCGGCCCGCGATGGTCTCCGCGGCGGCGATCCCTTCATCCTCGGCCTTGTGGGCCAGCATGGGTCCGCGGACGAGATCGCCGATGGCATAGATGGTACCTACACTGGTACGCAGGTGCTCGTCGACCGCCACACGCCCCTTGTCGTCCAGCGCCACGCCCGCCGCGTCTAAGCCCAGATCGGCGCTGTTGGGCCGTCGCCCCACTGCCACCAGGATGCGGTCCCCGCGGAGCTGTTCACTCTGCTCCTTGGCGTCCTGGAGCGTCAGGGTTACACCGCCAGCGTCGACGTCGGCAGCCATGACCCTGGTCTTGAGCCGGATGTCGAGTCCCTGCTGCTTGAGTGAGCGCTGGAGGGTCTTGGCCATTTGCCCATCAGCCGCTGGCACAATCTGGGGCATCATCTCCACCACAGTGACCCGCGCGCCCAGGCGCCGCCAGACGCTGCCCAGCTCCAGACCGACGGCACCAGCCCCCACAACGATCAGGTGCTCAGGCACATGCTCGAACGCCAGAGCCCCGGTGGAGTCGACAACCCGCTGGCCGTCGTAGCGCAGGAACGGCAGCTCCACCGAGATGCTCCCGGTGGCCAGCAGGACGTGACGTGCCTGCAGCTCCTGTGTGCCTCCCTCGCCCTCGACGCTGACGCGGTCTGCCGCCAGCAAACGCCCCCGACCATGCAGCACGTCGACCTTGTTCTTCTTCATCAGCTGGGCCACGCCACTGGTCAACTCGCTGACGATGCGATCCTTGCGCTGCATCATCGTGGGCAGGTCCAGCGCTGGTGCACCTACCCCTACGCCGTGCTGTGCAAGTCCGTCCCGCGTCGCCACGAAGAGTTCACTCGACTCGAGCAGCGCCTTGCTGGGGATGCAACCCACGTTGAGGCAGGTGCCCCCAAGCGTTTGATCTTTCTCAATCAGACAGGTCTTGAGGCCGAGCTGAGCAGCGCGAATCGCCGCAACATAGCCGCCAGGACCGGAGCCGATCACTGCGAGGTCATAGGTGTCCATGGCTGGTACCCTAGCAATGTCAGCTGGCTGTAATCAACCTCGGTCGGAGAGAAACGGTCGGGGAGAAACGCTGCGGGAGGGCTGAACCGCTCACTGCTCTTTAATACGCGCTCGCGGCGACGCAGCGCTCCGCGCCGCCCCCCTCGCCGCTCACGCTGTACATCAATCGGGGTACATGCCGTCGACCAGCGTCTGGTACTTCTCGTCCACCACGCGGCGCTTCACCTTCAGCGTCGGCGTCAGCTCACCGGTCTCCTGGGTCAACTCGGCGGGCAGCAGGTGGAAGCGCTTGATCTGCTCCCAGCGGCCGAGGTCCTTGTTGACCTCGTCCAGCGCCTGCTGATAGAGGCTGCGCACCTGTGGATCGTTGTTCAGCTCGCTCAGGTCGGTGGGCAGCCTCTTCTCCAGCTTGGCCTCCAGCGCCTCGAAGGCCGGGACGATCAGCGCCACGCAGTACTTGCGACGATCGCCGATCACCACCACCTGCTCCACCAGCCCGTGGACCTTGAGGTTGTTCTCGATGGGCTGGGGCGCGACGTATTTGCCGCCCGCGGTCTTGATCATCTCCTTCTTGCGATCGGTGATGAAGAGGAAGTTGTCTCGATCGATGTAGCCGATGTCGCCGGTCTTGAACCAGCCGTCCTCGGTGAAGACCTCCGCCGTGGCCTCGGGCTTGTTGTAGTAGCCCTTCATGATGCAGGGCCCCTTGGCCACGATCTCGCCGTCGCGCTCGCGGTCGGGCTCGGGGACGATCTTGATCTCCACGTCGGGCCAGGGGGTCCCCACCGAGCCGATCTTGACCTGCCCCGGCTTGTTGGCGCTGAGCACGGGCGAGGTCTCGGAGAGGCCGTAGCCCTCGTAGATGTTGAGCCCGATGGCCTGCAGGAAGCCGGCGATCTCCACCGCCAGCGGCGCGCCGCCGCTGATGGCGT
>SWBW01008678.1_pt1 | contig 11634 bp, 10 predicted proteins | sample 4693041 | NCBI WGS metagenome assembly SWBW01 (sample SAMN10267271, study PRJNA491770) | bioreactor metagenome | isolation source: DHS bioreactor inoculated with marine methane seep sediment | place: Japan: Omine Ridge, Nankai Trough | collected 2006-05-06
GGTGATTCCTATGTCTATATTATTTTTGAAGAAGGCACTGATCTCTACTGGGCTCGTTCAAGAGTATTAGAATACTTAAGTCAGGTAGCATCCTCCTTACCTGCTAATGCAATATCTCAATTAGGTCCGGATGCAACGGGTGTTGGTTGGATCTATGGTTATGCTTTGGTTGATAAAACCAATAAGACAGATATCAGTCAGTTACGTAGTCTGCAAGACTGGTTTTTAAAATATGAATTACAAACTGTACCTGGAGTATCAGAAATTGCGACCATTGGCGGCATGGTCAAACAATACCAGATTGTAGTCGATCCAGAAAAATTACGAGCTTATAACATACCTCTGAGTTTAATCAAAACAGCCATAAGAAGAGGTAATCAGGAAGCAGGTGCTTCGGTTGTAGAAATGGCTGAAGCAGAATATATGATCACCGCAACGGGTTATATACAAAATGAGCAGGACATAAAAAAAATACCTCTGGGATTAAATATCAATGGAACCCCTTTACAATTAAAAGATATTGCCGAAGTCATTACCAGTCCACAAATGCGTCGGGGAATTGCCGAGCTTAATGGAGAAGGTGAAGTTGTCGGTGCTTATGTAGTCATGCGTTTTGGTGAAAACGCTCAAAAAACCATTGAACTGATCCGAAAAAAACTGGATGAACTTAAAAAAGGACTGCCAGAGGGAGTTGAAATTGTAACAACTTATGATCGTTCAACATTAATTAAACATGCTGTTGATAATTTATATGAAAAATTAGTGGAAGAATTTATTGTTGTGGTTTTAATTTGTGCCATTTTTCTATTTCATCTGCGATCGTCTTTAGTAATAATCTTCAGTCTTCCCATTGGAATTCTGGGGGCGTTTATCATTATGCATTTACAGGGGCTAAATGCTAATATTATGTCATTAGGCGGTATAGCTATAGCCATTGGAGCTATGGTTGATGGTGCAATTGTGATGGTGGAAAACGTACATAAGCACATAGAAAAAACACCTTTAACAGACAGTAATCGCTGGAAAATTATTGCCGCAGCCTCTATTGAAGTCGGCCCGCCACTGTTTTTCTCATTATTGATTATTACCATGAGTTTTCTGCCAGTATTTACGCTCGAAGCCCAGGAAGGAAAAATGTTTGCTCCACTGGCATTTACCAAAACCTATGCGATGGCTATGGCTGCGATATTATCAATTACTCTGGTACCTGTTCTGATGGGATATTTTGTGCGTGGAAAAATCATGCCTGAACATAAAAATCCGGTAAATCGATTGGTCAGCTGGATCTACAACCCCATAATAAAAACTGTTTTAGATGGTCCGAAAACCATGGTCTTTATAGCGATAATTATATTAGCAATCGGGTTATGGCCTGCAACTCAGATTGGCAGTGAATTTATGCCTCCGCTGGATGAAGGCGATTTGATGTATATGCCGACAACTTACCCGGGGATTTCTATTGGTAAGGCCAGAGAATTATTGCAGCAAACCGATAAGCTGATTAAAACATTACCGGAAGTAAAAAGTGTTTTTGGTAAAATTGGCCGGGCTGAATCAGCCACCGATCCGGCCCCCTTAACCATGATTGAAACACTGATCCAGTTGAAACCAAAAAGCGAGTGGCGATCAGGAGTCACTACCGAAAGTTTGCGCAAAGAGCTGGATCAACTGGTTAAATTTCCGGGTTTAACTAATGCCTGGGTAATGCCGATTAAAACTCGAATTGATATGTTGGCAACTGGTATTAAAACACCAGTGGGTATTAAAGTAGCGGGTCCTGATCTTAAAGAAATTGAGAAAATTGGTAAACGTTTGGAACAGGTACTTAAAAATGTAGAGGGTACGGCATCTGTTTATTCTGAACGAGTCGCTGGCGGTCGTTACATAAAAGCCAATATCGACCGGGATAAGGCAGCTCGTTATGGACTAAACATTGCCGATATTCAACAAGTTATTATGGCAGCTATTGGTGGGATGAAAGTGTCTCAGTCAATTGAAGGTCTGGAACGTTATCCAATTAATATTCGCTATCCACAAAGTTATCGTGACTCTGTAGAAAAAATTCGTTTATTACCTCTGGTTACCAAGAGCAATCAACGCATTGCCCTGGCTGATGTTGCAGATATTCGGGTAGAAGATGGGCCGCCTGCAATTAAAAGTGAGAATGCACGTTTAAATGGCTGGACACTGGTTGATATTGACGGTCGTGATTTGGGTTCTTATGTAACTGAAGCGCAGCAGGTGGTTTCTGAACAAGTTGATCTGCCTGCCGGTTATTCGATAAGTTGGTCAGGCCAATATGAATACATGGTTAGAGCTAAAGAACGTTTGTCTGCTGTAGTACCACTAACTCTAGCCATTATCATATTATTACTTTATATCAATTTCCGTAATATTATTGAAGTAATGATTATTATGGGTACTCTGCCTTTTGCTTTAATTGGCGGCTTTTGGTTAATGTACTTACTGGATTATGATATGTCTGTTGCAGTGGGCGTTGGCTTTATTGCTCTGGCAGGTGTGACCGTAGAAATTGGCGTATTGATGCTGGTTTATCTGAATCAGGCATATCATAAAATAGCTGATCAAGCACAGCAACAAGGCAGAGATTTAAACAAAGAGGATGTCAAACAGGCGGTGTTGGACGGTGCGGGTCAAAGAGTACGTCCTATTATGATGACAGTTGCTGCCATTGTAGTGGGACTGATACCCATTATGTATGGTGAAGGCACTGGCTCTGAAGTAATGCAACGGATTGCAGGGCCAATGATCGGCGGCATGCTCAGCTCTTTGGTATTAACTTTATTAGTAATTCCAGCCATTTATTTTTTATGGAAATCAATGGGAAAGTCTAAGGTCTAAAATACTATTAACAAGGAATACAAACATACCATATTTTAAAAAAAAGGATCTACCCCTTATCCGTTTCGATCACTTTTGGCTTGGTAAAGCGATATGGCAGTCCAAATATAATTAAGCCAATTAATCCTCCAATTTGTAGGGTATCCCAAATAATTGGAGGAATATTCAAATTAAGAGCCAAAAATGAAAATGACAGGGGCAAGATTATCCCTAATCCAAACATTACAGCAGATATCTGTGTTAACAACAAAAGTTTCTTATTCATAAATAACTTCCTTATGTAAGTGGACGTTACCTATCCTGTTTATAAATAATAAAAATATCAATAACATTTTAACCTAAATAAGACTTTCATAGATATTTATGCTAGATTTAATTTATTTAAATAACTAGTTTTTGTTCTATAATTTTTAAAGGATTGAAGTGAAATTAATAAAAAAATTATTAATAATTATCTTATTATCTTTGTCGTCTTTTGTTTTGTTTGGTTTTACACAGAATGTCACTCCTGATGTTTATTATAAAAATGGCTTAATTTCTTATAATGATCAAAATTATGAAGAAGCATTAAAACAATTTAAACAGTCAGCTGAATTAGGTTATATACCAGCACAGCACGATCTAGGTGTAATGTATTACAATGGAAAAGGTGTATCAAAAGACTATAAGGAAGCGTTTAAATGGTACAAGAAATGTGCTGAGCAAGGTCAAGCAAATGCGCAATACAATCTAGGTAGTATGTATTTCCATGGTCAAGGTGTATCAAAAGATGAAAAGGAAGCATTCAAATGGTATAAAAAATCTGCTGATCAAGGTGGAGCAATGGCACAATTTAATTTAGGACTTATGTACCTTTATGGTCAATATGTTTCAAAAAATAAAAAAGAGGCCATTAAACTATTTAAAAAGTCAGCTGAAGGTGGTTTTGCAAAAGCACAATCAAATTTAGCTACCATGTATTATAAAGGCCAAGGCGTAGAAAAAGACTTTATAAAGTCCTTTAAATGGTTTAAAAAACTAGCAGATAAAGGCGATGTAGGTGCTCAATTTGTCATTGGTGCAATGTATCTGAAGGGTGAAGGAGTATCAAAAAATTTTATAGAAGCTTTCAAATGGTATAAAAAATCTGCTGAATTAGGTTATTCAGTGGCACAAAATGAAGTAGGTTTAATGTATTACAATGGTATAGGTGTATCAAAAAACTTAAAAGAAGCATTCAAATGGTATAAAAAATCTGCTGCATTAGGTTATTCAGTGGCACAACACAATTTAGGATCTATGTATTTACATAGTCAAGGTGTATCAGCAAACTTTAAAAAAGCATTAAAGTGGTACATAAAATCAGCAGAACAAGGTTTAGTTATAGCACAGTCAAATGTTGCTAAACTTTATTGTATGGGGGTGCACGTAGAAAAAGATTTATATAAGTGTGCGTATTGGGCACAAAAAGCAACTAGTAATGGTAAAGATATGAAAAAATTATGGGGAGATTTTGAGTTATGGAAATATGCAAAAGATTTATCATCCCTACCACCAGAATTATTTCCACCACCACCATTATCCCCCCCTCCTCCACTATAAATCAATAATTATTAACCATATAAATTATAAAAAAATATGACAAATATTCCCTCTCCAAAACCTAAAATTAAATGGACCATTTTTATTATTATTGTTTTAGAGGTACTAGCTTTGCCAATTTGGTTTATATCTGCAATGCTTAATTCTCTTGGGTTCTCCTCAGCATTTGAATCAATTTTTGAGTTGTTAATAACCTTAATTGATTTGCTTATGTTACTTTACCCCTTGTTTATTCTTATTTTCAGCATAAAGGCTTTACGTGTTTATAAAAACATAAAAAACAGCCATGCTATCTTATATGCTGCAATGCCTCTTATTATATGGCTTGGATTGCTTATATTAAAATTAGTAGTCACAATTTTATGGGAATTAAATATACGTCATGGATAAGATAGCAAGAGAAATTGAAACCCCTTGCAGATTATAAGAAAGGCTGGGTTAGCTCTGATCTTCACCTTATTTTCTAAATGTCTTAATATACTTTATCACTGAATCAAGCTCTATTGATGAGAGTTCATTCTTCCATGCAGGCATGCCCGGGGATCGGGATACAGAAATCCCTCCTTTAGAAATAATTTGTTTTAACTCAACATCAGATAATTTACTTTGAGTTAAATTCGCTGGTTTTGGCGCTTTCATTGTTTTTGCTATGCGGCCGTTTCCATTTCCTTTTATTCCATGACAAATGGCACAACGTTTATTATAAATCAGTTGCCCTGATTTAATATCAAGCTTCTTTGTCACAACAATATTATTTAGTAATTTAACCGCATGATTATTTTTCTCACGCAGATGCATAATAAAAGTAACCAGAGATTCTATTTCACCCCAGGTTAAATCATCACCCCATGGGGGTGAAACAATACTCATCTTTTTTTTCATTCCGCCCCAAACAATAATATTGCGTAGTGAATGTTCATCAGTTGAATATTTGGGTTTTAGTAAATTTGGTTTTTCTAAAGAAAATAATGATGCAGATATCAGACCTTCATCATTACCATTTTGGCTATGACATAAAATACACCGTTCTTTATATACTCTTGCCCCTTCCTTTAGTGAGGAACTGGTCATAAAATCAAAAACAGCAAATGCTTCTAACGAAGTGAGTAACAATAAAAACGATAACAAACAGATAATTTTTTTCATGAAAATTTACCTTTAATATTTTGTAACTATTCAGCGTATTTAAAATTTTACAGTTAACGACGACCTGCACTCACTCATTTTCAATAGTAAAAAACTCACTCGTGCTTGTAATAGACTGTTTTCCAGTTTTAATCTTAGCCTATTTCTGCATAAAAAGAAGTATTTTAAGGGATTCGGACAGCTTTACTATTAAAAATTAACAAGCACAGATCTTTATTTAATATTCGCTGAATAGTTACAATATTTTTTACTTATACCATTCGAAATGAATTTATCCAGCATCTTGAAGTATCACGAATATATACCCATACGTTTATTCATTCAGCGTCCTGTTCAACCTAAACGCCTCCACTGTGCACTATTTCGTAATAAATTTTTTCCAGTTCATTTTTATGCTTGGTTTCTTCATTGGCTAAAAACTTAAACAGCGATTGAATTTCTCCAGAGGGAGTGGTTTTTGCTAATGCTGAATATTGTTCTATCGCAGCATGCTCACGCATTAATGCATATTGCAAAATAGCTTGATCATCTGGTTTTTCACCTAATTCCGGAACATGGATGCAGTCAGAAAAACGGCTGTCATTTGCTGGTATCTCAACCATTTCCATAATTTGTTTTTCAATTTCAGGGTGAGTACTCAGTTGTGTAAATAAATCTAAATGATGTTGCTCTTCTGTGGCCAGCTCTTCAACTAAGTAGCGAATATTTTTGCTCACTTTGGAAATCATATCTTGATAAAAATCACGTGCAGTACGCTCAAACTCGGTAGCAACCTGAAGAATTTCTTTTAGACTGGCTTTACTTTTAAGCTTATGGTATCCGCTGTTATCATTATCCATTATATATTCTTCCTCTGTAGATTTAAGTCAGCACTGAGCACTGCATCTATACTTTTTGCTACCCGGTGGCCATCAGCAACAGCATGAACCACATCAGGGCCATTAACACAATCTCCTGCTGACCAGAGCCAGTATTCTGATGTACAACCATAACTATCAACCTTGATGCGGCCTCGATCCCATTCCAGTTTTTCAGTTAGCTCATCTCCAAGAAGTGAGATATCAGAAAATTGTCCTATGGCCTCAATAACGGTATCACATGCATGAACAAATTCATCACTATCATCATATTTTGGAGCAAAGCGGTTATTTTCATCAAGAATTGAAAGCACTTTCCAGGTTTTAAGGCCAATCAATTTACCGGACTTGTCAATTTCACAACCTTGAGGGCCACACTTGTCACGAATGATTATGCCTTCTTCAAGTGCTTCTTTTATTTCATCTTCATCAGCCATAAAATGTTGTTGATCTTCCATAGCTGTAACCACTACATCCACTTTACCATATTGCTGTTTTTGCATGCGTGCAAGCGAACGGGCAATATCCATAGCTACATTACCGCCACCAATAACAACAGCACAATGAGGTAATTTAAATTTTTCCTTGGCAGTAATTTTATCAAGCAGATCAACAGCACGGTAGACATGTTCATGCTCTGATTTAGGTATGCGCGTTTGACGTCCTTCCTGTAAGCCTATAGCAAGCAATACAGCATCAAAATCCTGAGCCAACTGTTGCATGCTAATATCTTTGCCAACTTGAGTGTTGTAATTAATTTTCACTCCAAATGAAATAATGAGATCAATATCCTTATCCAGTGCATCATAAGGCAGACGGTATTCAGGAATACCATAGCGAGTCATACCTCCTGCTGCTGCTTTTGATTCATAAACAATAACTTCATGACCTATTCGCACTAAATCATAGGCTGCTGTTAAACCTGCGGGACCAGCACCAATAATGGCAATTTTTTTGCCCGTGGGCGCTGCACAGTCACCTATAATTTCACGATATTTTTCATAGGGCACTTGATCGATGATATGGCGCTTAAGCCAACGAATTGCGATAGGATCGCCTTCATGGCGAGAAGCACAGGTGGATTCACATTTACGGGTACAAACTCTGCCGCAGACATTCGAGAATGGGTTAGTATCATAGAGTAGCTTTAGACCCTGCTCATAATTACCTTCACGTACCGCATTAATATAATTGGGAATATCCATATGAGTTGGACAGGTTGCGATACATAAACCACAGGCAACGCAACGATCAGCTTCAAGTTGAGCCTGCTCAATAGAATAGCCTTCAACAATTTCATCAAATGAATTAATACGCGTATCGGCTTCAAGCTCATTCATATCTATACGCTTAGCTTCAACCAATCGATGGTCTTTGGGGCGATGGTAACCTAACTCGGCATTATCCCAGTGCTTTTTATCAACTCCAGGTGTAAAACGAAAAGCATCAGGGTCACTTTCAACCCATTTATATTCATTAGACATTTCTAATGAACCGGTCATACACACGTCAACACATAAAGCGCACCAGCAGCAACGACCATAATCAATTCGGGGACGAAGTCCTGAATCTCCCGGTTTGGTTAAAATATCCTCAACAGGAAGCATGTCAATAGCACCATTCTGACAGATAGCTTCACAGGTACCGCAACCAATACACTTTTCATTATCATTTTTGTGAAAGCCACGATAACGAGGGCTGCCAGGACGGTCATTTATCGGATCAGGTATTGTTACCGGATTTTGCAGCAGGTATTTCCAGGCGGTAAAAGGTGACAGAAGATCACGAATGCTCATTTTTACCTCTCAATCTCTGGTGGATAAGTATGCAGTGAGACCATTAATCCAGCTACATCTGAAATATTTGTATTAACGATTAGCCGCTCCAATAATGCAACTGCATGGGTATAGGAAGGACCTCGAACATTAACACGCCGTGGAAAACCGCTACCATCGGTAACCAGGTAATAACCATATTCTCCTCGGGAACATTCACCACGGATATAAGTTTCTCCCCTGGGGATCTTCCAATGCAATACATTAGGCAGTTTGGTCATAACTGGCCCCTGTTTTGGCATTTTAGCCAAAATTTGGCGAACCAGATTAACTGACTGCAGCAGGTCGCGACGGCGAACATCAGCTCGTGTGTATATATCTGAGTCCTGTCCTGTTATAGCCTCAACATCCAGTTCAGGATAGACCAGATAAGGTTGATCAATACGTACATCTTTTGCTACACCCGAAGCTCTGGCAGTTGGCCCTGTCACGCCATAGCTGTCTAATAGATCGACATCAATCACTCCCACACCAACACTGCGCTTTTTAAACACGGCATTGCAATACATGGTATCGTAAACATCACTCATGGTCTTTTCAATTTCAAGCAAGGTCTCTTCCATACGCTGTTCAAAGCCTTCGGGCAGGCTATCACGTACCCCTCCCGGTAGAATAAACATATGATAAATACGAGCGCCAGTGAGCTCCTCAAACCGATCCAGCATTAAATCACGAACATAGGTTGTCCATTGGCCAATGACTCCCAGACCAAAACTACCGGCCTGACCACCACAATACATCAAATAACTATTGATACGCCCCATCTCAAGAATTAAAGTACGTATCCATTTAGCCTGTTCAGGAATCTCAATGCCAGCAAGTTCTTCAACCGCAGCCGCATAACAATATTCATTAAAATCGGGTTCAGGAACACAGATTCGACAAACAATAGGGAAGCATTGAAAAAAACTGCGGCGTTCCATTAGTTTTTCAAAACCACGGTGTAAATAACCAACATGGGTTTTACCTTCAACAACTTCATCGCCACAAACAGTGAGTTCTACAGACATATTGCCGGTAATGCCGGGATGTTGAGGTCCCTGCCAAAGTTTTAGATATTTACCTGAAGTTAAATCAATATCAAGATTACCATCAACGCCTTGCTGCGGATATTGACTACGATCGGGTTGATACACGATATTATGCTCCATCCGGATAAAGTTGCTGTTTCATATGCTCTGCTGGATCTTTTGTTTCTCGACCTGGCCGATGGCTAAAATTTTCTGTAGAGTATTTTAAGGTATCAAAATCTCGTCGATAAGGTGGAATATCATTCCAGCCTTCCAGGATAAAATCATCATTCACACCCGGGCTACCTGGAAAATCAATACCAAACATTTCACGCAGTTCCCGTTGATAGGTAACTGCTGTTGGCCAGATATCATGAATACTTTCCATACTTGCCTTATTGCGTGAAATCATCAGCCGTAGACCAATATCTTTAGCTTCTATGCGATTAGAAAGAAGATAAGTCAGTTGAAACTTTTGCTCTTTATCAGAGTTCTCTTCAAGCCAATCCACTACAGTCAAAAGCACAAGATGAGTAAAACCTTCCTTATCACGTAAATGTAATAACAATGGTCGTAATTGTTTTTGCGTGATGGTAATAAAGGCGAGATTATCTCTCTGCTGAGTTAACTCACCAAGCGAAAATTGTTTTTTTAGTTTTATGTACAGTTCTTTCATTTTTTAACTTCTAGCCAATAAAATTTATACTATTTAATTAAAACTATTATGCTGAGTGATCATAGATTTTGTGAGAAATCTAAACAAGCAGGCTATGATTGCTTATTTATTGTTGAGGACTGTCTGAGCGAAGCGAGTTCCGCAGACAATAAATAAGTAAACATAGACAAGCGATAGCACCTAAATCAATGATAAATCATATATTTATTTCGTGGGGATCCGACCCCTGATTAAAATTAAGAGTTACCAATTATAATCAGGCATATCCCAATCATTTATAACTTGTTTTTGATTAGCCTTATACCATTCAAATTTTTCAGCATATTCATTAGCCCCTTCTGCTTTACCAGCACGAATCAGCTTTTTCATATCCACAAAACCAGCAAGTAAAGCTTCTGGCCTTGGCATACATCCGGTAATGTATAGGTCAACAGGTAAATACTGATCTAAACGTTTAATGGTATTATAGGAATCCCAATACATACCACCATTAATCGTACAGGATCCCAGACCAATCACATATTTGGGACTTGGCATCTGCTCATAAGAACGGATCACCCGCTTTAGTGTTTTTACCGAAAGATAACCTGAAATTACAAATAAATTAGATTGGCGCGGAGTCGGCCTCCATTGCACACCATAACGATAAGCATCAAATCGAGGAGTCATTAACGGGCGCATTTCAATTGCACCGCAGCCTGTACCAAAACCCAGTATCCAGATTGACTCTGAGCGAGCCCAATTAAAAAAATTCTCAACAATTTTACTATATGCTGCAGGCATTACTGTAGGCGCTTCCTGGCAATAGTAATCTTGAAGTGGTTCCACTTCAAATTCTACCCCGTCCGGCCCTTTAACAATCCGTTTTTGTAATTCTTCTTTCATTTATTTATACTCAAACTCTTATAGCAATACTTTTATACCAATGCTCTTATACCAGTACAATGGCAAGGACACCCAGTGGCACAGCCCAGATCAGGAACCATCTAATTGACTGCTCAACACGAAAACGCGGAAAAACTACCCCAACAAAAGCTGAGAACATATAAATCAAAAAAACTTTAAGAAAAAATACCGGCCAACTCGCAGCACCACCAAAAAACAGGTTCATATAAATAACGATTTTAGCGATGGGAAAAATAGCTCTATTAGTCTGCATCAAAGCAAGATAGGATGAGTGATATTCGGTTGGCGGTCCAATTGGTATTTCCTGAGGTGCAAGTACCACATCAAAAGGTGGCCGCATCATCGAACCAAGAAACGATAACATAGCAGCTGCTACGGCTAACGGATTAGTAAAAAGAGTCCAATTGAGTATACCACCTTGTTGTGCTGCAACAATATCAGTAACAGACAATGTTTGGTATTGTAAGGCCACCGCAAAAATTGCCAGGGCAAAAGGTAGCTCAGCTGTTGTCACTTGCGACAAACCACGTGAAATTCCAATAGCTGCATGTGGATGTCCACTTTCACCTGCCCCAAGCGCCATACCCAGTGTGCCAAAAAATATAAAATAAAGTGCCAGAATAAGATCACCTGCAAATGAAAAATTAGCAAACATCACTGAATCATAGATAGTGGGTACAAATAGTAATAGGCCGACACCACCTGAAAGACGAAATACCGGACCAAGATAGAACATAGCCCCATGAGTAATTGAACTCCTC
>SWBW01003029.1_pt1 | contig 11611 bp, 9 predicted proteins | sample 4693041 | NCBI WGS metagenome assembly SWBW01 (sample SAMN10267271, study PRJNA491770) | bioreactor metagenome | isolation source: DHS bioreactor inoculated with marine methane seep sediment | place: Japan: Omine Ridge, Nankai Trough | collected 2006-05-06
CCGGAGGCGCTGACCATCAAGGGCGGGGAGGTGCGGCGCGGTGACGAGGTGCTGGGTGGGTTCTCCGAGCTGATCAGGCAGTGCCTGGCCGAGGAGGGGGCGCAGCGCTGGGAGTTTCTCCGCCAGCACGAGCTGGCGCCCCACCTCAAGTGGGACGAGGCGACCCACACCGGCGACGCCTATGCCTGCTACGGGTGGGGCTGCACCATCGCCGAGGTGGAGATCGATCTGGACCTGCTGGAGCTGCGGGTGCCCCGGGTCTACGTGGCGTCGGACCTCGGGCGGGCGGTCAACCCCACCCTGGCCCGGGGTCAGGTGGCGGGCGGAACGCTGCAGTCGCTGGGCTACGCCCTGTGTGAGGAGGTGGGCGTGCGGCCCGACGGCGCCCTGCTGCGGGATCGCTTCCAGACCTATATCTTGCCCACGTCCCTGGACGCGCCGCAGATCGACGTGCAGCTGCTGGAGATCCCCTACTCCCGTGGACCGGGCGGTGCCAAGGGCCTGGGGGAGATGCCCATGAGCGGCGGCGGTCCGGCCGTGGCCAACGCGGTGGCCCACGCCCTGGGCGTGCGGGTCGCCGATCTGCCGGTCTCACCGGAGCGGATCTTCGCTGCGATGCAGCGGCGTGAAGGGAGGTCCTCATGACGCGCAGCGAACCGATGCTGGAGCGCAGCTGGATGATCAACGGCGAGCAGCGGAGCGTGCGCTTCACGCCGCTGGCGCGGCTGCTCGACGTCCTGCGGGACGATGTGGAGCTGATCAGCCTCAAGGAGGGCTGCGGCGAGGGCGAGTGCGGCGCCTGTAGCCTGATCGTCGACGGCGAGCTGCAGCTGGGCTGTCTCATCGCCGCGGCGCAGCTGGAGGACGGAACCGAGCTGCTCACCGCCGAGGGCCTGCACGCCAGTGCGCTGGGGCAGTCGCTGATGAAGAGCTACGACATCACCGGCGCGGTGCAGTGCGGCTACTGCAGCCCGGGGATGCTGCTGGGCAGCTACGCCCTGCTGAAGCGGAACGCCGCGCCCAGCGAGGAGCAGATCCGCGCCGGGCTGGCCGGGCACCTCTGCCGCTGCACCGGCTACAGCGCCATCGTGGAGGCGGTCCAGCGGGCCGCGGATGAGGGTGAGGGTGAAGAGAAGGCTGAAGAGGTGCGCTCATGACCGCCGTCAGCCCGAGCCCCTTCCTCGCGCCGGCCAACCTCGAGCAGGCCCTGGAGCAGCTGCGCGACCACCCGGGCGCCGAGGTGCTGGCCGGGGGCACCGACCTCTGGCCCCAGTGGACCGCTGCGAGGCGGCGCCCCGAGCAGGTGCTGAGCCTGCACAAGCTGAGCGGGCTGCGCGGGATCAGTGACGAAGGCGCGGCGCTGCGCATCGGCGCCGCCACCACCCACACGGACCTCGTGCGCTCCGAGCTCGTGGCGCGCGCCTGCCCGGCGCTGGCCGAGGCCGCGGCCACGGTGGGCGCGGTGCAGATCCAGAACCAGGGAACCATCGGCGGCAACGTGATCAACGCGAGCCCTGCGGCGGATCTCCCGCCGCCGCTGGTGGCCGCGGGCGCAGCGCTGGAGTTGACCTCGGCGGCGCGAGGCCCGCGCACCGTGGCGCTGGACGCGTTCTACCGCGGCTACCGCGAGATCGACCGCGCACCCGACGAGCTGCTGACGGCGATCCTGGTCCCGGCGCTCCCGGCCGGCGGGCGCGAGGCGTTTCACAAGGTGGGGACTCGCCGGGCCCAGGCCATCTCCAAGGTGATGGGCGCTTGCCGCTTGACCTTCGGTGCTGACGGCACCATCGCCACCGCCGGCGTGGCCTTCGGCAGCGTGGCGGCCACCGTGCTGCGCCTCACCGAGCTCGAGGGTTGGCTCGTGGGTCGGGCTGCAGACGCAACGACCGCCGAGGCCGCCGGCGAACGCGCCGCGGCGGCGGTCCACCCCATCGACGACGTACGCAGCTCGGCCGACTACCGCGTCCACGTGGTGGGCCAGCTGGTCCGACGCTGGATCGCCCCTGCCGCGGCGTGATCCGCCTCACGTCCTCGACCTGCCCGTAAGTGGCTCTGCCCTCCGCCCCTCCGCCTGACTAGCTGATTCAAGGAACCTTTTCGGGGCTGTGGGAGTTTAAGAGGAATGCAGGGGACGATCGCGGGGTTGTCCGAAGAGATGGAGGTAGTCCATGAGTCATAACGACAGCACGAGAGCGAAGCGGCGCCCAACACGGCGTCTGATCTGGATCAGCGCAGGCGTGATCGGCGGGCTGGTGGCCGGGTTCGTCTTGACCCAGAGCCTGGGCCGGGACGAGGCAGGTCGACCGACGTTGATCTTCCCCGCTCACCTGGCCCACGCGGCCCAGGCCGGCAAGCCGGCGCTCTTCTCGGTGGCCGACGTGGCTGAGCGCGCGCTGCCCAGCGTGGTCAACATCGCCACGACGCGCAAGGGGCAGCGGGTGCAGGCCTCACCCTTCATGCGCGATCCCTTCTTCCGCGAGTTCTTCCACCGCTTCGGCGGGGGCAAGCCCTCTCCGCGGCAGGAGCGGAGCCTGGGATCGGGGGTGATCATCAGCGCCGACGGCGTCGTGCTGACCAACAACCACGTGATCAAGGGGGCCTCCACCATCCGCGTGACCCTCTCCAACAAGCGCGAGTACCTGGCCAAGGTGGTGGGCACCGATCCCAAGAGCGACATCGCCGTGCTCAGGCTCAAGGGCGCCAAGAACCTGCGGCCCATGCGGCTGGGCAACTCGGACAAGCTGCGGCTGGGCGACGTGGTGCTGGCCATCGGCAACCCCTTCGGCGTCGGCCAGACCGTGACCATGGGCATCGTCTCGGCCAAGGGGCGCGCCAACATGGGCATCGTCGACTACGAGGACTTCATCCAGACCGACGCGGCGATCAACCCCGGCAACTCCGGCGGCGCCATGGTCAACCTGCGCGGCGAGCTGGTGGGGATCAACACCGCGATCCTCTCGCGCTCGGGAGGCTACCAGGGCATCGGCTTCGCCATCCCCTCCAACATGGTCCAGCCCATCATGAGCGCGTTGCTCAAGCACGGCAAGGTGGTGCGCGGCTGGCTGGGCGTGGTGATCCAGGAGGTCAACCGCGATCTGAAGCAGGCGCTGAAGCTGCCGACCCAGCGCGGCATCCTCATCGCGGACGTGGACCCCCGCGGGCCGGCCCGCCGCGCCGGGCTGCTGCGCGGAGACCTGGTGGTCAAGATCAACGGCCGCGTCGTGGACTCCACCGGCAAGCTGCGCAACCTCGTGGCCGCGGCCGGGGCTCGCGGCACGGTGCAGCTCGAGTACTATCGAGGCAGCCAGCTGAAGACCCTGAAGATCAAGCTGGCCGAGCAGCCCTCCAACCTCTTTGCTGGCAGGCATGCGCCGGGATCCAGCGCGGCCACCGCGGGGGGACTCAAGGTGGCGCCGTTGAATTCTGCCGCCCGGAATAAGTTCAATATTACATCGCGACTAAAAAGTGGCGTGGTGGTGACGGCCATCGACCCAAGAAGTGCCGTTGCAGGTGCAGGCTTACGAGTTGGGGACGTGATCTTGGAGGTGAATCGGGCTACCATTACGTCAGTGCGCCGCTTCACACACATGTTCACCGCGGCCAGCGGGCGGGTGTTGTTGTTGGTGTATCGGCAGGGCAGCACGCTCTACATGATCTTAAACAAGTAGCTTGATCTGCGGGCCTGCGTGGGCCGGGAGGGAGTCTCGTTAAGAACATCGCTGGGCGCGGTTCGTGACACGGCCTGCGCCCTTCGAACAACGTCACTCACAGGAGTCACAATGCAACTGGCAACGACGTTCAGGGGTTTGAACCGGGCAGAGTCGGCGACGGCGACGAGCAGCCTGGAGCGCAACATGTCGCGCTTCGATCGGCTGCTGGAGCGGCCCGCCCAGGTTCGAGCGGTGGTGGAGGGGGGCCCACCCGAACACAGGGTGATGCTCTCCATGGTGGTGGATCGGGAGGACCTGGTAGCGCAGAGCAGCGGACACGACTTGACGACCGCGATCAACACTGCCTGCGAACGGCTCCGTAGCCAGCTGGTCAAGGGGCGCCGTCGGCGCAGCTCCAGTCGTCAGAAGGTGGTCCCCGCCCCCTGATCCATCGAGCGCCGCACCCGGCGCCTCGCCTCCTCCTCGCCACCCCCCCCAATCTGCTAGCGCTGCCCGGGTTTCGGGTCTTCTTTGTCGACATACGAAAACAACCCCGATCCTGGTCAGCACCAAGAACTTCACCCTCGACCCGTCGGGGTTCGGCAAGGTGCGCCCGTGCGTGCAGGGGGCGCAGTGCGCTATGCTCAGGCATGCGCGGTTCCATTGGTCCAACGTTGCTGGTGCTGGTCCTGTTCACCCTGGGGCGCCCGGCCCGGGCCAACGACACGGCCTTCGGCGGCAGCGCTACCCGCCCCTACCCCGTCCGCTCCTCCGAGGTGGAGATGGTCAGCGAAAAGGTGGAGCTGAAGCTGATCGGCCTCGACCGCTGGGAGGTGCGCTGCCACTTCGTCTTCCGCAACGCCACCAACAAGGCGGTGGCGTTGCGCATGGGCTTCCCCTTCCCGGCCAACGAGGGCGAGGGTGACCTCTCGGTGCCCCGCGGCCTCAAGGCCCCCAAGGTCGGCCGCCCGGTGGTCTGGCGCTTTTCGGCCACGGTGCGCGGCAAGCCCGCGGCCGCGCGGTTGCGCCCCCTGGCGCAGGGCCAGCTCAAGGCGCGCTTCGGCGTGTGGGCCTACATCTGGCAGGTCCGGCTGCGGCCCAGAGAGCGCCTGGAGGTGCACAACAGCTTCGTCCTCGGGGTCACCGCGACCTCCATGGCCTTCATGACCGAGGTGAGCTACCTGCTGCGCTCCGGCGGCAGCTGGCGCGGGGGACGCATCGGGCGCTCTCGTATCACCGTGCGCTCGGACCAGCCCTTCCTGCCCTGCAGCAAGCGCGCGTTGCAGGCGGCCTGGTTCGGCAAGTCCTTCGACCGCTCCAGCATGCTGGCCGGCTTCGCCACACCAGCGCAGCCGCCGGGCTTCCGCGTGCTGGGCAGCGGGCAGCGGCGTCGCATCGTCTGGGACCTGCGTAACTTCGCGCCCCAAAAGGACCTGCGCGTCTGCATCGTTCCGGCGCGGATTCACACCCAGTGGCTGGACTTCCAGCTCGACAGCAACGTGGACGAGTTCAAGCTGAGCGCGGCCCAGCTGCGCGTCCTGGCCAACTACTACTTCGCCAAGCACGGCAAGATCTTCAAGTCCGCTGACCTGAGGCGCTTCTTCGGCGGCAAGTGGTGGTACCGTTCGGACCCGGCCTACAGCGCCAAGCGGCTGAGCGAGGCGGACTGGTCCAAGGTCAAGCACGTGCGGGCGGTGCTCAAGCAGGTCAGGTCGCGGGGCCACGACAGACTCGACTGAGTTCTTTTTCGTGCACGATCCGGCAGGCCGGACGCGCCGGACCGGATACCGGATCTGCTGACGGGGCCGCTCCTCTAACCTCATGACATTTCAGGATGTCAGAGCTGGTACAGCGGTTGCTTAGTTCGGCTGGCATGACCATGCCGCGACAGGTCCTGCCGGGGACGACCTATCTGCTCACCCGCAGGACGGTGCAGCGCGAGTTCTTGCTCAGCCCCTCGCAGCGGATCAATCAGATCATCCTCTACTGCTTGGGCGTCGCCGCGCAGAAGTACGACGTGCAGCTGCACGCCTTCTGCGCCATGTCCAACCACCCGCACACGGTGGCCACCGACACCGCCGGGCGCGTCCCCGAGTTCGAGCGCTGGTTCAACGAGTTCGTGGCCAAGGCGATCAACGCGAGCATGGGTCGTTGGGGTGCACTGTGGGAGCCGGGCTCCTATAACGCCGTGGACCTGGAGACCGCCGCGGACGTGCTTGCTGCGATGACCTACGCCGCGACCAATCCAGTCAAGGACGGGCAGGTCACCCGCTCAGACCTCTGGCCGGGCGTCAACATCCTACCGTCGGATCTGGGCCGTACGATCAAGGTCAAGCGGCCGCCGACCTTCTTTCGCGCTGCCGGCCCATTGCCCGATGAAGTGGAGTTGCGGTTCGTGGCGCCGCCCGGCTACGAGCACCTCACGCTGGCAGATTTCCAGCGCCTCTGGCAGCAGCAGATCGAGCCCGAAGAGGAGAGGCTGCGCCGAGAGGTGTTGACCTCGGGCCGCGCCTTCGCTGGCCGGCGCGCGGTGAAGAAGCAGCGCCCCCGCACCAGGGCCTCCAGCTGCGAGCGTCGCCGCACGCTGAAGCCGCGCATCAAGTGCCACGACAGGCAGCTCCGCATCGCGGCCATCCAGCGCCTGCAGCGCTTCTACTCCGAACACCATACGGCTCGTGAGCAGTTCAAGGCCGGCGTCCGCGACGTCCTCTTCCCCCACGGTACCTACTGGATGCGCCTCCACGCCGGCGTCCGCTGCGCCCCCGGGTGACGCAGTTCCCTGCCGCCCCCAACCTCCAACGCACCCGCCGCACCAGCGAGCCTTGTCCTCGTCCGCCTCCCCTCAGCCCAGAACCTTCAAATACAGCGCTCAAAGCCCACCCCAACCCGTTCTCCGCCCGCAAAAGCAACCGTGCGATACCTCGCCCTAGGTCGCGCTTGGACCGGGTTCAGCCCACAAAGGAACTACCCTGGGTTCGGGGTCCAAGCGCAGTCGGCGGTTGCGGCAGGCGTTGGCTGCCGCGTCGTCCTTGACCGCGCGGTAGACCTCCTCGCAGACGCGGAGGACCTTGGGCTTGACGATCTGGTACAGTAGTAGCTCGTCCATGGCGCGGGCAGCCTGCTTGTGCCGCTTGGCGGCCTGGTAGATCTCCACCAGCGCGCCCAGGCGATCCACCTCGCCGCTGAGGGGCTCCTTGCGGCCATTGAGCAGGCGCAGCGCGCGGTCGTAGGCCTTGGAGCTGCGGCCGAGGAAGTTGACCGTGCGGTAGAAGCTGTGGCGCTTGATGCGCAGGGCGTCCATGTCGCTCCGATTCGCCAGCCGCTTTGAGAGCTTCTCGGCCAGGGGCCAGGCCTCGTCGAAGCGGCGCATGGCCATCAGCGCCCGCAGCTGCCACCAGAGACGCATGGTGGGGCGGAAGTGGCGCATGTTCTTGAGGCTCTCGTAGGCTTCGCGCGGCTTCTCCAGGCGCATCATCATCCGCCCGGTGACCAGCGCGGCCTCAGCGACGTAACCTGGCGTCGTCGGCAGGGTCTTGAGCATCTCCACGGCCTGCTGCGGCCGCGGGGAGCGCACCAGGGCCTTGGCGCGCGCCAGGCGTACCTGGGGCTCGTCGCGGTAGTGCTTCAACGCCCAGGCCGTCGCTCGCATGGAGAGGTCGGGCGTGTCCTTGACGATCGCCACGGCGCCGGTGACGGCGAGGCCGGCCGGCGGCGGCGGCCCCACCGTCGGGGGCAGCACCTGCTTGAGCTCCGCCTTGGCCTGCCAGAGGTTCTTGATGTGGTGGTGCACCGGGTCGTAGAGGCCGCGGATGGCGCGGTACTCCAGCACCGGCCGGTCGTCGGTCATCACCTCGTCGGGGTAGCGCGCGACGATCTTCTTCAGCGCCTCCTGGCCCAGCAGGTAGCAGCCGAAGAAGTGCTCGGGCTGGTTGCCCGGGCCATAGACCTCCATGTGCAGCCGCAGGGGGCGGCTGCGCCTGTAGACGCGCTTGATCCGCTCGTAGTCGAAGCGGATCGGTTTGTCGGAGGCGAGCAGGATCACGTTGAAGGGGTCGGAGACCCACAGCTGCACGTGCTTGAAGGAGCCCATCAGCGTGCGCAGGATCAGCGCCACCGAGCGCGCGTCGATGCGGTAGAGCTGCAGCCACTGACCGAAGACGCCGCCCGGCTTGAGCCGGCGCTTGGCGAGCTCGTGGTAGTCGCGAGAGAAGAGCCCGCTGACCCCCACCATCCAGGGGTTGGAGGGCTCGCTGATGATCACGTCGTAGTCGCGGCTGCTCGTCAGGAACTGACTGCGCGCGTCGTCGTAGATCACCTTGACCCGCGGATCGAGCTCGGCCTTGCCGTTGACCAGGTGGAAGTAGGGGCTGGCCCTCAGCACCGCCGGCTCGATCTCCACCACGTCGATCTGCCGGACCGTGGGGAAGAAGGTGGCGGTGTAGGCGGTTACGCCGGAGCCCCAGCCCACGATCCCCACGTCGACGGGGTTGGGGTGGGCCATGGTCCCCACGATCCCCAGCACCGCCTGGGTCGCCATGTCCCCCTGGGTGGAGGCGTCGGGCTTGCCGTTGACCATCAGCGTGACCCCCACGCCGAAGCGACGCACGCTGATCGTGGCGTTGCGGCCCTCCTCCCGGTGCAGGAGCTTGTTCGGGGAGCGGTACAGCAGGCGCATCAGGTCGGTCTCACTCGCGGCCTGGGCCAGGTCGAGCCGGAAGCCCAGGCCCGAGTCGAAGACGATGGGCGGCCAGGCGGGCTGGGAGAGGGAGACCGCGCCGACGAGGGCCACCAGGGCCACGCCCAGCGCCTTGCGCGGCGTCGAGCCGCCGAAGGCCAGCGCGCCCACGGCCACCAGGATCAGGTTGGCCAACAGCCCCCCCAGCAGCGTGTTCTGGGTGCCCCACAGCGGGATGAACACGAAGCCGGTCAACGCGCTGCCGCCGATGGCGCCCACCGTGTTGGCCAGGTAGACGCCGCCCACGTCGCGTCCCACCTGCCCCATCGCCCGGGAGATGATCCCCATGGACATGGGCAGGGCCACGCCCAGCAGCAGCGTCGGCACCAGCAGGATGAACACGGCGAAGAGCGCCTCGAAGGTCAGCATCCGCTCGAAGCTGACCACGGGGATTTGGGCCAGCCGGATCATCAGGAAGGGCAGCTTGGGGATCACCGCGATGGAGATGGCGACCCACATCGCCAGCGCCAGCAGGACGAGGGTCAGGCCGAAGGCCGTGGGCTGGCGCTCACGGGCGGACCTGCTGTAGATCAGCGCGCCGAGGGCGATCCCCAGCAGGAAGATGCTGAGCACGATGGTAAAGGCGTAGGTCGAGCTGCCCATCACCAGCGAGAGCAGTCGGGTCCAGATCACCTCGTAGAGCATGGAGAGGAAGCCGGTCATGATCACGGCGACGCCGCAGAAGAGGACCGGCCCCGAGCGTAGGTGGTCGCGGAGGGTGAGCCCCTTGACGGGCGCCGGCTCGGGCGCCGGTTCGGGCGCCGGCCCTCCCTTCGTGGCCGGTTCGGGCGCGCCGTCCTGCTTACGGCGCGCGCTGATGCGCTGGAGCACCACGACGGCGATGATCAGGTTGATCGACGCGGCGACGATGATCGAGCGCCACAGGCCCAAGTGCTCGATCATCAGCATCCCGGCCAGGGCCGTGCCGATGGCGGCGCCGGCGGTGTTGATGCCGTAGAGGCGCCCCACCACGCTGTGCAGCTCGGCCCGCTTCCGGGTCACGTGGCGCACCAGCACCGGCAGCGTTCCGCCCATCAGCGCCGCGGGGAGCGTCAGCACGGGGAAGCAGAGGACCAGCTTGAGCAGCGTGGCGCCGCCCTGCCCGAGCTCCAGGCTGGACTGCAGGCCAGCGTAGATCGACTCCACCAGCGAGAGCAGCGGCAGGGAGGCCAGGGCGTAGATCCCGATGGCCAGCTCGAGGTAGGCGTAGATCCGCAGGCCCCCCAGCCTGGAGCGGTCGGCGCGGCGGCCGATCAGGTAGGAGCCGATGCCCAGGCCGGCCATGAAGGCGGCCAGCACCGTCGTCACGGAGAAGGTGGTGGAGCCGAAGGTCAGCTGTAGCCGGCGGGTCCAGAGGATCTCGTAGATCAGGCCGGTGAGTCCGGAGCCGAAGAAGCAGGCGGCGATCAGCGCCAGCGGGATCGTCGGGCCACGGCGGGGCTGAGTCACCTCTAGCCGCCGTTGCTGGGTCGGCGCGAGACGTGGCCGTCAGGGAGGTCGTCGAGCAGCGCAGCGAGGCCCACGCACAGATCGACGCCGGCGTCGAGGCCAGCCTCGCTCTCACACAGCGCGCCGGCCGCCTCGCCCGCCGCGGTGACGCAGAAGGCGTCGTCGCTGCAGCTGTCACGCAGCCCCTGGATCAGCCCGGCGATGCACTGCCCGCCGTGCCGGCGGACGCGGTCATCCTGGCTCAGGCCCATCTTGGTGCGTTCGCCCTTGGGCACGGGGACGATCTTGGCGCGCTGGACCTGCTGGACGCGCTCGTGCAGCTCGCTCAGCGCCCCCTCCGCCGGCGTGCCGCCCTCGGCCGCGGTCCGCGCGAGCTCCAGGGCCCGGGGCAGGGCGCCGGCCAGCAGGGCCTCCACCGGCTCGAGCTGCTCCAAACACCAGATCGCCACGGCCAGCCGCCCCGCCGCTGTCAGCTCCGGGGGGTACGTGTGCAGCGGGACCTCGCTGAAGAGGCGCTGACCCAGATCGCGGCGTGAGAGGGGGTCGCCGGCAGCGTCGGCCGTGACCAGCACGGCGATGAGCAGGCTGGGGTGGAAGCCGAGGGCTTCGGAGAGCCCCTGCTTGGAGATCTTGACCTCGGGGTCGAGGGCCCGGGCGGCGACGGCCAGCAGGCTCTGCTTGCCGGCAGCGGTGATCTTTGCGTACTTGATTGCGTCGAGGATCTGTTTACGTGCGTCAGTCATAATGGGCGGTTCTATCCCACCGTCCCCGTCCCCTGCAACCACTACCAGTCCCTGAGCTTGCGTTGCCAGCGGGCGCGATGATAGAACAGCGGCCACATGGAGACACCGCGATGACGATCAAGATCGAGGCGCTCTCGGCGACCACCGAGAAGGGCAAGCTGAACACCGAGTGGATGTTGCTGGTCAACGAGGGCGATCGGCCGTTCAACGCCGAGGGCTGCTCCGTCACGGTGCAGCGGGGCAAGGGACGGGCTCGTGTGGCCACGACCCTCAAGGCCGGCTTGATCCTGCAGCCCTCGGAGCGGGTCCGAGTGGTCTCCGGCAGCTCGGGCCGCGGGTCCCACGGGACCGCGCCGGACGAGGAGGGCGTGCGTAATCATTACCTCTTTCTCAAGGCCCCGTACCTGGACAAGCCCAACTCGGTGGTGCGGTTGATGATGCGCCAGCACGAGGTCTGCAAGGCGACCTGGCCCGGCCGCGAGAGCGACGAGGGGGGCGACGCATAACGTCGCGTCGCCGCGAGCGCGCCTTGACGCGTCAGCCCATCTCCTTCAGCGCCGCTTCGACCACGTCCATCCCGCGATCCACCAGCTCGACGTCGGCCTGGGAGCCCATGTGCCCCACGCGGAAGACCTTGCCCTGCAGTGGCCCCAGCGAGCCAGCCAGCCCGAGCCCCCGGGCCCGGAGGCGCTCGTGCAGCTCATCCCAGGCGACCCCGTCGGGAACTCGTAGCGCCGTGACCGTGGGGGCGCTGGCCTCCTCCTCGGCGCAATAGCGGGTCAGCCCCATCTCCGCGGCTCGGCGGCGGCAGCAACCAGCGGCCTGCTCGTGGCGGGCGTAGACCCGCTCCAGCCCCTCGTCCAGCACCAGGCGGCAGGCCTCGCGCAGGGCGGCCAGGCTGTGCCAGGCCGGCGTGTAGGGGAACCAGCCCCGCTCCAGCGCCCGGTGAAAGGGCGCCAGGGCGTCGTAGCCCTGGTAGCCCACGCGCTCCACGATCTCCCAGGCGCGCTCGCTCACGGCCACCGCCGCCAGAT
>SWBW01004585.1_pt1 | contig 11606 bp, 7 predicted proteins | sample 4693041 | NCBI WGS metagenome assembly SWBW01 (sample SAMN10267271, study PRJNA491770) | bioreactor metagenome | isolation source: DHS bioreactor inoculated with marine methane seep sediment | place: Japan: Omine Ridge, Nankai Trough | collected 2006-05-06
TCTACGGCATTTTTTTCGAGGTTGGTAAGGGCCTGCATTAACTGGTCATTGTCAAAATGGACTATTGGATCTGATATTTCGCTCTGAAAAGTGATTTTCACATTGTCAGGCTTGATAATGGACTGAAGGCTGTGTTTGCAAAATGCAACCAAATCGGATTCGACAAGGTTTACCTGGCTTTTCCGGGCAAAATTCAATAGCCCGCCGACTATTTTTTTGCATCGATCGGCTTGTTCGGCAATCAGGTCAATATCTTTAATAATGGGATCATCTTTCGCAATTTCATCCTTTAAAATATTGCTGTACATGGTGATCACACCTAAGGGATTGTTCAATTCGTGCGCAATTCCTGCAGAAAGCTGTCCCATAGTAGCCAGTTTTTCTGTTTGTTTTAGGTCTTGACGTACATCAGCTAATTCGCTGTTTGTAATGTTCAGGTCTTCCACCATGCGGTGTAATTTCTCAATAGAGAATGGGAGACACATTTCTGTTTCTGCCAAACCGTTATAGATGGCAATCGCATGTTCGCGGCAGGTTTCATAGCCACATGCACCGCAGTTAAGCTGGTCTTTTAATTCAAATTTACCAAGCTGTTGCAGCACTTGTTGAATGTGATCTTCGGAAGGTAATTCTATTCGTTGATCGATGGGGTTGAATTCTCTGGAAAGATCAAGATCAGCAAAAGTATCTATTTCTTTCTGCCATTTTTTTTCATCCAGTTTTTCGAGCTTTTCATTTACATAATTACTGATAATTGTCCTGCGATTGTAGCGGTTGCCATTTTTCGACATACCCGGGCCCATAATACAACCTTTACAGCACAACAATTCGAGATGGGCCGCACCAAGACTGCCGTTTTCAAATTCACGAATTGCATCTTTGAAACCTTCCTGTCCATCGGCCACAATAATATCGCTTACCGTGATATCGAGCGAACGACCCATGGAATTTAACAAACCATGGCTTACGGGAAAAGCGGCACCTTTTGCTGAAAGAGGTGGATCAAATTCTGATGGTGTAACCTCAGCCAGGTGGACATTAAACAGGTCGAAAAGATCACGAAGCTCCGTGAAAGTGAGAGCTGCGTCAACTTCAGTGCTTTCTCCTTTTTTGGCGATGCATGGTCCAATAAAAACCACCCTGGTTTGTTCTCCATATTTTTTTCTGATCACCCTTGTAGTTGCAACCATGGGCGAAACAACTGGCGCCAGTGAAGAAATCAGATCAGGATGATGTTGTTCAATACAAGCTACAATAGCCGGGCAATCGGAGGAGATCAGGCCTTTATCCCTTTTTATATGTATTAATTTATCGTACTCCTTTGCCACCAGGTCTGCTCCAAAAGATACTTCAACAACTTTATCAAAACCGATCTCTTTAAGCAACCCTACAAAGTGGGTATAATCTTTAATTTCAGTAAATTCTGCGGGGAAACTCGGTGCTACGGCAGCCACCACCAACTCTCCTGACCGGAGCAACTCCACCACATCACTTTTCATCTCCACAAATGCTTTCGCACTCTGACTGCATACATTCACACAATTTCCACAGGCTATGCAGCGGCTGCCCACTACTTCCGCCTGTCCGTTTATAATTTTGATAGCCTTTACCGGACACTCACGCACACAGGTATAGCAGACACGGCAACGATCCTTCACCGTATATACCAACTTATTTCTGCTTACCTGTTTCATTGTTTAAGTTTTAAAAAGGCCGGGGACTTGTATTTGTTTAGCTATGAACAAATGAATTCACCCAAAGTCCCCGGACCTAGCGTAATTAATCAAATCAAAACCTTGCGTTCATTATATTTTGTATGCAATAATTCATGGCTTTTATGTCCTAATGGTTCTCCTAAAAACTTGTTGTACAATTCAATAATTTCCGGGTTTTTGTGAGATACTTTAACGGGTTCATTTTCATCAATTTTATACAGTGCTTCCATCCTTGCTTTTAGTTCTTCTTCGCTGGTGCCAATATGCTGTCCACCACCACCAATGCATCCGCCCGGGCAAGCCATCACTTCGATAAAATGGATATCGTTTCTTCCATTTTTTATTTCGTCCAACAGTTCCTTTGCATTTGCTAATCCACTTACAACAGCTACGCCTAATTCGAGGTCTCCCGCCTTGATACGCGCTTCTTTTCTTCCCTCAAATCCTCTTACCGCTTGCACCTGGAATTTTGTTAATTCTTTGCCGGTGATCTTGAAATGTGCCGTTCTGATAGCCGCTTCCATCACACCACCTGACGCGCCAAATAATTTACCAGCTGTGCTTCTGAATCCCAGCGGCGAATCGGTTGATTCGGGCTGAATACGGAACATATCAACACCATAAAGTTTTAAAAACCGTGTCAGCTCGCGGGTGGTCAATACCGCATCCACATCGCTGATACCGTTTTGTGTCATTTCTTCACGCTGTGCTTCAAACTTTTTGGCCGTGCATGGCATGATGGACACAGAATATATCTCATCTGCCTTCAGATTTTCGATGTCTGCAAAATAACTCTTGATCACGGCACCCATCATCTGCTGTGGTGATTTACAACTGGAGAGGTTGGTAATGAATTCCGGAGTAAACTCTTCAGCATATTTAACCCAACCTGGACAGCAACTGGTGATCATCGGCAATGTGCCTTTATTTTGAATTCGGTCAATCAACTCTGCCGACTCTTCCATAATGGTAAGATCTGCTGAAAATGAAGAATCAAAAACAGCATCAAATCCGACTTTCCTGAGTGCGGCGTTTAAAATGCCATTGATATCTTTTCCGGCTTCCATTCCCAATTCTTCGGCCATTGATACTGAAATGGAAGGCGCATATTGCACTACTACCTTTTTCTTAGGGTCATTCAGCGCCTGCTGAATTTCAGCAAAGTGATTTTGCTCTGTTAATGCACCGGTAGGGCAAACCATAATACATTGGCCACAGTTCACACAACTGGAAGTATTCAATCCCTGGTGAAAGGCTGTACCCACCGTTGATTTGTTGCCCCGGTTCACAAAATCAATGCAGGCTACTCCCATCACTTGCTCACAAACATACACGCATCTGCCACAAAGGATACATTTTTCAGGATCACGAACAATGCTGGCACTTGAAATATCCAGGTGCTGTTTATTCTTTTGTCCCCTGATCCTGCGGTTGCGGACATGGTGTTCATCTGACAAATCCTGCAACTCACAGTTTTTATTCCGTACACAATACAGGCAATCGTCTGGATGGTTCGAGAGTAATAATTCAATAATGGTTTTACGCGATTCAACAACCCTGGGCGAATGTGTTTGTATTTTCATATTGGGCTCCACCGGAAATGAACATGCTGTTATCAGCCTGCCGCTTTTCACATCTTCCACCACACACATTCTGCAGGCACCTGTTGGAAAGGCATCTTTTATATGACAAAGCGTTGGCACTTTTATACCATTACGTTTCAACACATCCAGTAGAATCTCGCCCTGATTTGCCTCTAACTCCTGATTGTTAATATTTACTGTTATATCCATCTTGTTTCTCCTTATCAATTATGAAATCACTACCGCATCAAATTTGCATACCTCAAAACAATTACCACATGCGATACACTTCTCATTTACTACAAAATGAGGTGTTTTTTTAGCTCCTATTATGGCATCTGTAGGGCATTTTCTGGCACAGACCATGCAACCGGTACATTTATCCACATCAATAGTGAAGGTGCGGAGTTCGGTGCAAACACCGGCACGGCATTTTCGGTCGAAAATATGTTCTTCATATTCTTCCCTAAACCATTTTAAGGTGCTCAACACCGGATTGGGTGCTGTTTGTCCGAGGCCACATAACGATGTTTCCTTGATTACTTTACCAAGTTGCTCCAGTTGCATCACACCTTTAAACCTTTCCAGGGCTTCATTCACATCAGGATTCACCGCTTTTTTGGTGATGCTTTCCAAAATTTCGAGCATGCGCCTAGTACCTTCACGACAAGGAATACATTTACCACAGCTTTCGCGTTGGATAAAGTCCATAAAAAATTTGGCCACATCCACCATACAGGTATCTTCATCCATCACTACGAGACCTCCTGAACCCATCATGGCACCAATTTTCAACAGCGATTCATATTCGATGGGTGTATCCAGGTTTTCCTCCGTAACACAACCACCTGACGGCCCACCAACCTGAACGGATTTAAAGGCTTTTTGATCAGGAATGCCCCCGGCAATATCAAAAATTACCTCACGAAGGGTTGTACCCATCGGAACTTCAATCAAACCGGTAAGTTTCACTTTTCCCGAAAGGGCAAACACTTTAGTACCCTTGCTACTTTCCGTTCCGATGTTACTGAAGTTCTCTACTCCCAGACGAATGATCTCCGGAATATTGGAAAGGGTTTCGACATTGTTGATAATGGTAGGTTTTCCAAACAATCCCTGTACTGCTGGAAATGGCGGCCGAGGACGCGGCATACCACGCATGCCCTCAATACTATGAATCAATGCGGTTTCCTCACCGCATACAAATGCTCCGGCACCCATTTTTACTTTTATCTCAAAATCGGTTCCTGTGTTGAAGATGTTCTTCCCGAGCAATCCGGCATCACGTGCCTGTTGCAGGGCTTTGTTCAATCTTTCGATGGCCAGGGGATATTCGGCACGGATATACACGTAAACTTTTGTGGCTCCGATTCCGAATGCAGCGATAGCCATTCCCTCGATCAATCGATGCGGGTCGCCTTCAATTACCGCGCGATCCATAAATGCACCCGGGTCACCTTCATCGGCGTTGCAGATCAGGTACTTTTGATCCGCCTCCTTTTGAGCAGCAAATTTCCATTTTTTACCTGACGGAAAACCACCGCCTCCCCTGCCTCGCAATCCGCTCTGTTCGATCATATTGCAAACCTCAAGTGGTGCAGTTGTTTCCAGCAAACTCAGGTAGCCTGCATAACCACCGCCGGCCACATATTCTTCAATACTTACCGGATCAACAATTCCACAGTTTTTCAATACAAGGCGGTTCTGAGGTGCAAAAAATGGATGTTCATTAATAAAGGCAATACCTTCCCATTTTTTATTGTTTCCATTGGAAAACTGCCCTAATACTTCAATGTCGCCTGGTATTTCAAGCTGTAGCATGTCATCCAGTAAACTTTCTACTTTATCTTCGGTTACATGCTGGAATGAGATTCTATTGAAACCCGGAAGCTGAATATCCATGAGAGGTTCTGCCGAACACAGACCGATACAGCCCACTTCAATCACATCTGCTTCCAGTTCCTTTTTTGCGAGATAATTCTTAACCGCTTTGAGCGTTTTCCCGGCACCGGCACCTAATCCGCATGTACCTGCTCCAATAAAAATAGTCAGCTTTTTAAGTTGTTCTCTTCTGATGATGGACGTTGCGGTTTCAAAATCCTGGCCATTACCAATCACTTTTCTTAACAGGAGCTCTTGTTTTTCTTTCGTTACATGGTTCATGCTGTTTCCTCCAAAGCTTTATATTCTTCAACTAATCTGGCAATTGATTGTGCGGTTACTTTTGCATGAAACTCGCCGTTTACTGTAATCACCGGGGCCAATCCGCATGCACCGATACAAGCAACAACCTCAATGGAAAACAATCCGTCACGGCTTGTTTGTCCGGCCTTAATTTTCAGGTTTTTTTCCAACTCCTGCAATACTGTTTTCGAACCCAAAACATGACAAGCGGTTCCCCGGCAAACCTGAATATGGTACTTGCCATATGGTTCAAAACGAAACTGGTTGTAGAATGTGGCGACTCCAAAAATTTTACTCGTTGGAATATGCAAATGCTTTCCAACCTGAATGATAGAATCTTTTGAGAGATAACCGTCATTACTTTGAATATCCTGTAAAATGGGAATCAGGTTATCTCTTCCGGTATCAGGATATTTTTTCAGAATTGTTTGTACTTCCGTCATCTTTTCTACTTTTCTAATTGTATGTTCTTCTTTTTAGATGAAATTTACCCCTGCCTTGCAAAAAGCTATCAGTTTACTTCAACACCTGTAAGGAGCTTCTCAATTGTTGGAAGCAATACACTGGCACTTACCGGTTTTTTTACAAATGCGTCAACAGGGAACCAGATGGTTCTACCTTGCTCATCCAAATAATCGACGCCAGAAGTTCCGGTAACAATGTCTTTTACCAGGATCACCCGTAAATCGCTGAAAGCGGGATCATTTCTGAACTGACGTGCCATTTCCTGTACATAAGGTTTGGTGGTTGTCAGTACTTCAATAGATGTTTGAATGATGACGGGCATATTTTTGAATTCTTCGTGCTCCACTATTTCTTTGGCCATTTCGAATCCTTCGTAGGCGGTGGTCATCATCACATCAAGAATGGCGAGGTCAGGTTTTTCTTTTTTGATCATTTCCATTCCCTGTTTCTTATCGTTGGCAGAAATTACATTATATCCTTTTGATGTCAGGATTGAGCTTACCACTGTGATGATGTCGATGTCATCATCTACGACTAAAATTTTCTTTTTTGTTTCCATTTTATTGCTATTTAGGTTGACGATTCAAAAGTAGTTTTGTAAGATGGAGTGCATCAGGCAGGGAAATACCTTTCTATATGGGAATAGTCTACCTTTTTTTAAGTGGAAAAACCGATAGTTTTAAGAAGGAAATTGCGTAAAAGTACTGGTTGTGGAATTTGAAAGGAAAACCTTGTTGAAGGTCTTTAAACTTCAATTTTCAAAGTATAAATCCCAAATAATTTCAATTTGTAAAACCCAAAACTAAAAATTGCGCTTAGGATAGATATTTTTATTTATCAATGCTTGGAATTTGAGATTTAATTTGCATTTGGATTTTGTGATTTCGAAAAGATGATTTTTCTATATAATCACCAGCTTATTTTTAATGGCATAGGCAAGCAAGCCAATCGCATTTTTACAACCCGTTTTGGCCAGCAGGTTTGATTTATGACCTACAACGGTTCGTTCAGAAATGTATAGCACATCCGCTATTTCTTTGTTATTGAGTCCTTCGGCCAGCAATTGCAGGATTTCTTTTTCGCGGCTTGTAAATGTGGTATCGGGTGTTTCCTCCTTTTGGCCGGAAGTGAATTTCTTGGTGAAGAAATTGAATAGTTCTTCGGAATAGAATGTGCCTCCTTTGTAAACAGTTTGAATGGCTTTGCCAAGCGTTTCCTTACCCACGTTTTTTATCAGAAATCCACGAACACCTGCATCCATCATGCTTTGAATATAATCATCGTCATTGAACATGGTCAGCGCGATGATCTTCATATCAGGATGCTCCTTCACGGCCTGAGTTGTTGCATCAATACCGTTCATTACCGGCATTTCAATATCCATTAAAACCACATCAACGGCCTTGGTGCGGATCAAGTCAAGGAATTCCTGGCCGTTTGATGCTTCACCAACTATATGGATATAATCCAATTTACCCAGCACCATTTTCAAACCATTACGAAAAATTTCGTGGTCGTCAACAATGATTATTTTTATTAATTGATCCATGATGCCATTTACAGTTGCAAAGGTAAAAAAGACGGCGGTTAAATATCGATAAATATTTTAAATCCATGCCCTTTAAAACTTTTAAAAATAACCCGCCCATTTACAGATTTTACGCGGCTGATGATACTTTTCAAACCAATTCCGGTTTTTGGATTGTTCATTACTTCGTTCATATCGAAACCAATACCGTCATCCTCAAAAGCAAGTGAAATCTGTTCGTCATCTTTAGCCAGTTTTATTTTAATGTGCTTCGCACTAGCGTGTTTCATCGTGTTATTGATTAATTCGCTGACGACCCTGAAAAGTATCAGTTGAAGATCTTTGTCTAATGATTCACTAATTCCCGTATAATCAAAATCGATATGCAATTTTTTGGTTTTGTTTACTTTCTCACTAAACGCTTCAACCGCACGGATCAGGCCATATTCATGTATAACCCGTGGCATCAGGTTATTGGAGATTTCGCGGGTACTGGTAACAGCCTGATCCAGCATATCGTTTATCTGATCAATGTAGCTTTCTTTTTCTTCCTTAGACGTTTCATCATCATTCAATTCATTCACATATAATTTTATGGCTGACAGCAACGGGCCCAAGCCATCGTGCATATCTTTTGCGAAACGCTCCCTTTCCTTTTCTTCCGTTTTAATTACAGCACTCAACACTTTTCTTTCCAATTCTTTGCGTTCTTCAATTGATCTGAAAATACTGAGAATGGCTTTTTCTCCTTTGTATTCAAACAAACGACTTTTGGTTTCAACAGGAACTACCCTGCCTGATTTGGTCACATTCTCCGATTCGAACATGTGATTTCCCTTGCTGATTGTTGTTTCCCGGTTTTCGGTTACCTGATGCACATATTTAGGAGATTTCAACTCCCTGATGTTCATTCCAAGGAACTCTTCTCGTGTGTATCCGAGGCTGTCGCAAGCCACCTGGTTCACTTCAATAATGTTGGCATCCATATCGGTTACGATGATCTCATCACTGCTGTTATTGAACAGGGTTTTGAAGTTCTCCTCGCTCAATTCCAATGCCTGGTGTGCCGATTTTAATTTTGCCTGGCTTTTATCAATCGCCTCGAGCAACCGGTATACACGTTTCGTTGTGGTAAGGAAAATGGTGATCACAAAAAATACAGTTACGATCAGACTGATCAGGATAGCACCCAAAATGATATTCCGGATAGGTTCATCAGTTAATTCATCAACAGGAACGATGGCAGCAATAAACAACTCAAGATCAGAGTAGTAAGCTGATGCCAATACATATTCCTTATTTTCAGCCGCACTTTGGAATTTAAACACGGAATCCCTATCGGTCATAAATAAATCGAGTAAAATTTGATCCTCAAAGAGTTCACCTTTTCCAGGGGGGTTGATAACCAAATGCTTGTTTTTATCCAGTACAGCAACATAGCCTGTTGAACCAATATTCAGGCTATTTAAAATAGTGGTTAGCTTTTGGAGGTCCTTTTCTTTATCACCCACATACAACATACCCACAATTTCATTATTCAGATAGATGGGTTCGTAGGCTGTTATATACCAATCGTTCACAACAAAAGCCCGTCCGTAATAGGTTTGGCCTTTTTCAATAGTCTTCACAACAGGCGATTCATTAGGGATAAAAGTACCGACTGCTCTTTCCCCTTTGTCATCCAGCACATTCGTTGAAAGCCTGAGGTAGCCGCTGTCGATTTTCTGAAAAATGGTGGTCGTAATTCCTATTAGATCATGAGTCATATCAGGGAATTCAGAGGACTCAAACACATCTTCTCCGTCCAATTGAAGAGAGTGTATTGTCACCTGGATGGTTTCCTTCGTAATCTGATTGACAGCTTTTATCGTTTGTTTTTTCCGTCCAAAATTGATTTGCTTATCGTAAAACAGCTCGTGGGCAACTTTCAGGTCGCTTTTGACTTTCTCCAGTTTTAATTCGCGTTCCCTTTCAAACATCTTTTTTATAGTCTCAACCTCCAGTTGCAATTGGCTCTTGGTGAGATCATAAATAGCATTTCGGGAGATGTTCACCATAAAAATGGTGGTAACTGCAATGGCTACCAAAAAACCGATAAATACCGGGTAGAACAATTTCAATTTGGCAATCCATCCTAGAGAAAAACTTTTCATATACCGATTTACATTATGCCTGCAAAGGTACGTATAGTGAAGTTGCCATTAGATATTTTAGCGGATGAATTCAGTCCGCTGTTATAAAAAAAAGCCTCAACCGGAATGGCCAAGGCTTCAAATAATTTTATTCAGGTATCAACTACATCCGCAGTTACCAGATCCTTTGCCTCTTTCTTCGGCAGGGTTGCCACAAGTTGGGCAATCTTCTTCATAGGCGCTTTCAGATCCACTTGAACAGCAGGATGACGATTCTTCGTGGCCTCCACATCCACCACCTCCTGAACCGCATCCGCAGCCACCTGATGGATTTAAATCTTCTGTAGTCACTTGTCGCACATCCTGAATGCTTCCTGAGACAAATAGTTTCTTTCCGGCCAGTTTGTGGTTAAAATCCATTTTAACATGCTCGTCATGTAATTCCACAATCCGGCCCCGGATCGGGTTTCCCTGGCTGTCCATCATACCAATTTCATTTTCGATAAACAAGAGGTCATCTCTGAGTTTTCCATCAACAACAAAGGCCGTTTTTGGAACATCAATAACCATTTCGCTTCTGTAATCACCAAAAGCTTCATCCGCGGTCAAGTTAAACTCGAATGAATCCCCTGGCTGGTGACCCAAAAGATTACTTTCAAATCCCGGGATCATTTTATTTAAACCGAATATCATTGACTTTGGATGCTGCGCATCAGCCGATTCAATGAGTTCGCCATTTTTATCGTCGATAGTGATTTTATATGCCATGACGGCGACTGTATTATTTTCTATTTTCATGCTAAATATTTTACGGATTGAATGGCAGCAAAATTATAAAATATTTCTTATTTAGATACATTTTAAACAATTTGCATATGCTGAGTTTTTATTATACTTTTGGCGTTAAATAATTTAGACAATGATTATTGGAGTTTTAAAAGAACCTGAATTTGAAAAACGGGTGAGTTTACTGCCCGAAGCCGTTAAAACACTTAAAAACCTGAAAGCTGATGTTGTAGTCGAAAAAAATGCCGGGGAATCCGCATTTGCTTCTGACAAGGAATATCAAGAAGCCGGAGCTGAGATACTTGATCGCGATCAAGTGATTTCAAAATCTGACCTGCTGCTTTCCATCAACAAGCCGGAAGCAACTACAATAAAAAAGCTGAAAAAAGATCAAATTTTAGTAAGTGTTTTTAATCCTTTATCGGAAAAAAAGAGTGTAGATGAATTGCTAAAAAGTGATCAGAGTTTTTTTAGCATGGACCTCATCCCAAGAACAACCCGCGGACAGGCTATGGATATTCTCTCGTCGATGGCCACCATTGCAGGATATAGGGCTGTTTTGGATGCGGCTTTGCGTCTGCCTAACTTTTTCCCGATGTTCATGACCGCGGCAGGCACCATTCGCCCTGCTAAAGTATTGATACTGGGAGCAGGAGTAGCAGGACTTCAGGCCATTGCCACAGCCAGGAAACTCGGTGCTGTTGTCGAAGTATTTGATGTACGTTCGGCAGTAAAAGAGCAGGTGCAAAGTCTCGGTGGAAAATTTGTTGAAGTAGAGGGTGCCACTGAAGATGCAGCCGCCGGCGGTTATGCTGTTGAACAAACGGAGGAATTCAAAGCCAAGCAAAAGCAACTCATCCATGATCACGCAGCCAAATCAAATGTCATCATTTGTACGGCACAAATTCCGGGAAGAAAAGCACCGGTTCTCATCGAAAGAGCAACCATAGAAGCTATGAAACCGGGTTCTGTAATCATCGACCTGGCAGCTTCCACAGGCGGCAATGCCGAATTGACAGAAGATGGAAAAACCGTTATCAAACATGGAGTAACCATCATCGGGAATTCCAATTATCCGACGGATATGCCCAATGATGCCAGCCGGATGTATGGTAACAACCTCGTTAACTTTTTAAAACTCCTGATTGACGAAGAGGGTGGATTGAAGATGGACTTTGAAGATGAGATTGTAAAAGGCACCTGCATGATCCAC
>SWBW01001687.1_pt1 | contig 11513 bp, 9 predicted proteins | sample 4693041 | NCBI WGS metagenome assembly SWBW01 (sample SAMN10267271, study PRJNA491770) | bioreactor metagenome | isolation source: DHS bioreactor inoculated with marine methane seep sediment | place: Japan: Omine Ridge, Nankai Trough | collected 2006-05-06
CCTGAGTTTAGCGAATGATATACATTGTAGCCACTATAACCAGGTGTTGAAGGCGCATCCCAGGAAAGTGTGATATCCCCAGTGCCTTCATACTGAAAATCTAAATTTGAAGGTGGGGCCAGCAAAAACAGTTCTGTAATAATCACATTATCAAATGAGAAGAATGAAAATGATGTGCCTTCAAGGCGCCAGGCGAGATGCATATCATCGCCTTCATAAGTGGTAAGGTCAAAAGATTGCTGCTCCATTTCCGTTCCCGGGCTATATGATTCCAGTAATTCAAAGGTGTCAGGATCATCAGAATCAGACATGGTGCCTAAACTCAGACCGGGGTTCCCATTTTGTTCTCGTTCTCCAATATCAAAAAATAATGTTTCTCCCATCGATAAATCAATCTCTGGCGATACCAGTAAGATATCATTATTGGTGTCGCTTTGCCTGAAAAAAATCACTTTTCCGTTTGCCCAGAAAAGATAATCAGGATTTGTGGCATAGGTGGTCCAATCTGATGGGAGTTCTTCTCCAAAATCTTCAAAGAAATAAAAATCAGGCACACCCAATACTACATTTATAACAACATCCGAATCGACCACGGTCAGGTCTCCTTCAGCAGGAAAGAGGCCAGGTTTCTCAACTGTAAACCAGTAATCTCCAGGGAAAACACCTTCATATGTCGCTTGCCCGCCAAAACCAGTATATGCTGATCCATTTCCTTCCAGAAAAATCTCCGCATTAACCACGATGCCTCCATTGCTGTCATGCACATTAAATGTTACGTCATATGCTTCAAACTCACCTTCAAGGTCAGCCTGTTCCGACTGAAAAACCTCTTTATCTGTATCATTTTGAATAAAAACGATGACTGCCAAGTCATTCGGTTGTTCCATAAAAGTCAAAGCCATGTCATAACTCTCTGTCAAGGTTACGATATTTCCCGCTGTGAGCGCATCGAGGGTCGTACCAAAAGCATCGGGTAACATTTTCATCATGACATTAAAAAACTCGGTTTCACCATTTGATGCCACATTACCTACTGTTACTTTTTCAACAATTACGATATGCGCTTTCAAGCCAGCGGGATAGTTAATAAGGGGATTTATTTCCACTTCAATTGTTGCTATATAATCTTCATCTATCTCAGCCGTAACAATATTGAGTTCCATCGAGGTGGTTTGCGTAAGATAAGAATCGTAAATAGCCTGGGTTAAATCACCTGGATAAAGTGATTCAGAATTGATGAACATGGAAGGCACACCTGAAACACCATAATACGTTTTTCTCACACCTCCTTCGGCAGTATAATAAGGGTCGCCGCTACCCGGCCAGTTCATTTGATATTTAATTAAACTATGGGTCCCTCCATTAGCCATCAAAAGCGGGTCAAGAATAGCATTCGCGAAAGCGCATGGCCCACATGTGGAACTGGTAAATTCTTCATATAATGGTTTTAATGGAACCGTTTGAGCAAATGAGGCAATGCCAAAGGAAAATAAAACCAGCAACAACAATGATAATCCTGCATTTTTTCTCATAATGACGTGATTTAAATTTTGTAAAAGAATTAAATATCATATAAATATATGACACAAGTGCAAGCGATATGGTTGCATTTCAATGCTTTAATCACTCACAACCACTTCCAAATCAAAGGTTTTCAGAGCTTCTTTTTCGTTGTCATATTTTGGGCCAAATTCCATATATAATTTGGTTTTGCCCGGGGCTCTCGCTATAAATGTATAATGGTACACACCCGGACTTCCAATCCGGTCATCTTTCGGTGTAAAGGCTGCATCTTCCTTTTTCAGGATGATATTTTCATCAAATACCATTGTGCGCCATGTGTTTCCCGTACTCGGGTTACCAGGAAGTTCAATTATCAATACCTGGTTTACTTTCAAATTTACGGTTGATCCCGAATCAGCATAGGTAATGCGCTTTTCCTTACATCCGTATTGAAATACCAACATTATCATAAAAAAAACAGTCAATAATTTTTTCATAAACTTTTTCATTGTGGTGGTGATTTATTTGTCTAAAATAAAATAATTCGTTCACTCTACATTCAAATGACACAATTCTTAATAACTTAAAAATTCCTGAAGCAAATGCTGGGTATATGCCGTGCCTTCTTTCTCAAACAGGGGCCTCAAATCCTCAGGTCCCTTCTTCTGATAATACCAATTATGAACCAAACTTCTTACAAGCTCACCTTCTGGCCGTTTCCAGCCAAAACCGTCCGTTAATTCAAAGAAAGCAAATTCGGGAGCATAAGGGTTCATCATATCTTTGCTCCAACTGTAAGCATCAGCCGAAATACTAAGTTGCGCTAAAATGGTTGCCGGCAGGTCGTGGTTTGAAAATATCCGGCTCATTTCCGCACCTCTGAATTCCTCCCTAAGAGCACCGCCAGTTATCAATAATGGTATCTGATGGTATTCAAAACTGTTTAATGGGTAGCCTTTATAAGATAGATGTGAATGATCAGAAAAAACGAGGAACAGGGTATTTTCCCATAATTGAGATTGGGTCATTTCATTAAAAAAATCTCCTAAAGCTTTATCGGTATAGTGCACCGAGTTTACAAATTTTTGCTCCACCTTGATCCAATCAATAGGACGGTCACCGGGATAATCATATGGTGAATGCGAACTCAGTGTGAAGACTGTACTGAAAAAAGGCTGTGTCATTTGTTGAAGGTCGTTCGCGTATCTTTCAAAAACAAACGCATCGTGCACCCCCAATTTGCCTCGGGGCAGATCTCTGTCAAATCCATCACCTTCAACAATCAACGTGAATTCGTTATAAACCAGAAAGGATTTTAAATTGCCGTAGATAAGTTGACCACCAAAATAAAAGGAAGTAAAATATCCCTGTTCATTTAAATCTTTAACAAGGCTGGGGACTGCGGCATACTTTTCAGGATGATCTGACAAAGTAGTAAGGGGCAGTGCCGGGAGTCCCGCGAAGATACTCGCATTTCCTTGCTGTGAACGGTTTCCGGAAGCATAAAAATTCGTAAAAAGAAATCCGTCTTTTGCAAGTTTATTAAAATTTGGTGTAATACCCGGGTCTCCACCAAGAGGTCCGATTACATCAGCAGGCCAGCTTTCCAGCATTACAAAAACAATATTAGGCCGCTTATTTTTAGTTATTGAAATAGTGCTGTCCTTAGGCACATGATGCATCTCTTCAACCAACTTCCTGGCCTCCAAAGCATCCATTTTCATAAAAGGTGTTAGTTCGCTTGCATTGGTATGGTTTAAAAAACTGAAAATAATATTATAACCAGGGTTTACTGCCGCGATATTTAAAATATTATGATTTGAAAAGTAAGAATTACTGGCTGTAATCGGAATTTCACTTATGCCGCCCCGTATGGCAAGAAAAAGAAATACGGATACAATTGACGGTAAGAAAAGTCGAAAAACTACACTTGAATTCTGAACTGCCCCTTTCACAAACCTGTAGAAAAACCGTTTATATAAAAAGATAAACAAAGCACACTGGGCAATAAGAATAAAAAGTAGTATCAGGAAATTTGAGTTCTGTATCGAATTCATCACCTCATCAGGGCGCTTCAAGTATAGTAGGGCTTTGTATGAAAGCTTTGTATTCCACTCTTCAAAAAGCCCGATCTCACCCACTGATATCAATGTGTACACGATAATGACAATTGAAGTATAAATGATATTCAGTTTGTCAAGCCATTTGTATTTTAAAAATAATTGGATCGAACCTATTAATAATGGTACCACAAGTATGTAGGCAGTCGTTGATAAATCAACTTTGAATGAATGTGGATACACTGAAAGCACTTCGATAAAAGAAATAGCTTCCCGGCTTATTGACCGCCAGTACCATAGGAGAAAAAGGGTTCGCTCAAACGTGAACAATAACAGCCAAAATATAAGCTGGCTAAACAAAGACTTCAAGAAATGTTTCATCTATTTGTATTCAAAAGCAAAAGTATTAATTAAGAAAGAAAAGACCGCAAAATAAAAACAGTTATCATCAAATTGTAACTTTGTAAAAAAAACACATGGGCATTCAAAGTAACCTAACTGATTTCCATAGTAAATTACCACCGAACGTGAAACTTGTTGCGGTTTCAAAAACCAAACCGGCTCTGATTATATCAGAAGCATTAAAAACTGGCCATCGCATTTTCGGAGAAAATAAAGTACAGGAACTTACTGATAAACAGGCACAATTACCAGCAGATATAGAATGGCATTTTATAGGGCACCTGCAAAGAAACAAAGTGAAATTTATTGCCCCGTTTGTTGCAATGATACATGCAGTTGATAGCTTAAAACTACTTGCTGAAATAAATAAACAGGCATTAAAAAACGAGCGTATAATTGATTGCCTGCTGCAATTTCATATTGCAAAAGAATCGACAAAATTTGGCCTTGATTATGATGAAGCAATTGAATTGCTAGAAAATGACCATTTTAAAAGCTTTAAAAATATCAGGATAACTGGCGTGATGGGTATGGCTACTTTTACGGAAAACATGTCACAGGTAAGAGATGAGTTTAAATTATTAAAAAAATATTTTGACAACCTGAAAAAGAAGTATTTTTCTGACGCTTCTGAATTCAGGGAAATATCCATGGGCATGTCGGATGATTACCAGATCGCCATCGAAGAAGGCAGTACCATCATCAGGGTGGGTGCAAAAATTTTTGGCGAAAGGAACCACAACTAACATGATGATTACATTTTTTTATAAAAATTATGTTGACATATATTTTATTTATTGTTGGATTTATTGTGCTCATTGCAGGAGCTAATTGGCTCATTTCAGGTGCTTCATCCATCGGTTTACGGTTCGGGCTTTCGCAACTCATTATCGGCCTGACCATTGTGGCCATCGGAACTTCATTGCCCGAATTTGTGATCAATGTTTTTGCCAGTATTAACGGCAATACGGATCTTGCCATGGGGAATGTGATTGGAAGCAATATCACAAATACTCTTCTGGTTGTTGGCGTTGCAGCCATCATCTTTCCGATAAAAGTGCAACAGATCATCAATAAAAGAGATATCTGGTTTAACCTCCTGGCATCTATAATGGTGTTGTTGCTTGCCAACGATTTTATTTTTGGCCGGACGAATAATCAACTCAACCAGATCGACGGCCTTATATTGCTGTCTGTTATGGTATTTTACCTCTATTTGTCTTTTTTCAAAGGTGTACCAGCAACAGTGAATGATAGTGAACAGCCACATATGTTACCCTTATTTAAGTCCATAGTTTTTATACTGTTGGGTGGATTGGGATTATTTTTAGGTGGCAAATGGATTGTCGAAGGTGTTTCGCAGCTTTCAGCTGACCTGGGCACTTCCGAATCGGCGTTGGGCTTAACCCTTATTGCCGGCGCTACTTCCCTTCCCGAACTGGTTACAACCATCATCGCGGCTCGTAATAAAAATACAGATATCGCTTTCGGCAATGCCATCGGATCCAATATTTTCAATGTATTTCTGGTACTAGGCAGCAGTGCCCTAATCAAACCTATACATTTTGAACTGGCCATGAATGTACACATTGGCATGCTGGTGCTCTTCAGTTTTCTGCTGATGCTATTTATAAATACCGGTAAGGCCAAAACAACTATTTCAAGAAAAGAAGGCATTTTACTTCTATTCGGATATTTTTGCTTTCTTTACTATTCCATTTATGTAAATTAAGCAAGCAAATGAAATTTACAACCATCATACTAGCGCTGCTGGTTATACCCGCATTGACGTCTGAAATTATTGCTCAAAACAGCGGTTATGGACTCATTTTCGACAGCAAGTTTAAAATTCCCGAAACCAATACCAGGAAATCATCGATTGCTAAGTGGAACAATAAACTACGTGAAAATGGAAATAGTACCCCTAATAGGTTTGGCGTAAGTATAAATTCTTTTTTTTATAACCAGGATTTTTATGGTACAGAGCTTAGAATGGTTGGTGAAGTTGAAGGTGAGTATGCGCCCATTCCGGTTTCCATTATAGTTGATTCTATGTATCAGAATACTTCTGTAATGGAATTTAAAACCCAAATCAGACCTAACATATGGGTACTTCCATTCTTAAATATATACGGAATTGTTGGATACACAGCCGGACAAGTAACGCCTAATATTACTGTTACTCAATTTACTGTGGAAATCATTAATGAAGCAGATACGACCCATATTCCATTTGATACTTCTTTCAGCATCACAGAAAAACCAGTATTTCACGGACCTTCATTTGGCGCGGGTATGACAATCTCACTTGGCTTTTCAAGGTTTTTTTTAATTGTCGACTACAATTTTAGCATGTCAAATCCTTTGCAAGTAGAAACTACACTGAATAGTCTTTTGATCGCACCTAAATTTGGTATGCTTTTCGGAAATAAAAGTGGGCAAATGAAAAGCGCTTTGTGGATTGGTGCGATGGGTTACTACAATGACCAGTTTTTTAGCGGTAAGCTTGACGTAAGAGATATTTATAAAGGGCTGGAAGAGTTTACTGGCAGATACATAGACTACCGGGGTGATGTAAAAGCATACAAAGGGCAACAATGGAATTTTATATTCGGAGGATCATGGATGTTTAATGAGTATAACAAGCTTTCATTTGAAGTAGGCGTGTATCCACGAATGCAAGCAAGCTTAACTTTTAATAGAAGTTTTTAGTACGACAATAATCAGTAGGATAGCCAGCTTTAATAGGCCCTGTTTCTAAGGATTGGCATAAGGTATATGGCAATACCGGGACAAACTTCATATTCCTAAAATTTATTTCCTATTGTGTCAGCCTAATATCAGGACGAGACATCTTTTCGCGAGTTCTATCACCATACCCCTCGTTCCTTTTTTACCCTTCCTCTTCTTGCCACTTAAAAATACTTTCTAATGAATACGTTCATATTTCACAAGGACGACTTGGTAGCGATTTTTTTATTGTTATTTTATTAACAAATATTTGCATCCTACAGTGAAGCCATTTACATTTGCACTGTTATAAATTTCACAGCATCCATAATGGGAAAGCAGCAAACTTTTAAAAATCTTCCTCATAAGACAATTGAACGTTTAAGCCAGTACAGGCGGGCGCTCCTTTTGTGTCTGAGCAATGGAAAAACACATATTTTTTCTCACGAAATTGCTAAAATACAACACATTACGTCGGTTCAGGTGCGCCGCGACTTGATGCTTATTGGGTATTCAGGCACCTTAAGAAAAGGTTACAATATTCAGGAACTTATTGATTTAATAGGAAGCATTATTGACAGTGAAGAAGGGATCAATGTGGCTATTATCGGGATGGGAAACCTGGGGCGCGCCCTGATCAATTATTTTACAGGCAAACGGCATAAACTGGAGATTGTGGCCGGATTTGATACGAATCCTGATAAAATTGGGAATACATTTAGCGGTGTGCAGTGCTATTCGGTAACAGAACTCGAAAAAGTCATCAGGAAAAAGCATATTACGGTGGGTATTATTACCGTGCCTGCAGAACAAACTACCGAAACCGCCAGGGCGCTTGTGAAAGCCGGTATAAAAGGCATTCTAAATTATACACCAAAACCGGTAGATGTACCCGACGATGTATACCTTGAAGAATATGATATGATTACCACTCTTGAAAAGGTGGCTTTTTTTGTGAAAATGTCTGACGAATAAATTGTAGTAATTAGACGATCGTAATTCTGGTTCCACCATTATCAACACCCAACAAGGTAGTTTCTGTAATAATGGTATCTTTTCCACTTCTTTCAACAAAATGAATGGCTGCCCTGATCTTTGGTCCCATACTTCCTTCACCAAATTGACCTTCATCCAAATATTTCTTGGCTTCAGCGATGCTCATCCTATCGATGGTTTTTTCCTGAGGCGTATTAAAATTTAAACAAACTTTTGGTACATCAGTCAATATAAAAAGCTTGTCAGCCCGTATCTGTGAAGCCAGCAATGCAGAGGCTAAGTCTTTGTCTATCACGGCATCAATTCCCTGGAGCTTATTTTCCGCTTCATAAAAACAGGGTATTCCGCCACCGCCAACAGCAATTACAATATGGCCTTCACGGGCGATTTTTTCAATCGACATCCGGTTGAAAATTACCAAAGGTGTGGGTGATGCGACTACCTTTCGCCAACCGCGACCAGCAGCGTCTTCGCGGAAAGTATAGTTATTATTATTTTGCATCATCACGTCAGCTTCTTCCTTTGAGAAGAAAGGGCCAATCGGTTTGGTAGGATTTTGAAATGCCGGGTCATCTTTGTTAACAAGCACCCTTGTAATAATTGAAATAATATCCCTGTCCAGGTCCTCCTCAAGCAATACATTTCTCAATTGTTGCTCTAGCAAGTAGCCAATAAAACCTTGAGAATAAGCTACATTTACATCCAATGGCATATCTGGTATACCGTATTGCTTATAACCTGCCGTATTGGCTAACAAAATATTACCCACCTGCGGACCGTTTCCGTGAGTAACCACAAGGTTATAATCGCGGTTTATCAATTTTACCAGATTTTTACTCGCTTTATATGCATTATCTTCCTGCTCATCAATGGTGCCTTTCTGACCCGCTCTTAAAAGCGCATTTCCGCCAAAGGCTACAACAGCTAACTTACTCATAACCAAAATTTTTAAAAAAGGATTACAAAGTTAATACAATTTTAAGTTATGTTGTGATTTATTTAACAATTAACAAACTTATGTCTGCATTTAGCGGAAGTCTCAGCCTATAATGCCTTGACCTGCACAATGTCAAATTCCACATTTGTTTTGGAAACCTAATTTGACTAATTTGCAGCAATTATCCATGCCTATTGATGATGACAAACGACAAACTGCACAAGGCAAGTTTTAAAAATATTACCGGCTTTATTCTTGCACCCTTAGTTTTCATTCTAATTCTTCTGTTTGGTAATCTTGAACCTGGCAATCCACAGGCTACTTATACATTGGCAATTGCGCTGCTCATGGCCATTTGGTGGATTACTGAAATTATTCCTCTTGCTGTTACAGCCTTGCTTCCGGTGGTGTTATTTCCACTTTTTGGCGTGATGAATGGCAAAGAAGTGTCGTCTACCTATTTCAACCATGTGATCTTTCTTTTTATCGGCGGCTTCCTTGTAGCACTGGCCATGCAAAAATGGAATTTACACAAGCGAATTGCTTTACGAATTCTAATGGTTACCGGCTCAAGCCCGGCCCGCATTTTACTTGGTTTTATGTTCGCTACGGCCTTTCTTTCAATGTGGATTTCCAATACAGCCACAGCCATGATGATGGTGCCCATACTTCTTTCCATTATCAGCAAACTGGAAGATTACCTGGATAAGAAGGAATTATCTAGATACTCAATTGGATTGCTGCTGGGCATTGCATACAGTGCTTCGGTAGGTGGTATAGCCACATTAGTAGGCACTCCACCGAATCTATCTTTTGCCAGAATATTTCAGATCATGTTTCCACACGCACCGGAGATCAGCTTTTCCGATTGGTTTCTATTCGCACTTCCCATATCCGTAATATTTTTTGTTATTATCTGGGTGTTTCTGTACTTCGTTTACCGGCCACGCACTTCCCTGGAAAATATGAAAGGAATAGATTTTAAAGCCCAATATCGTGCACTTGGATCCGCTGGTTTCGAAGAAAAAATAATCCTTATCGACTTTGTCGTGCTGGCCTTATTATGGTTGACTAGGAGTGGCATCAGCCTTGGGGAATTCAACATACCCGGATGGAGTGCACTATTTCCCAATCCTCATTATTTGAATGACGGCACAGTGGCTATTTTTATGGCGATCATCTTGTTTTTAATACCTTCAAAAGGCAATCAGAAATCCAGGATCATGGATTGGAAGACGGCCGGTAAAATCCCCTGGAACATTGTACTGTTATTTGGGGGCGGATTTGCCCTTGCCAGTGGATTTAAAGAATCGGGATTATCCCTATGGTTTGGCGAGCAGTTAAGCACCCTGGGCACCTGGCATCCATTGTTCATCATCATAACTATTTCATTAACCATGACCTTTTTAACGGAGCTCACCTCCAACACCGCCACAACCGAAATGCTGCTGCCCGTATTGGCAGGATTATCAGTCACTATTGACATCAACCCTTTGCTCTTCATGTTACCGGCCACCATCAGTGCTTCGATGGCATTTATGTTACCTGTAGCCACACCACCCAATGCCATTGTATTTGGTTCAGGAAGGATAAGCGTAATGGATATGGCAAAAACCGGTTTCATACTCAATTTAATCGGTGCCATAATTATTACTTTTGTGACCTACTACTGGGGTACATATATCTTCGGAATTGATTTAAGCACCATGCCGGATTGGGCATTTATAGAATAATGAACACAGAAAAGGCACCACAACAAAAAGCATATCTATTGGCATTAGTAGCCGTAGTATTTTGGTCAACTATGAGTTCGGCTTTTAAAATTACCTTGCGCCATATTCCTTTTGACCAACTACTTATGTGGAGCTCACTCATGGGTGTGATCGTATTATTCACAATAAACCAGGTAAGTGCCAAACGCCTTAAAATTTCTGATATAAATGGTAGAGCCCTGATGTCATCTGCTATAATGGGCTTGTTCAATCCGTTTTTGTATTACCTCGTTTTATTTAAGTCGTACGAACTGCTGGAAGCCCAGATTGCAGGCACCTTAAATTATACCTGGCCTATTGCATTGGTCTTATTATCGATTCCATTTTTAAAACAAAAAATAAGCGGGCTCAGTTTGCTGGCTATTTTTATAAGCTTCATAGGAATTATTATTATTTCAACGAAGGGAAATATTACAGATTTAAAAGGTACGGATCCTTTAGGCGTTTCGCTTGCAGTAGGTAGCGCTTTTTTTTGGGCTATCTACTGGATCCTTAATATGAAGGATAAGCGCGAAGAGACTGGAAAAATTATGTTCAACCTGGTTTTCGGATTTCTTTATATTTTCATTTATATGCTTATTTCAGGCGTGAAATTAAAGTTTCCAGGAACATCTGCCTTCATAGGAATTATCTATATAGGCATGTTTGAAATGAGCATCACATTCGTAATATGGTTGAAAGCTCTCAATTTATCAAGCGACACGGCCAAAGTAAGTAACCTGATTTATTTATCGCCTTTCCTGGCATTGTTTATCATCCATATGGTCGTGGGCGAAGAAATACATGTTTCAACTGTAATCGGACTGGTATTTATTGTTGCCGGTATTATTTTCCAACAAATGTTGGGACGAAGAAGAAAACGACTTAAATAACAGCTATAAATGAACCTGGATATTGTATTAAAACAAGTAATTCAACTGGTAAAAGAAACCGGTCATTTTATTGCAGTCGAAGCAAAAAAAATATCGACTTCCGACATTGAAGTAAAAGGTTTCAATGACTTTGTCACTCACGTGGATAAAGAAGCAGAGCAGAGGCTTATAAAAGAATTAAAAAAGATGACCCCGGATACCGGGTTTATAGTTGAAGAAGACCGATCACAAAAAAAATCAA
>SWBW01001448.1_pt1 | contig 11510 bp, 10 predicted proteins | sample 4693041 | NCBI WGS metagenome assembly SWBW01 (sample SAMN10267271, study PRJNA491770) | bioreactor metagenome | isolation source: DHS bioreactor inoculated with marine methane seep sediment | place: Japan: Omine Ridge, Nankai Trough | collected 2006-05-06
GGAGCAGCTGCACCCCAACTGGTGGCAATGTTACCAGAACTGCCGGTGGCTGCAAAGGGTTTTACCCCGTTTCGTCCTCTATCCAGCGGAGGAAGGCGGGGTTGCCGCTGGTGATTGGTATCGCCACGATGCAGGGGACTTCGTAGGAGTGCAGCCGGGCGACCCGGGCGGTGAGCTGCTCCACGAGGTCAGTCCGGGTCTGGGCAATCAGGACGACCTCAGCGGCGGTCTCGACCTTCCCCTGCCAGCGATAAATCGAGCGTACGCCGGGAATGAGGTTGACTCCGGCTGCCAGCCGCTCCTCGACGAGGGCGTGGGCGATCCGCTCCGCCTCGACCTCGTCGGCGCAGGTGATGTAGATGAGCGAGTGGTTCATAAGCCTAACTCCCGGCTAGGGTTCGAGGATCAGCCGCTCGCGGGGATAGTCGAAGGTTATCCGACTGAAGTTGAGCAGGAAGGGCAGCCCCAGCAGGGCATCGGCGTCGATGATCGAGAGCGGCCCGTCTGCGTCGCCCAGGGCGTAGAAGACCCGCCCCACCGTTACCGGGTAGCCAGCCAGCAGCAGCTCGCTGTCGCGGAACATGAGGGTCGACATGGCTCCGCCAAGGCCGGCGAAGCTCATCAGCACGCCGTCGGTGGGCGAGAGTCCAGCGGCTGACATCAGGCGATTTGAACTCCGGGGCAACACCAGCATCTCCACCGCCGCTCCGCTGTCCAGTGCCAGGCGCAGGTCGGGTACGCCGTTTAACTCCCCGGTTAATACCGGCAGCCGCCCGGGCAGTTCCAGGGGCAGGACGATGGCTCCCTCGGCGATAACTGGTTCCTCGTCGGGAGGCAGTAGCTCCAGCAGCTTCGCGGTGAAGTCGAAGCGTACTGGCAGCCGTGCCAGCAGATCGTAGCCGAGGAGACCGTCGAGGTGGGGCGCGGCAAGGGCGAGGAGCAGGGAGGAGTCGCCCATCACAAAGAGCTGGTCGGTCAGCGTAACCGGACCGAGGGTTAGCTCGTCGAGTACCGCCAGCCCGTACTCGGAGACATCGTTGCCAGCGGAAACCACGGAGCCGATGCCCAGCTCCTCCAGCCCCAGCCGCTTTGCTGTGCCAGCAGTAATGTACGATGCCGTCGCTCCGGAGTCCAGCACCAGCTCGACCTCAACCCCGTTCATCAGCACCGTAACCAGCAGTTGTCCGTTGACTATTCGAAAGGGCAACGCCGCCTCGGTGCTGTGATCGTAGCTCATTCCGCTGGGGGCGGGTTTATTGAAATGCTCCGCCGTGATGGTATCCGCTGAGTCGTAGTCGGTCAGGACAACCTCCTGGGCTGGCTCACCGTCGGGGTAGATGGTCAAACTCTCCGGCAGGTGGGGGAAGTCAACCCGTGGCGGACCGAACTCAAGACCGTAGTACGATTCCGCCAGCGAGGCGTAACCGCTGGTCAGCGCGCCTTCATCGTCCAGCCGCAGAAGGTACTCTCCCTCTGGTCGCTGGAAGATAACCTCCATTGAATAGTCAGCGAAGCCGTCGTCGGCTGGTACCAGCTCCGCGTCAGAGCTTAGATACTCCCCGGAGAGGAGGAAGGCAACCATCACCGTAGCCTCCGACTCCTTAGCACTCAGCCGCCGCACCGCGCCACCGAAGCTCTTATCGAATCCACCCTCGGCACCGAGGACAACCTCACCCCGGTCGGCACCCTCGACTATCTCCCGCCGGAGGTGTACCGAACCGCCCTTCCGCAGGTACTCGAACCTTGCCACAGACTCAACACCGTAAACCCCCAGGACAACATCCCAGCTACCGGCGGCGGGTAGAGCTTCACCATCAAGCACCAGCTCCTGGTGAGCCGCCCAGGGGTCGGCGGCGGACACTTCCGGCTGGCAGGCGGTCAGGGACAGCAGCAGGATAATCGGCATGAGCAGCTTTTGCATAACATTCTCCTTTGAGCAACGGACTATAACACAGTAACTTTTGCGTAAGTACCTTCTCTGAGTACGTCCGGCTTGGTTTGAATGGCGGGTTGGTTTATAATCGTCAATGTTTGTTATAGTTACGCTTGATCCTCGTCGTTTGAGGGCAGCCTCCCCATTGTGCGAAAAGTCAATGCTATTGAGTTACGTAAAAATCGCTCCCCCCTTGCCAGCAGCCCGCTCAAACGCTAAACTCTGCCCATGGACATTCTCATCCACGCCTGTTGCGGAATCTGCCTGCTGGAGCCAGCCCGCCTGCTCCGCGCCGAGGGGCATACCCTCCAGGTCGCCTGGCTGAATCCGAACATCCAGCCCCACGAGGAACACGACCGCCGCCTGGAGGCACTGCTTACCGTAACCAAGCTGCTGGAACTCCCCCTCACCCGCCTGCCAGAGCTACCCTACGACCCGCCCACGAAACGGCTCACCGCCGACCGCTGCGCTTACTGTTACCGCCTCCGCCTACTGCCCATCGCCCGGCTGGCGAAGCGGCTCGGCATGGCGTTCACCACCACCCTGCTCTACTCCAAATACCAGCGGCACGAGGTCATCCGCCGGGTTGCCGAAGAGATCGCCGCCGACCTCGATGTACCCTTCTTCTATCAGGACTGGCGACCGCGCTTTAATCAGGGACAAAGCCACGCCCGACAGCTACAGATCTACCGCCAGAGGTACTGCGGCTGCCAGCTTGAAGCTGGACACAGATTTGCGGCTGACGGTCTGGATTGAATCACGACTACCGCCGCATACACGCTCCCGTCGATCGGGGAGGGTGGCGATTTTAACGTAGGGGCCGACCTTTAGGTCGGCCCACAAATTACAAAAGGGCAACCACAGGGGGTTGCCCCTACAACATAAAAAGGAGCCTTTCGGCTCCTTTTTTAATCAATACTCAACTCTTAGTCAAACCGCTGCCTCTACGTTCCCGGCAGCTTCTCAAAATCCTCGCGCAGGTACTGGAGGTCGTAATACTTATCGGCGGCGTTGATCAGCTCGATCGCCACCATGCCCCGGGTCGAGACCACGATGATCTCTTTACCCTTCGTCCGCAACAGCTCCAGGGCGCGCTCGAAGTCGGAATCGCCGGAGAAGATGATCGCCTTGTCGTAGTTCTCCGTGGTGTTGAACATGTCAATGACCATCTCAATATCCAGGTTCGCCTTGCGAACCTCCTCGCCGGAGTCCATGTCGAAGATGATCTTCACGGTCTTCCGCCGGACGGTGTAGCTCATCATCGTCAGCGCGTTGAGGAAGTTCTCCTCTTTCGACTCCGTCGGGTTCTGCACCCCGGTAAAGTAAAAGGCGTTGTAGAGGTTCTCCGGGTTCGGCACAAAGTAGTGGAGGATGCGCTTGTAGTCGAGATGCCAGCCCAGCTTCTTCTGCGCGTAGAACATATTCACGCCGTCAACAAACAGAGCGACCTTAATCAGCCGTCCGTTCTTATCAACCTGCAAGTTGGAGGTGGGACCTTCGAACATGCCACCCATCGGGTTGTTGGACTCCATGAAATCTCCTCAGTAGTCTAAGTCCTGAATAGCAATCTAATTACGCCACAAACGCAAAGCTCGTGTGTGGAACGAGAACAGAACAACGAAGTGTCAAGGTAACAAACCCTCCGCACAGTGTCAAGCAGCGCGGTGCGCTGCACCACAGTTTTGCGAGAACAGGTAACGACGTTTTATAGATTACCCCCGCGTACGCGCTCCCGCTGGTCGCTTCCGCTTATCCCCTCGCCCCTTTGGGGAGGGGATTCATCCCACGGGGTCAGGGTGAGGGGCAAGATAAAAGCAACCTTCTAACAGCGCGGAGGTGTGAACGTAGGGGCGAATCTTGTATTCGCCCTTTTGTGAACCATCGCCTTTTCTGAGGGCGGACACCAATCCCCAGAGATCAGGTCCGCCCCTACCAGAGCATTTTGAGCATCCATCAGGTTTCAATCCCGTAGGGGCAGATCGATTCTCCTTGAGATTGTTGCCTGTCCTGATTTTTACAGAGGGGTAACCACAAAAGATTGCCCCTTAACCCAATTCTTGCTAGCAAAGAGACCACCCTGCGGCGGTCTCTTTTGATCGCGGTGCTTCTTGTTCTACCGCGTTGCTAGCGGCTGATGACTGCCCGGCTGGTTACCATCTGCTCGTTGGTCTTGAGCTGAATCAGGTAGATACCAGCGGCGTTGCCCTCGGCGTTCCAGGTAACGCTGTGGCGACCAGCACTCAGCTCACCGGCGACCAGGGTTTCGACCAGACGACCGGAGAGGTCGTAAACCGAGAGTTCGACGCGGGAGTCGGCTGCCAATTCGAAGGGAATCACCGTGCTACTGACCACGGGGCTGGGATAGTTGTGTCCCAGAGTGGTACGGAGCGCGACTTCGCCCATCGCGAAAACGCTGACCGGTCCAAAGGTAACCACGGTGCCGTTGAGGTCAACGACCTCCAGCTCGTAGCTGTATTCTTCACCAGACACCACGCTGGCATCGAGGAAGCTGTTGCTGCTCAGGAGAGCGTCGTTAATCCGGCTGCCCTCGCGAAGCAGGTTGTAGCCCAGGATGTCGCCCTCGGCGTTCCAGGAGAGGAGGATGCCCTCGTCGCGAGCGTCGGCGAACAACTCGGCACTTTCGATACCAGAACCGCCCGCTGCCACGTCGATGGCAAAGCTGAGGGCCTCTGAGTAGCCACCATCGGCGGTTACGGCAAGATCGCCGGTGGTGCTGTAAGGTTCTGGACAACCAGCGAGTACCTCGAACACAAAGTCAGCACTGGCAGTACCGTTGCTGGTAACGCTGCCGTAGGAACCGCTGCCCGATGTAACGTTGAAGTAGCTGTCGCCGATGGTCAGAGTTCCGTTAACGTTGGTGGCGGTATCGGTACCGGTGTTGATCAGGGTAACGGTAGCGGTGATGGTCTCACCGGGATTCAGCTCTCCATCGCCATTACCGGCGGAATCATCGAAGCTGACACTGTCAACAGCAATCATCACAGGGTCAACCGCATGAGGATCCCTGTACATATCCAGGAACTCATCCCAGTAGGTGTCGGAGAAATCGATATTGTTCTGGTAGCTCGACCATTTGGAGTTGCTGGATCCGTTGGTCGGGAACCAGATTGATATGCCGCCACCGGGGTCGCTGGAATCGTGCATACCACCAGTCAGAATGTAATCTTCAAGCGCGTCTTTCACGTTCTGAGCAGCCGTCTGCAGACTGGCGGGCAGAGAGCTGTTTCCTGCCAGGGTGGAAACGAAGTCGTAGATATCACGATCCTCGCTGGTATTGAAGTAACTGGCAGAGTTGCGAGCCGAGACAATCGCGGACTCATAAGCGTAGCAGTTGTCAAAGAGTTCGTGGCAGAAGGTGTCCCAATCGGAATCCATCACCGTGTCCCAGTTCTTCACGTCAGCAGCGGCCTGAGTAACACTGGAGCTGTAGAAATCCAGATAGTCATCCACAATGCGGATGGCAAGCTCATCAGGAGTTACGTTGGAGTCGGTCTCAAATATCTGGAATGCCTCGTAATCCCAGCCTTCGCCCGGCTCATTTTTTTGACTGGCAATCTGGATACCTGCTACGTTGTCTTCCATCTGATAACCTGTCTCGATCTGACCAAGAACGCAGACATCGTAGCCCAACACGTCAATGTAGGTGCCAGCATTCTTCAGAGCCTGCTCAAATTGCCAAATCTTCAGGTTACCGCAGGCACCCTTGTCTAACCAACTCGGCTCTTCACCCATCCAGATACCGGAACCGTGGTCCCAGGCACTGATCAGGTAGTTATCGGCGGGATAGTTAGTTACTGTCCACTCGACGAAGTCCTCGAAGGCATCGATGTCGTTATCCATGTAGAGGGTTCCCGACCAGATACCATGCCCGTTGATCTCCGTGGAGACCACGTGGCTCATGTTCTCGTTACCGTCGTAGGAACGAGAGTCGTAGTCCACGTGATAGAGCTGGGCATCGTGTGTGTTATAACCCTCGGTGGTACCCAGCAGACAGATAACGTCCACCCCGTCGCCATACTGGCTGTAGTCGGCAACTTCCATCTCGTTGAGGTCATCATGACCATAAGCGTAAAGGTTGTTTTGGTTATTCAACCAGACCATGATCGTCCAGGAACCAGCACCGGCCGAGACAACAAGCGTCAGCACGGCGAGCAGAACAAGCAGTTTCTTCATCGGGCATCTCCTCTGTTTATGCTAAGAACAGTCGAAACAACGAAACCTAAACAGCGGGCTCAAAAAAACAAAACCCAGCCACACGGAAGAACTATTTAGCAGATTTTTTACCAGGAGTCAAGGATTACCATTTGAAATCAACCTCCCTGGAAAAATAACGCCTGTCTCCACGCTTACGCTGCCGTCGGGAACTCAATGTATCCTGGCGGAGTATCAGAGTCGTCCTGGTGAATAGTAAGAGACTTGCCGGAGCTGACAGCCTAGACTATAATGCTTGAAGCTCAACATTGTTTCTAAGCTGCTGTGGCAGCACACCTGATACGATTATTTGTAAGCAACCATCTGAAAAGACCAACTGGAGAATACTCCCGGAGAAAACCATGAAAAAACGACTGCTGATCGCCCTTGCCCTGCTCGCTCTGCTAACCGTCTTCGTCGGCTGCCAGCCCGAAGACGATGACGACGAAATCATCAACGATACCGTGATAGAAGGTGAGATTATCACCGAGGCCGACACCGTGGACGAGGGCGACGTGGTAACCTTTGTCATCCCCGAAAGCGTAACTCCCGTTACCCCAACCACCACGGCGGACGGCTACAGAATCCAGCTAATCGCCTCCACCACCGAGGAAGCCGCCCGGCGCGTAGCCGGAGATGCCGAAGCCACTCTGGGAGTAGCAGCCTACATCAGCTACGAAGGCGGCTACTGGAAAGTCCGCGTCGGCAACTGCGCCACCCGCATGGAAGCCGAAAGCCTCCGTAGCCAGGCTCGCTCATCCGGCTACGGCGATGCCTGGATCTCCGCCTGCCAAATCGTCCAATAGGCAGCCTGAGGCTGCTCGCGCTTTCGCGACCTGGGCGTATAGACGTTTTACATTCAATGCCACGGTTATCCGCTCCCGTCGGTCGGCAGCTTAAAGCTGCACATAGCTTCGCGGCTAACCGCTATGGATTAGATTACGTTCATCCCCGCGTTTTACCGCTCCCGTTGGTTGCTTGCAGATGTTTTTTTGGCGGAGTAGGCTGCCTCCCGTAGGGGCGAACCTTGTGTTCGCCCAACTCAGGATGTAGCATCACACCGTCGATACCCTTTCTCCTTCCCCCCTTTGGGGGGAAGGCTGGGATGGGGGGCTAAATGGCGATAGTCTCCAACCGTGGTTCTTACGAGGGCGAATACAAGATTCGCCCCTACAAAGCCGCCGCTGAAACAGAACTGATTTCTAATCAAGGAGTAACCCGTTGAGAACTATCATCTTCGAAGACGAACACTGGGGTGAGCTGCGCCCGCTGGTCGAGCTGCGTCCGGTCTGGCGGTTGAGCTTCGGCATCGGCAAGCTCCTTGACCGACTAACCACCGCCTTCCCCAAAGCGGAGTTCCTCCCCCGGCGAGAGCTTACGGACTTGGTCTCCGAGGGAGACGAACCGCTCTTCGACCTGTCAACCTGCAATGAGGAACCGCTGCTGCTGGTCAACGGGATGGTTCGGGAGCCAGCCAATATCGCCGCTGAAATCAAGGCAGGTAAAGCGCGGGAACGCTTCGAGCTTGACTCCGATGGCAAGCCACGCCTGGTCTGGGCTTTGCTTGCTGGCGAGGAGGTTTCGCGACTACCGCAAACCCCGCCTCATCAGGTCGGATTCGCCGCTAACCTCTATCAACAGAGAAAGCCAGCCCCTCAGCCAGTGAACGAGGGAACGCTGCTCTTCCGTCGTCCCTGGGAGCTGGTCGCCGCCAACGGCGATGCCATCACCGCCGCCTTCCCCGACTTCGTTAAGACCCACCAGCAGAGCGAGTTGCGTCCCTACGTAGTTGGCGATGCCGCGAAGCTGTTCATCGAATCCGGCGCGAAGGTCGAGGAACACATCGTCTTCTCCACGGTGGAGGGACCGATCATCGTCGCCAAGGGAGCCGACCTGCGGGGACCGTCCCGCGTCGAAGGTCCCTGCTACATCGGCGGAAAGACGTTGATTGATTCCGCCCAGCTTCGACCCGGAACCAGCATCGGCTACAACTGCCGGGTCGGTGGCGAGGTGGAGGAGTCCATTTTCTCCGACCACGTCAACAAACACCACTACGGCTTTCTTGGTCATGCCTACGTTGGCGAGTGGGTCAACCTGGGAGCCGGAACCACCAACTCCGATTTGAAGAATACCTACGGCGCGGTGCGGGTCTTTACCCCGACGGGTCGCGTTGACAGCGGGCTGATGAAGGTCGGCTGTTTCATCGGCGACCACGTCCAGCTTGGCATCGGCACGCTCATCGGCACCGGAGTCTCCATCGGCTGCTTCACGAACCTTTACGACTGGCCGGTGCTGGGCGAGTACATCCAATCCTTTAGCTGGTGCAGTGGCGGGAAGCTGCTTCCCTACCGCCTCGACCAGGCGTTAAAGGTGGCAGAGCGGATGATGGCTCGACGGGGAGTTGAGCTGACCGATAGCTATCGAGAACTGATTACCCGCCTTGGCGAAGCGGCCTCCCATGAATAAGAGGTTCCAGGGCTGTTCGCTGGGATTACTGGTAGCCAGCTTCCTCGCGGCGGGCTGTGGCGAGGGCGCGGCTGACCATCCGGCACCACGGGGGGTCTCCGCTCTGGAGCGAATAGACGAGGTTATTACCGCTGCGGCGGAACTACTGCCCGACGCTCAACTCTTTGAAATCTCCGGCTCCACCGTGGAGGCGCGAACCTTCGGCGGTCTCTGCACCAACTGGAGCTACCGCTTTTACTCTGCGGAGAACCACAAGTTGCTGACCGTTACCCTGAGCCGGGACGGGCTGATTACCCCTAGTGAACCGGAGCAGCCCTCCGCTGATTTCTTTATGACACCGCTGGGGCTGGACTCGGTTAACGACAGCTCCGCCGTTCTTAACCTGCTAAGTGAGTCCGCTGAGACCGACTTCTTTGAAGGCGTTGAGCCGCTCAGTGAGAGCTATCACCTCGGCGGGACTTCCTCGAGCTGGTCGGTCAGCCTGACCGGAGACAACGGCGCGGGATTCTCGACCCTGACCGCCGTGGTTTCACTTGAGGGCGAGGTACTGGAACTGCGGGAAGGTGAGCTATGAGAGGTAAACCATGAAAGGCGTGGGCAGACGAGGGGCATTGGCGGGATTGATCGGTGGTCTGACGGGGCTGCTCGTTCAGCTACTCCTGCGCGGGGCGTTTAATATCGGTCCTCGGCTGACAGATCTCCTGCCCGATTTGTTTAATCCCCTTGCCGACGCGGACATTCTCATCTACGCCATCTTTATTCTCCTCGAATCAAGCGTGGCTGGGTTTCTTTACGCCCAGTCCCGCGAGCGTCTGCCGGGCAATGTCTGGGTTCGAGGGCTTTCCTTCGGAGCCTTACTCTGGCTGGTGGTAAACCTTCTGCCCTTGATCGGAGCCTCGGCGATGATGGAGCTTCCCTCCGTCGAGGTCATCACAGGCTGGTCGCTGCTCTGGCTGTTCTTCATCGAGGTGCAGTCCCTTGCCACCGCCCTGGCATTTCAGGGACTGACTCGGCTGTCAGAGAAGCACGACCAAATATAGAACAGGAATACACCATGAGTAACGAGCGAATCCGACAACTTTACTATGGCGATTGCCTAACTGTCATGCGGGATATGGATGACGAATCCGTTGACTTGGTCTATCTCGACCCGCCCTTTAACTCCAAGGCTACGTACAACATCCTCTTCAAGCCACCAGAGAAGATGGGTGAGGGAGCGCAGATCAAGGCGTTTGACGATACCTGGCACTGGAATCTGGAGGCGGAACGGGAGTACGACGAGATTTTGCAGAACCCCCAGTCCAGCGACCTGGCGAACCTGATGGAGGCTCTGCGGCGGTTCCTCGGCATCAACGATATGCTGGCATACATCGTCCATATGGCGAATCGGCTGCTGGAGATCCGCCGAGTGATGAAGCCCACGGCAAGCGTCTATCTGCACTGCGACCCCACGGCGAGCCATTACCTGAAGCTGGTGATGGACGGGCTGTTTGGAGCGAAGAACTTTAAGACGGAAATTATTTGGAAAAGAACAAGCGCGCATAGCGATGCAAAGCAGGGTAGAAAACAACATGGAAGAATCCACGATGTGATTTTCTTCTACACTAAGTCATCGGAGTATCTCTGGAACCAGGTTTATACTCCCTACGATGAGTCGTACATCGAAAACTTTTATGATCACGTAGAAGAAGATACTGAAAGGCGTTACACCTTGAGCGACCTAACTGCTGCCAGACCCGGCGGCGATACAGAATATGAGTGGAAAGGAGTAAGACCGTATAAAGGACGTTTTTGGGCTTATTCAAAAGCTAACATGGAAGGGTTTGAGGAAGAGGGGCGGCTTTACTACACACAAAATGGGATGCCACGTTACATTCGCTATCTGGATGAAATGCCCGGTGTTTCTTTGCAAGACCTCTGGACTGATTTGAGACCACCATCTCGTACCGAAAAACTTGGCTATCCCACCCAGAAGCCCCAGGCGTTGCTGGAGCGGATTATCGAGGCTTCCTCCAACGAGGGCGATGTTATCCTCGACCCCTTCTGTGGCTGCGGCACCACCATCCACGCTGCCGAGGCTCTAAAACGCAACTGGATCGGGATTGACATCACCCACCTTGCCATTGCGCTGATTAAAAAACGCCTCAGCGATGCCTTCGGTGAATTAGCAATCGAGATTCACGGTCTGCCAACCAGCTACGCCGGAGCAATGGAACTGGCGCGGGTTGATAAGCACCAGTTTGAACTATGGGTAGTTGGTCTCCTCAACGCCCAACCCTACAAAGGTGGACGCAAAGGTGCCGACACAGGTATAGACGGCTATCTGCGCTACAAGTACATTAGTGAGGAGCAGGAGATTGAGCGTGGCACAGCGATTATTGAGGTCAAAGGCGGACAGACCGGAGTCAAGGATGTTCGCAATCTCGGCGAGGTAGTCTCCCGCGAGAAAGCCGAGCAGGGGATTCTGGTCAGTGCTGTCAAGCCAACTAAGCAGATGCTGGAACACGCGGCGGGTAAAGGTCGGGTCAAACTCGGAGCGCGAGAGTATTCAGTCCTCCAGGTCATCTGGCTGAAGGACTTGATGGAAGATAAAGCTCGCGCTGAATACCCGGAGGCAGGGCGAGTGGACCACACCAAACAGGCTCCCAAGCAGCAGCGTGAGGATCAGGTTTCACTTGAAGAATAGATAAACAACAGGAATCGAGTCATCATGTTTGATCCGCGAGAAAGACACCAGACCATCTGCCGGGAGCTAAACGAGGGGGATAATCGCTACTATATTCTAGATGACCCCATCCTGACCGATACCGCCTACGACGAGCTGATGCGCGAGCTGGTGGCTCTTGAGGAGAAGCACCCGGAGCTGATTACACCGGATTCGCCCAGCCAGCGCGTTGGC
>SWBW01002835.1_pt1 | contig 11510 bp, 9 predicted proteins | sample 4693041 | NCBI WGS metagenome assembly SWBW01 (sample SAMN10267271, study PRJNA491770) | bioreactor metagenome | isolation source: DHS bioreactor inoculated with marine methane seep sediment | place: Japan: Omine Ridge, Nankai Trough | collected 2006-05-06
TGCAGATAGGGGGCGAGACCCCGAAACGGCCCGACTTGTAGCCTTGGGGGCATCGTGGCGCGGGATGTTATCACAGTTTCTTTTTTTCAAGGTTCTTCTCGAGCGGGCAGTCGCGGCGGTCGCGGCGTGGGCTCGATTGACCGCGGATCTGCAGGGTGCTACCGTTTGCCACGGTTGCTGACTACTCTTTCCCTTATTCGTTTCCTCGCGACGCGTACCCGATGACAGATCATTCCTCCAAGGTCCTGCCGCTCGAGCAGCGCTGGCGACTGTTCCTCAACCGAGGCAGCCGCAGCCTGCGTGACGGAGACTTCCAGCGGGCCGCCGAGGCGTTCGAGCGGGCCTACGCCGACGCACCCGAGGAGCCCCAGGTGATGCTGGCCGTGGGGCGTGAGTACGTACGCCTGGGCCGCTATGAGGAGGCCGAGCCGCTGCTGCGCGGCGCCTGGGCGAACCTGCCGGAGAGCACCGCCGCCGCCGTGACGCTGGCGCGACTGCTGGGGATGAACCTTGGGTGCCGGGAGGAGGCCTTCAAGGTGATCCACAGCGCCCTCGAGCGCTGCGCTGACAGCGCGCCCCTGCAGATCATTCGGGGGGAGCTGCTGCTGGAGGAGGGGGCCTATACAGAGGCGCGCGCAGCCTTCGCGCAGGTCGAGCCGGGGGCGGATGACGGGGACACGCTGCAGGAGGTTGCGCACGTCGGGCTCGCGCGGACCTTCAACGCGGAGGGCATCGCCCTCAGTGAGCGGGGCGCGTTCGAGCAGGCGATCTTCGCGTTCAAGCGGGCGGCGGACCTCGAGCCCGGCTGGGCCGGCCCCTTCGTGAACCTCGGGGTGGTCTTTGGCAGGATCGGCAAGACGAGCAAGGCGATGGAAGCCTACCAGAACGCGCTCGAACGAGAGCCCGAGAACCCCGTGGCCTACTTCAACCTGGGGACAGCCCAGCACAAGGTCGGCCAGCGCGTCGAGGCGGTCCGGACGCTGGAGGAGCTGCTCCAGCTGACACCGGACTACCCCCACGTCAGGGGCGCCCTGGCCAATGTCCTCGGCGAGCTCAAGGAGTTCGATCGTGCCATCGCGTTGCTGCTCGAGGAGCTGGAGATCGACGCCACCTGCGTCAGCTGCTGGACCAGCCTGGGGCTGGCGCACATCTGCAGCGGAAACGCCGAGCGTGGTGAGTCCTGCCTGCAGAGGGCGCTCGAGCTCGATCCAGACTACTTCAACGCCATTCACAACCTGGCCGCGCTCTACGTGACCCAGCGTCGGTATGAAGACGCCGAGCGGATCCTCCACCGCGCACACAAGCTGGATCCCGAGCGGACCAGCGAGCTCCTGACCACCGACCGCCAGCTCGCCGAGCTGCGCGAGCTGGGTCGTTTTCGGTTCCTGGAGTAGGTAAAAGACCCACAAAAGTTGCTGCGCTGGATCCTGACTCGTAATCTGCTCGCATGGGAAAACGAGACACCGATCAGTTGATGAACAGGATCTCCCAAATGGACGCAAACCTGGACGTCCAGTGGGGCCGTGTTGGACTTATGGAGCGCTGGCTCGAGGACCACAGCGCGCGGCTGGAGAGCCTCTCCACTCGCATCGACGCGAGTCTGCGTCGCATCGACGCGCTGCTGGGTAAGGGCTGAACCTGCGTTCAGATAGCCTAACAACCTGTTAATATTTACAATAGCCCCCCCCTCTGTACACCTCCCACTACGCGTACAGTCTGGACTACCTGACCGTACTGCCAGTACGATTAGGGATAGCCGAATCGAACAGAAACAGATAAGGTGCCCCCTGTTTGGCCCTGGCACGTTGTCAGGGTCCTCGAAGTGTAAATTCACCGCTTTCGCCGTCGCTTTCGAACTGAGGAGGAAGACCCATGGCTAAGACTCCCTGCCCCATCGCCCGCAAAGAGTTCAAGGACAATGCGCAGTCGGTGACCTTCGAGATCGCTGGTACACCAGTCTCCGCCGATCCCCGTGAGTTCTCCACTGGGTCCTTTGGCTGGTACTTCACCGGCAAGGTGAACATCACCGTCAATGGCAAGCCCCTGCCGGTTCAGGTCGGTTGTAACCTGACCGTCGTCGGCAGCAAGGACGTCGCCGAGGGCTAGTCGGCCCAGCTCAACCAACGACGTCGGGTCGGGGCGGCACACGCCCGCCGCGGGCATGTCTCCGTACCGACCTACCCCTCACTGAGCCGCACCAAAGGCGTCCCGCTTCGTCCAGGCCGCGATGACCATGCAGTGCTTCGTATTGGGCAGCGGCGGCATGATGCCGATGCCGACGCGTAGGCTGACCTCCGTGGCCCTGCGCCTGGAGGGCAGCGTCTATCTGCTCGATTGCGGCGAGGGGACTCAGATACCCTACAAGGAGCTGCACCTCGGCCAGCGTGCGCTGGCTCTGGTGGCCATCACCCACCTCCACGCCGATCACGTGCTGGGGCTCCCTGGAATGTTGATGTTGCGGGCCCAGATGCCCGATCCCGGGCCGCTGGTGGTGCTCGGGCCCCCCGGGCTGCAGCGCTTCATCGACGACGTACGTCGAGATCTCGCGATCTACATCAACTACACCATCGAGGTCCGTGAGTGGCGGCCGGAGGCGGCCCCGGTGGCCTACCGGGACGAGCAGCTCCAGGTGCTCTGGGCGCCGCTGGACCACACGGTCTTTTGCCTGGGGTACCGCGTCGAGGAGCATGACCGGCCGGGCCGCTTCGACCCAAAGCGAGCCGAAGCCCTGGACCTCCCCTGCGGGCCGCTGTGGGGCGCGCTGCAGCAAGGACGCAGCGTCGAAACTCCGGCAGGTCTGAAGGTGCAGCCCGCCGAGGTCCTCGGCCCGCCCAGACGTGGTCGGCACGTGGCGTTCATCACCGACACGGCGCCTGCGCCCACCATGCCGCGGCTACTGCAGGAGGCCGACCTGGCCTTCGTCGAGGGGATGTTCCTGGCGGAGCACGCGGCAGAGGCCAGCAGCAAGAAGCACCTCCTGGTGAGCCAGGCCGCCGCCGCTGCCGCCGCCGCCGCGGTTGATCAGCTGGTGCTCGTCCACCTGAGCCCGCGCTACCTCGAGGCGAGCTACATCGCCCGCTTCAACGAGGAGGCTGGCGCGGAGCACCCGCGGGCGAGGGTCGCGCGCGACGGTGAGTTGATCGAGGTCGAGTCCAGCGAGAGGCCGCCACGAGGGGGAGACGGGGTCGAGCCGTGATGCTAGGGTCGAGCTGACGTTCATGCGCGACCGCTTCCTCAGAGGGCTGGCCCGGCTGGTCCTGAACCACCCCAGGGCCACGCTGCTCATCGTTGGGGTCTTGCTCGTACTCGCCGCGGCGCTGATCCCCGGGCTCCAGATCCAGGCCGGGCACTCGAGCCTGGTCGACCAGGACGACCCACACCAGGCGCGCTTTCACAGCTTCCTGAGCAAGTTCGGCTCGCCCAACCTGCTCTTCGCCATCGTCGACGGAGGCAACGAGGGGCTGCGGCGGCGCTGCCTGGACGATCTGATCAAGCGGCTGCCTCGCCGAGAGAGCGCGGGGGCGGCGACCAACTGCGACCCTAAGGGGGGCCCAACCACCCGGGCTGCGTCCGCGATGTGATGGGGCGCATCGATCTGGAGCAGGCCAAGACCCGCGCGCTGCTCTACGTGCCAGCCAAGGACCTGCAAATCCTGGTGGACCTGTTGCTGGCGGAGGAGGGCCTCAACCTCAGGGCCCTGCGCACGCTGACCGGCCTCCCCGCCATGCTCGAGCTGCTCTCCAAGGAGATCGAGCGGCGCGCCGAGGAGCCGCCCCCCACGGGCGACGGCCGCAAGCGCGCCGAGGCGGCGATGAAGGTCCTGGCCCGCCTCTTCGGGGAGATCGAGCAGCGGGTCAAGGATCCCGCGCGGGCCGACCTGCCCCTGGAGGAGGCCCTGATCGATCGGCCGGTGCAGTCGGGTATCGACGCCCGCGGCTACCTCTCCTCTGCCGACGGCGAGCTGAAGCTGGCGATGATCCGGCCGGTCAACGACTCGGACGAGCCCACCGTGGTGGTCCCCTTCGTGCGCTACATCAAGCGGCAGACCGCGGCCGCGGTCCAGCGCCACGCCGCGGCGTGCAAGCGTCCGGGCGCCTGCTCCGCGCCGCTGCGCGTGCGGCTGACCGGCCTGCCCGCGATCATCGCTGACGAGACCGAGATCGTGAACCGGGACGTGGCGTTGACCTCCATCGTGGCCATCGTGGGCATCCTGGCCCTGTTCATCTTCGGCTTCCGCTCGGTGCGCCAGGCCGTCCTCGGCCTGACACCGCTGCTGGTGGGGCTGGTGCTGACCCTGGCCTTTGTCCACGTCGTCTTCGGCGCGCTCAACCTGGTGACCGCCGCCTTCATCGCCACGCTGCTGGGCCTGGGCATCGACTTCGCCGTGCACCTGCTGTCGCGCTTCAACGAGCTGCGGCGCAAGGGGCGTGAGGTCCGCGAGGCGGCCGAGGGCGCCATCCTCGGCGCCGGGCCGGGGATCCTCACCGGCGCGCTGACCACCGCCGGCGCCTTCGTGGCCCTGGCCGTCAACGACTTCCTGGCCTTCTCCCAGCTGGGGGTGATCACGGGCGTGGGGCTGCTCTGTGTGCTGTGCACCACGTTGACCGCCATGCCGGCCATGCTGGTGCTCCCCTCGCTGAGGTCACTGCACGGGAAGATCAAGCCAGCCCCGGCGGGCGGGCCGGCGAGGCCGCGGCTCGATCTCCCCGGCTTCATCGTACGACACCCCGTCATCATCGTCGTCGGGGCGCTGGCCATCGCAGCGCTGATGCTGCTGCGTGCGCAGCAGATCCCCTGGTCCTATGACTACATGAAGCTGATGCCGGCCAACCTGACATCCGTCAAGTCGATGCAGACCCTCTCCGAGCGCACCGACTTCACCGCCGGGGTCTCCGCGGTGATCGCCGGCAGCGTCGATGAGGCGCGCAGCATGACCGCCAAGCTCGAGGCCATGCCCACCGTCCAGCGCGTGGAGTCGCTGGCCACGTTCATCCCCGACGACCAGGTGCGCAAGCTGAAGCTGCTGCAGCGCCTCAGGCCGGCGCTGGAGGCGACCATCGAGCGTCCGGTCCGGGCGCCTCTGGACCTCGCGCAGGTCAAGCAGTCCCTGCAGGACCTGGCCGACAACCTCGAGGACGCGCGCTTCGACGCCAAGCGCGGCGGCGCCGAGGAGGCAAAGCTGCTCACGAAGCCCATCGAGGCCCTGACCCGGCTGCGCAAGACGATCGACAAGACCCCCGCCGCCGAGAGCACGCGGCGGCTCGCGCGGCTGCAGCAGCTGCTGATGGACGGGCTGGACCAGGGGATCAAGCTCCTGAGCGACAACGTCAACGGCACGACCATCACCGTCGCCAACCTGGTCGCCGGGATGCCGTCCGGTCTGCGTGACCGGCTCTACCACGGCAAGGGCAAGGGCAAGGGCAAGGGCAAGGGCAAGGGCAAGGGCAAGGGCGCCCAGTACGCCGTCTACGTCTACCCGGCGCGCCCGATCTGGGACAAGGACTTCCTGGAGCGGCTTGTCGCCGACCTGCGCAAGGTCTCACCCGCTGCCACCGGCTTCCCCGTCACGCACTGGGAGACCAGCCAGGCCATCGAGCGGGGCTTCCGCCACGCCGCCATCGTGGCCTCCGTTGTCCTGGTCTTGATGCTGCTGATCGACTTTCGCAGCCCGCGCTACACGCTGCTCGCGCTCGCTCCGCTGGCCATGGGCATCGCTTGGATGTGGGGCGGCATCAGCCTGCTCGGGATCTCCTACAACTTCGTCAACATCATCGCCTTCCCGCTGATCATCGGCATCGGCGTGGCCTCCGGCGTGCACATCCTGCACCGCTACCGGCAGGAGGGCGAGCGTGATGTGGCGCCGGTGATCCAGTTCACCGGTATGGCGGTCTTCCTCTCGGCCGCCACCACCATGGTGGGGTTCGGTTCGTTGGCCCTGGCCCAGCACCAGGGGGCCGCGTCGCTGGGCCTGGTGCTGCTGCTGGGGGTGGGCTCGTGCCTGCTCACCTCCACGCTCTTTTTGCCCGCCCTGCTGCAGCTGCTGAGGCGTAAGGGCAACGACACGCAGCCGCCCACCGCAAGTAGCGAATAACGCTCGACATAACCAGGCCGTAGTGAATAGAATGACCTCTCTGCAGGTCAGACCCACCACACGTGCACGCTCGACGCCACGCTGCTCGTGGCCCACGTTTGAGAACGTGGATTTCGGAGGTAGACCATGCGACTCGCCCTGTACTTGCTTTTGATCTCGGGCCTCACCGCAGCGCCCGCCGCAGCCCTGGGTCACGGCATGGCGATCTGCTACGTGGGCGGGCCCGGCAACACCAAGCAGGCCGCCCCGGTGGTGGCCACGTTCTTGCGGCACATGGAGCAGGCCAGCGGGCTGAAGGCCGGCTCCATGACCGGCGAGTACCACACCACCCGGCGCGCTTGCCTGGACTACATCAAGCGGGCCAAGCCGAGCTTCGGCGTCTTCGATCTGGCCACCTACCTCAACCAGGCCAACGCGCTCAAGCTCAAGCCGCTGGCTTGCATGGGCAAGCCCAACAGCACGCGCTACCACCTGCTGGTGCGCGAGGGGAGCTACGGCACGCTCAAGGCACTGCAGGGCAAGCAGCTGATCTCCAGCCTGGTCGGGGACCTGGCCTTCGTCTCGAAGATCATCTTCAAGGCCGACGTCGACGCGGGCAAGCACTTCAAGATCAAGTACACCCGCCGGCCACTCAAGGGCATCCGTCGGGTGGTCCGCGAGCGCGCTGACGCCACGCTGGTGGACAACATGGCCTACAACCACCTGGGGGAGCTGAAGCTGCCCGTCAAGCTCAAGTCGATCTACCGCTCACCAGGCCTGCCGGGCCTGACGATGGCCTCCCTCGACGGCGGCAAGGGCGCCGAACAGGCGGTCAAGAAGATCGTCAAGGCCCTGCCCAAGCTCTGCGGCAAGGAGGGCAACAAGATGTGCCAGACCTTCAACATCAAGGTCTTCTCCAAGGTCCGCGCGGCGGCCTACAACAAGCTGGTGCGAGCCTACAACAAGAAGTAGCAGGAGGAGGGGGCGTGTAACCCTGTCCACCTCTCCTCAGGGGCAGTGATCCGGGTCACCCGGCGCGCCCCAGCAGGGATGCTCGGCGTTGTCTTCCACGCCCCCGGAGCGGGTCTTGGCGCGCAGCTTGGCGCAGCGCCCCGACGAGGCGGGCTCGGCCCCCGGCGCCAGCGGAATCGACAGCTGGTCTCTGATCCTGCCGCGCCGCTTCAGCACCGTCAGGAAGACGCGGCCCGCGCGGAGCTCGAGCTTCGGCGGCGACCAGCGCTTCTGCCCCAGCAGCAGCCGGACCTCGCGGACCGTCGCGCGGTGCGCGGCCAGATCGATGATCCCCACGACGAGCTGCGCGCCGCAGTTGGCCCGCCGCGCGCGAAAGATCACCAGGTGCTGCTCCGAGCGAGCCACGCGCTGCAGCGCCGGCGCACCCACGCCCTCGGCCGCCAGTGTGCGCTGAAGCACGATGCGCAGCTTGCCCGCGTCATCGCAGTAGGCCAGGTGGGATTCGCCCGAGCTGTCGGGGTAGCGCTTCACGCCGACGAACCCCGGCTTGCAGGGCGTCTTCTGAGCCACTGCGCGCGTGGCGACCCAGCCGTCGGACGCGGCGGGGACGCAGCCGCCAGGGCGCAGCCGCGGCCAGCCCAGCCTGTGCCCACAGAACATGTGGCGCGCGTGGCGGTCCTTCGCCGCTGCGCGTGAGAGGTAGCAGCGGCGATCCGCCGCCGATAGGCGGTCTGTCACGCAGGCCTTCACGCAGCGGGTGACCTGGGACAGCTTCATGCTGCCGCGATCACGGTGGCAGGCCTGGCCCACCGTGGCGCACACCGCGTCGCAGGCGCTCTCCAGGTCCACGGCCGCGGGTCGCGTCGCCGGAGGTACGGGGGCGGGCGCCGAGGCGGGCTGCGCGGCAGGAGGTGGAGGAGACGGTGGCGCCACCGCATGGGGCTGCGGGCGTACTGCAGGGCCGCAGCCGGCCAGCACCAGGGCGGTGGAGAACGCGAGCGCGCGGGCAGACATGGGGCGGTTATACCCCGGGCCGCGCTGAGTAGGAACAGGCGGTCTCTGGCGGTTGGTCAAGCAGGCTCGGTCCGGCGCGTCCGGCCTACCGGACGGCCGCACCCGGTCCGGACCAGATCGCAAGGTCCGACATGCAGCCTCGACCAGTACGGCCAGCAGCGAGGCGAGGCCAGAAGGAGCGGACGACGCAAACCAGGCCGTCACGAGCGCACGCGCTGGGGATGCTGACATTGGTCGGGAGGCGTCGACCGCGCTCGAGCTTCGCTACCTGTGCGGCGCTGCGCCGACATCCGAAGAGAGGCTGGCGCCGTTGCGATCGCGACGGCTGGATTGGGCTGCGCTGCTGGCTCGGGGAGTTGACAGCTTGCTGGTTATCGGACGAGCTGGGGGAAACGCGGCTTGAATTCCTATCCCTTAACGTTCGCGGTCTTCGGGCATGGCGTATTGTTGCGAAGGTGAGCGCGGCTGGCAAAAGCCGGTGGTGGCCTGCCGCGGCGGCTGCCGGGGCCAACGGTGTCTTCCTCAGCGCCGCTGTGCTACCGCCTTGGGTGACCATGCTCGACCCGCTCCTGCTGAGCCCGCCGACTCTCGGCAACGCGGAGCCTCGGGGCACCTGCTGATCTGCGGGCGCAGCGTGGTATCATGAGCTGTCGCAGTCAGGGGCGGAGATTGCCGTTTACCTTCGAGCTACGTGATAACAAGCTGAGGTTTGGAGTGGTGCTCGCCTGCGCGATCGCGCTGTCGGTGCTCTCGGCCAGCTGCGGCTCGCGCACGACGCCGTCGTCCGACGCGACCATTCCACCAGGCGACGTCCCCTTCCCGGACGTCTCGGGTGACGCAACACCCGACGCCCCGCAGATGGACGCCGCCGCCGGCCCCAACACCACCTGCGTCGATGCGGCGCCGCTCGTGCTGCAAGGCGGCAAAGTGAGCGTCAAGGGCACCACGGCCCACGTGACCAATGAGTACCAGGACAAGGTCCGCTGCGGGCTGACAGACGGCGCCCTGAATGGCCCGCAGCGCTACTACAAGCTCGTGCTCCGCGCGGGCCAGACCTATTTGGTGAGCGTGGAGGCCGAGTACCGCTTCGCCTACTTCTACGTCGCCCCGGGTTGCGGCGCCGCGGTCATCGACGCCGCCTGTCGCAGCGGCGGCGCCTCGGGCGATGTTGAGCGCGTGCTCTACCGGAGCCTCGTCCGTCACTACTGGAGGACACCGGGGTTTCCGCGTCCTGCGCAATACAACGGCGGCTGGCTTGTCTTCACCCCCAAGGAGACCGGTGTCTACATCGTGGGGGTCGACGGGCTCCTCGACCACTACGGCGGCACCTTCAGGCTCGAGGTCGCTGAGGTCACGCCACCGGCCAACGACCGCTGTGCCGCAGCCCAGCCGCTGAAGCTGGCCAAGGGAGGATCGATCTCGGTCAAGGGCAGCGTGGCGGGCGCAGCCAACGAGTTCGGCGACAAGGTCAATCCGTGCGGCCACAAGCCCCGCGGCCCGCAGGTCTACTACAAGCTCTCGCTGACCGGCGGCCGCACTTACCGCGTCGCGCTCAGCCAGGCCACGGGGCTGGTGGCCTACGCCTTCGCCGCCCCCTGCAGCGCGAGCTCAATCAACAAGCAGTGCAAGCAAGCCGCCGTGGCCCCCAGTGCGGCGTGGGCCGGTGGGAGCATGGTCCTCGCACCGAAGACTGACGGCGTCTACATCATCGCGGTAGACGACCTGGGCTCCGCGATCCCAGCGGCCTCTCGGCCCGATTTCACGCTGGAGATCGCCGACGTCACAGACACCGACAAGGACAGCTGCTCGGGCGCCACACTGTTGAAGCTGGTCAATGGGCGCGCAGTGGCCAGCGGGAGCCACGCCGGGGCGGTCAACGAGTTCGGCAGCGCTGTGACCTGCGGGCTCAAGTCGGCTCTGGTGACCCCGCAGGTCTACTATTCAGCGCTATTGGAGGCCGGAAAGACCTATCGCGTGCGTGTCGCGGAGGCTGAGGGGTTCTATGCGTACCAGCTGTATGCTTTCAACGGCGGCTGTACGCCTGCCGCGATAGACGCCTCCTGCAGCAAGCCGGGCCACTATGCCTATACAAGCATGTCGATGCCCATGTCGCTGCTGGTCACGCCGGCCAAGACCGAGCCCTACGTATTCGCTGTCGAGCGGGTGTTCCAGTCATTTCAAGTGCCGGGGGACTTCACCATCGAACTGGAGGAGGTGCACCAACCCCACGCCTCCTGCGCAAGCGCGCGCGCGTTGACGCTCAACGGCGGTGAGGTCGTCGTGGACGACGACACCACCGGAGCCCCTGATGAGCAGGGGCAGCAGATAGACTGCGGGCTCTCGTGGCCTCTCATCGGCCCCCAGCTCCACTACCAGCTGCAGCTGAAACAGGGCACGGTCTACCGCTTTGAGCTGTCGGGCTGCTATATGTTGGCGCGCCCCTACGTCTTCGGCGCAAGCTGCAGCCCCAAGGCGATCGACCAGAGCTGCAAAGTCGGAGGGAAGAGCGGCACCTACACCAATGACGCACGCCTGATCTTCTTCACGCCCACGGTCACCGCGGCGCACCACGTGGCGGTGGATAGCCGGTTGGCCCCCATGAACATCGGCGCCCAGGGACCCTTCCGCCTCAAGATCAGTGAACTGGGGGCGGTAGCGTCGACCTGCGCGGGTGCGCCCTCCACGACGACCCTGAAGCCTGGCCGCAACCTCTTCCACGGCGATGGCCGGATGGCCGGCGCCGCCAGCGTCATGTGCCAGGCCAAGACGTTCGCCACCCTGGCCCATTACCGCTTCTGGCTGGAGGCGAACAAGACGTACACCTTCGCGCTGGAGTCGAACTACGCTGGGCCGCTGATCATGTTCCGTGACCGCTGCGGGACGACGGAGATCAGCGCGGACTGCTCCAGCTTGGGTGTCGACGGCGACTTCGCCGTGGGGTTCAAGGACACGCTGCACAGCGCGCTCCAGCGCACCCCGTCGACGTCGGGGTGGTACCGGGTCGCCGTGGGCGGCTCGCACGGCGCGGGTATATGGGCGCCGTATGACCTCGAGGTCTTCGTGGATTAGCACACCATGAGGTTGGCGACCGTGCGCATTTGGTCTGGACTCACGCGCCGAGCGCGCCCTCGCGGGTGTATTACACGTTTGCAGCTATCTATGATCCTCAGCGGCGGCTTAAGTGTGATCCATTCTGGGCGAGAGAAAGTGATCCGCGCTGAACAGGTGGTCAGTGCTGGGTTGCCGCGCGGCAACCGCTCCCTTTGGGTGCCGAACCTGGGAGCTGATCCTGTAACTGCGTTCCTTGTGACAGCTGGCGCAAGGCATGTCAAGGGCGGCACAGCCGCCGAGCGAAGCGAGGGGACCCTTTACTTGCCTGAGCACGCTGCGACACTCGAAGCAGGTGGATCACGAACCCGCCGTAGGGTGGATCAAGGTAAGGCCGCCGCTGAAG
>SWBW01004666.1_pt1 | contig 11508 bp, 10 predicted proteins | sample 4693041 | NCBI WGS metagenome assembly SWBW01 (sample SAMN10267271, study PRJNA491770) | bioreactor metagenome | isolation source: DHS bioreactor inoculated with marine methane seep sediment | place: Japan: Omine Ridge, Nankai Trough | collected 2006-05-06
TGTTCACCTTCAATAGCATCGTAATCAGCATATTTGAAGCACAAAGGCTGGCCTTCACCCAGGAAGTCTTCATTGGTATATGTTCCTCTGATCCAATATGAATTAGGATCCTGATCATCCTGTTCTCCAAGTATAAGGGAAAATATGGCTGGCATATCTTGTTGGATACCCATTTGTTGACCTTGATACAAGTTGTCAATAGTATTCCAGACGTCTAAAGGTACCCCATTTGTATGCCATTGGCTTGGATTCATCCACCATGCCTGGCATATATCACCATAGAAGCATATCTCTCTTACTGTGATCTCGGTAATTTCAAACCAGAAGAATCCGAATAGTTGGTAATAATCTGGTGTAAAGCAAAGCACGTCAATATAGAATTCTTTTTTCTCAAAAGCACAAATTTCTAGTGTAACCGGTAAGGTCTGTGTCACAAATTGAAAAAATTCGGATGGTGGAATTTGTTCAATTTCGTCACCGGGATATGGTGCAGCTTTAATCATATTTCCTTCTTCGTCATACACGTAAAACTCTGTTACATAATATGTGTCACAGCAATCGGGTGCGTTGTCACACATAGTAACTGGTAATTTTACTGATTGTGTGTAAAATTCACCGTTGGTATAAAATACCAGAACTTTAAAGTAGTTCGTGCCATTTGGTCCTTCAATGCCGTCACCTTCAAGTTCATTTCCTTCAGAGTCCTCTATTTTCATAAGGGCCCAGCCAGGAATAGCATCAGGATCGCATTGAGGAACATCATAGTCATAGACCCAATCCCTGTCTGCGTCAGGAACCAAAGTAGTCACATTAAAGGAGACTTCAGCGTACCGGTCAGCAGCAGGCTGTGTTGTTTCATTCTTCTTACAGCTAAATGCGATAGCTGCAATAAGAACTAATAAAATTACTTTTTTCATAGTTAAATATTTAATTATAAATTTATTTTGTTGGCTTGTGCTGCTTATTTGAAATAGATTAGTTGTTTCATAGGCATATTTGTATTTGTTCTACTTCGTTTGAATATCTTATTATTATATCGTTCTCATACATGTAAAAACGTTTCTTACCATTGTTAAGCGGGCATAAAATGTTCCCATATTGCTATAAAAGCAAATACATCTACTATTCACATGTTAAAGAACCACTGTTTCTTTTAAAATTAAAAATGCAACTTGCTACCTTATCTAAAAAAAGATATGGGACTAAGTTGATTTACTTAGTATAGCTTGCTTGAGCGAATACTCATAACCGAGAAAAAGATGCTTGTTTGTTCACCAGAAATAAAACAATTGGCTTATGAATTTCGCCAATGGGTTTTTTAGGATGGACAAATATAGGGATTCGAAAGCGGAATTCAAATAAAAATTGCAATAATTTATTATTAGAATTTTTTAAGTAGTAAACGAATGCCAAGAGATAATATGTGTAATTTCGTTCGTAAGGATGAACACGGACGATATGGCTAACAAGAAACTAAAACTGATTGAACAAGACCCCTGGCTTGAGCCCAGTGAAAAAGACATACAGGAAAGATATGATCGTTACTTGTCAAAACTGCACGAAATCGAAAAGGATTTTGGTGGCCTGTCAGATCTCGCCGATGGATATAAGTACTTTGGAATTAATTATGATCCGAATAGAAAAGGATGGAGCTACCGGGAATGGGCACCACGGGCCAAAGCACTGTACCTCGTAGGCGATTTCAACAACTGGCAGCAATTTGATCATCCGCTTACCAAAAATGAATATGGTATCTGGGAGTTGTTTTTGCCTGAGGATACATACAAAAACACCTTTCTTCACGGTAGTAAAATAAAAGTGCTGGTGGATTCTGAAAAAGGGTTGAACTATAGGATTCCGGCATATATTACCCGTGTGGTGCAGGATGACGACACGAAGAATTTTACCGGTCAATTGTGGTTTTCTGAAAATATTGACTGTTCAGATGATCCGTTTGATATGGGACAGGTAGAAGAGTTATTCATTTACGAAAGCCATATAGGCATGGCCCAGGAAAAAGAAGCGGTAGGTTCCTACCTGGAGTTTGCCGAATTGATATTACCACGTATTAAAGATGCCGGTTACAACGCCATCCAGCTTATGGCGGTGCAGGAGCACCCGTATTACGGCTCTTTCGGCTACCATGTATCCAACTTCTTTGCACCTTCATCACGATTTGGAACGCCGGAAGACCTCAAGTACCTCATTAAAAAAGCCCACGAGATGGGCATCGGGGTAATTCTCGATATCGTTCATTCGCATACGGTTAAAAATATCATCGAAGGCATCAACCAGTTTGATGGCTCTGAAGGGCAATATTTTCATGAAGGCAGCAGGGGAGACCACCCGCAGTGGGATTCCAAATTATTTGATTATGGAAAACCGGAAGTGCTGCGTTTCCTGTTGTCCAACATCAAATACTGGTTGAAGGAGTTTCATTTCGATGGTTTCCGCTTTGATGGGGTGGGCTCGATGATGTATTACCACCATGGTATGGAAACGATCGATTCGAGAGAGAAATATTTCAGGCAGGGTGTTGAATGGGATGCTGTTACTTATCTGCAACTCGCGAACCAGTTAACCCACCAATTAAACAAGAATGCTGTCAGCATTGCCGAAGATGTAACGGGCATGCCGGGTTTAACTTCAAAAGTAGATGATGGTGGGCTGGGCTTTGATTACAGGCTCGGGATGGGCATTCCTGATTTCTGGATCAAATTATTGAAAGAATACAAGGATGAAGACTGGAACATCCACGAGATGTGGCAGGTGCTGAACGACCGTTTATCGCATGTAAAAACGGTGACTTATGCCGAATCGCACGACCAGGCTTTGGTGGGCGACAAAACACTTGCATTCCGGCTGATGGATAAGGAAATGTATTTCCATATGCACAAAGACGACCCGGACCTGGTTGTTGAGCGGGGTGTGGCACTGCATAAAATGATCCGGTTGTTCACTATTTCTCTTGGCGGACAGGCCTATATGAATTTCATGGGCAACGAATTCGGTCATCCCGAATGGATCGATTTTCCGAGGGAAGGCAACAACTGGAGTTACAAATATTGCCGCAGGCAGTGGTCGCTGGTGGATAACCCGGAGTTGAAATACCAATACCTGGCTGCCTTTGATAAAGCCATGATCGAAGTGATCAAAGCACATAAGATCATGTCGTCTTTATTCGGTAACCAACTCAATATGGATGAAACGAATAAAACCATCGCTTTTGAAAGAAACCATTTGATCTTTGTATTCAATTTTCATCCTCATAATTCAATTCCTGGATATAAATTCCCGGTACCCAAATCAGGGGCGTATCGACTGATCTTAAACTCCGATGACCTGGCTTTCGGTGGGCATGGCCGCATTGACCCTACAACTACATATATCAGCAAGAATGACGGAAGCGGCAATAAACTCAGCATTTACAATACCAACCGGACTGCACAGGTGTTTCAGAGGGTGGTGTAGGTGAATGAAACCATATTTTAAAGCAGAAAAATGAAAACAAAAATACTGGAAGTGCTCAGGTTGGTCATCGTTTCCGCAACTTTCTTTTTTGGCTATCTCATCGGGTTTGAAGACAGCACCTACAACCCGCTAGCCCAATTACATTTTATTGTACCCTTACTCATTACCGCCATTGCCGGAATATCAGGACTGGAAGGACTGTTTTTTGCCAGGGAGGCTGCAGAAAGTAAAGGATTTGAAACAGGAAGCAATTATCAACGACAATCGGCCATTGCTTTGCTATCGTATGCAGCTATCGCTATAATTGTTTATTTCACTAACTGGGGCATTAAAGCCGAACTGACCATTTTATTTACCTTCATGTTTTTTATCATTTTTTCGGGTATCAACCATGGTATAGATGCTGTCAGAAGAAAAAATTATAAATGGCAAAATATCAACCGCCCGTTTATTATGTTATTGCTGGTCGTTGGGCTTGTGTACCCGGTTATTATGGCTCTGCAACGAATTTAGCTTCCATCGTTTATGGCTCCATAGCCAAAGTTCGGGAGTTCTAATTATATTTTCTTCCAGCAATTGCGCGTATTCGTCAATTATATCATGCTTTTTATTTCCAGTGGTAGATCCATTCATATGCTGAAAGCGTACTTCATAATTTCCTCTTTTTAATTTCTGAAAACAGGAAAATACCATTGTTTGATCACTTTTTTTCGCAATCATATCTGCACCTATTGAAAAAGCAGTATCCTGATTAAGAAATCTGACCCTATGAACAGAAGCATTGCGCACCGGGCTTTGGTCACCTACGATACAATTCAGAGAAATGATATTTTCAGTTTGGTTTTTCAGCAAGGTTTTGTAGCCTTTAGAAGATTCAATGCATTGAATTCCAAAACGGCTTCTTATCAATTTCAATAATTGGTCGAAATAGGAGTTTGACAACGGCTGATAAAGCACCGTAACCCGATGTGATAAAAATAAGGGTAAAAAGATGATCCATTCCCAGTTACCGTAATGTGCTGTATACAAAACCACATTTTTTTGTTCTTTGTATAATTGTTCAACCAGCTCTTTGTTTATAATATGAAATCTGTTAGTCGCCTCTTTTTTACTGATGGTCAACACCTTAATTGTTTCAACAATAAGGTCGCATAAATGCCTGTAAAAATTCCTTTCTATTTTTTTTATTTCTTTCTGGCTTTTATCAGGGAATGAATTGACAAGGTTGGTTGCTACCACTTTCCGTCTGTATCTGAATACATAGTAAACAAATACGAATGAAATATCTGAAATAACAAATAATAGTCGCAATGGAATGAAGGAAAGCAGATAGAAAGGGAGAAACTTTAATTTTTGCATCAACACGACTAATTGGTTAATAAACACCTACCCTAATAATTTATTGTGAAATCGTAAAAAAATATTGAGTGTTTTGCCATTTGTTTTATTCATTCTGCATTTGATTGCTACACCCGTATATTTGGATTGATAAAGAAGTAGTATTGGAGGTTTTACGATGAGAAAAATGCCTTATTCTTATTTACTATATACTGATATTTAGAATGGCTTGATTTTTAATATTGGTAAACAATCTTTAAATTTTGGTTTTGACAACCTTCTTTTTTAATTGGATTGAAGCGCCTTTCTATTTTCTGTATGATGCATTGCCACATTCTTTTACTGGCTTCGATCAGGCGAGGTATGCCAAAAATAAGCGCCAGGATTCCGGCAAGTACAAAAATGATTGAGTAGCCATCTTGAGCTGAACCTGTGCCGGCAAATGCAAATGGACAATTAAGGAATAAAAGAATGATTAAAAATATTTTTGATCGATTCATAGGAATGGGATTTGTTGCAAGCGAAGTTAATTCATTTGCAGTGCAATGTCAATACAGATTACAACTATCGAATCACATATATTGCACTGTAATTCGTATGGTGGTGTCATTTTTAAATTCCAACACGCATTCCTCAAAATCAGGCTTTGATAACTTTACTTTGTAGTTCCTCGAAAAGCCATATCCCTCTCTTGGCATGCCTATGAAATTGTATTTCATCTCGCCATCTCCATTTTCATCATCCATAATGGCAACACCATAATTACCTGTTTGCATTTCGTCAATAGTAACTGACATTTTACCATTCACGATATTTTCTTTGGGAAAAATATGCTCAAGTTCATCAATATCGTCAAGCCAAAGGTCTTCGGATGGATAAACAGTAACATACATGAGCCCTTGATCGTTTCTAATGTTATTAAATTCAATGGTCAGGCTTTGAGATAAAGCCACCAGTGAAAAGAAAGTGAAAAGAATGCTAAAAACTATGTTTTTCATGAAGCCGCAAAAATAATCAATTTTACTTTTCTAGTGCGGCCGGTGTAAAGCTGTTTTCGGTTAAAGCGGAGCCTTTTTGCAGCTTGTCGATGGTCATTACAGACTTTCTATCGTTTTGCAGATTCAGGGCTTCCATTTTCCTCACCATATATTTCCCATCATCAATTTCCTCATACTGACTTAATAGTATTTCCTTAAATACTTCCCCGTCATAATCATAGAAAACGTTTTTGCAGGTAAAAAAAAACTCCTTATCTACCCATGATATTTTTTTTGAAAAACCCATATCATCTGCAATCTGTTGGTTTACCGGGATCGATTCAATTTGCCAGCAATCTTTGCCTTCAAAGTTTACGCTTCCTAAAATTTTATACTGATAGTCGTCTATTTTGGGTGCACTCATATCAGCATTGCTAAATTCAGAACCCATGAAACTTTTTCCTTTTTCACTGCTTACTATCCGCCTGACCTTTCTTAATGCAGGCAGGTAAATCCACATGTCATCATCCTGGTTTTTATGGTCATATACCAGCAACCCGGTTCCCTTTACATCCGCCGGGGAAATGAATTTGGTGATGATCTTTGTAGTTTCCCCGAATTTTTTGGAAGCGGTGGTGGTTTGCCGTACCCGTTCTCTACCTTTTTGGTCAATAATGGTTAAGGTTGAGGTCATTTCCATGGCGTCTACTCTGGTAAGTTCGAGCGATTTCTCGCTAATCTCTTTCGCATCTTGCGAATACATTTCGGGCATGGAGCATATGGTGAGAATTAGTGCTAAGAATGTGATCGATTTCATTGTTTTATTTTTTTAATATGATTTGATTCTAAAAAAGTTGGTTTGATCAACAGGCAAAGTGATGGAATTAAAATAAGCGCGCACAGCAAGCAAAGCAGCACGGAGAATATAATCAGAAAAGCGAAGTATTTGATGGTTAAAAAAGATGAGATGAACAGGATTACAAATCCCATAATAACTGAAAAAAGCGTTGATAGCGATACCTCTGCCTGTAGTCTTTAAGGTATTTGTAATTGCTTTCTCATTTGACGCTCCGAGTTGCAGTTCTTGTTTGTAGCGCCAGAAAAAATGTATGGTATAATCCACACCAATGCCAATGGCGATGGATGAAAGCATGGCTGTGGCAATATCCAGTTTGATACCTACCCAGCCCATAGTGCCAAAAAGTGCGATAATGGTGTAAATAAGCGGTAAACTTCCCAGCCAACCAGAATTAAGTGACCTGAAAATGAGTATGAGCAAAAAGGCGATGATCGCGATCGCAAAAATAAGGGAGTTGTACTGGCCATTGACTACGGCTTCTGAAAGTTCTTTATCGACAAGACAGTAGCCGCCCAAAAGTGTTCTGTTCGGGTCATCTTTTGTCATCAGGTCAATCTTACTGATGACATCATCCAGTGCATTTTTCGTATCGGCCCTGAACTGGACGATCATCAGCGCCTGGGTATAATCAAAGTTCACAAGGCCTTCAAAATCTTCTGGGTCGCCGCTCATATTATACAATTCCAGGTATTGGGCAACAGCGTTTCTCGAGTCCGGTATTTTATCATATAATTCGTCATCTTCATTGTTTAAAGAGCGGCTCATGATCCTGATCATTGAGGCTAATGAGTTAACACTGCCCACCATCGTGTCTTTTTCAAGCTCCGTTTCATATTGGTCCATTCTTTTAAGGAGTTCTGGATCTTTCATATCACCCTCAAATAGAACAGTTAAATACTTGGTGCCTCCAAAATCTTCGTTGGTTATGGAGGTAGCCTGCCGGAATGGATGTGAAGGCGGAAGAAAGTTTTCCGAATTGGAATCGACATGCAGAAATGCAATTCCTGCACCGGAAAATAACAGAAAACTCCCGAATACGAATAGCACAATAACGGGACGGGTGGTAGCTATTCTCGCAAAAGATGTCAATACATGATCGATCAGGCTAGTTTTTTTTCCGCGTAATGATTTCAATACCTTGCCTTTCTTCTGTACCGCCATCATAGCCGGAATAAAGGTGATACTTAAAATGAGAGCAAAGGCAATTCCCAGGGATGCGGCCACACCGAGTTGCTGTGCCGGTAATAAAATGTGCACCACCAATCCCATAATTCCCGCGATGGTAGTAAGCCCAGTGATAATGACCGGTTTTTTTAGTTTCAGCAATACTTCCCTGGTAATATCCTTCATGGTCCAGTCGCTATGTGTGGCATTTAATTCCTGATATCGGGCAATGAAATGCACGCCATAATTATTGGCTATCGCGATCATCATAATGGGCGCAAGGATAGTGATGATGCTCAATTCCCAGCCCATTAATGGAAAAAATCCCAGTGAAATCACAATGGAGATGGAAACAACAAGAAATGGCAAAATAACACCCCTGATTTCACGGAACGATAACATTAAAAAGAGGATCATGATTAGCAAGCCCAAAGGCATGAGGATGAACATGTCTCTTGAAATATCCGCATTCACTTGCACCCTTAAATAGGGCGTGCCGCCTTTGTATACAGTTTCGTCGCCGGGAAATTCGTTTAGCGTTTGATCTATGATGTCAATGATCTGCTCATCTCCGACATTCCCGGCCACTTTGAGTATGATAGTGGCTTTTGTAAAATCCTCGGAGACAACGAGTTTGTAAGCGAGTTCATTTTTTTTTATTTCTTCCCTTAATTCTTCTCGTTTCTCCGCAGTTTTTGGAATTTTTTTTACCACCGGATCAACGATCATCGCTCCATATTCACTTTTTATATTTTTGGTATCAAACAACGAAATTACCTGCTCAAACTCCTTCCCTCTGTTAAATGATTTGCTAATGGATTTAAGCCTGCTCAAAGTGTTAGGATTCAATACATCTTCCGTTTCAAATATCAATATTACCGGGTCGGAGTTGCCAAAAAGGGTATCTATCTTGGCCTTTGCTACCATGGCTGGTGTATCATCCGGCAGGTATTTCTCCAGATCAGGGTTAATCCTTGTATTTAATAAAGGGATGGCCGCGAGCAAGGTGATGATGACAGGCGTAATAATAAGCCACCAGCGATATTTAATGATAAAATCTTCGTATTTCATTTTTGTGGGTTTAAAATCTGACTCTTAACTCGATAAAGGCCCCGTTTAATACCTTTGATGCATAACTGAATATAGATCCATCAGACCCTGCCGAATAAAAACCCCCAATGCTGGTTTCTAAGTTATCTGTTATATTCCAGCTTAGTTTGGGCCTGATCAACCATTCTTCAGAAGTTATATTATAATAGCCTATGGCTTCAATATCGATCGTATTGTAGGCAAACGATTTTGAAAATGAGAGGGAAAGGGCATGGTTGGTTTTTTCTTGCTGGTTAAAAATCTTGCGGTTAAATGCGGTAAGTTCCCGGTCGATCGTTTCATACAGGTTGGATGGTGGGGGGAACTCATCCATTGGAATAAAATCAACTGTATACTGGCCGATGTATTGCAAGATAGTTGTAATGCCCCAAAACGGATGTTCTATGCCTATTACGTATTGCAAATCAGGATTTGGAATGTTCATATTTTCAGCATAGTCTATGGTCAGGTTATATGCTGCTTCACCTCGTATGATCCAAGAACCTGCGGGAATCGCAAAATCAGCTCCTATTGTATTTTTTAAGTAGGGTTGCGCGGTCAGTTCAATCGACGGCATCATATCTACAATACTTATATTGCTAATGTTGAATCCATAATACGGATCATATCCATGAAAATAGGAAACGGAAAAACCGGCTTTTTGCAGGTTAAAATTAAACCGGGCGCCTATTGATCCGTTTTTGAATATTTTTGCAGGTATTGTCGAATTCGTAAAACTGGTAAATTCACCAAGATCGAAAAGATCATACCGGTATATAGAAGGCCGGTAGATAGGGATTAAGACAAGTTCAAAATCAATTTGCGGAGTGATGTGCCACTTGGTTTGCACCAACAAATTGGGTAGTTTTTGGTCGTCAGGATTAGCAGTCAGAAAGAAATAATCATAGGGTGTAATATTATCGGTAGGGTTAAAGCCATCCATTCGACCCCAGGATACAATTTTGGCACCAAAATAGATGTCAATCTTATCAGACTGATACCCGGCATAGGTTTCTTTCAATTGAAACATGGTGTATAAACTGTCGAATTGGTTTCCGGCTCTGAATCGCAAATCGGTAAAAAGAAAAGCTTTATTTAGGGATAGCTCACCCTGGATACCAAATTCAGCAAAGACGGAACTATAATCAAAAGATTCGCTCCCACCGAATGCTGAACCCCGTCCATAGCCATTAAAGTCTATGACCAATTTACTTTCATCTGCCGCGCCACTTGCTTCCTCAAACAAACTTTGGGCAAATATTGGTTCGCTGCATATTAAGAGGCATACGAATAGAAAAGGGATCTTCAATTTCATTGCAGAAGTCTTTGAATAATAACTCATACAAATCTATGCAGCGGGCGGCCTAAATAAGTGCAGCTTGCGCAGGGTGGACTATATAATGTAGTCCGATAAACGCACAAGGCATTGGATTGATTTACAATTTGAGGGACAACTTGTATTGGCTGGGTGTCATTCCGGTGGTATTTTTGAATACAGCGTAAAACGATGATTTGCTGTTAAACCCACATTCAAAACCGATGGCATCAATTGAAAAGTGAGCAAAAGTAGGATCAGCCAGTTTTAACTTCACCTCCTGAACGCGATACTCGTTCACAAACTGGTAAAAATTCTTTCCGATCTCTGTATTTAATAATTCAGTCAAGGAGTGCCTCGATAAATTCAGTTGATGCGATAGATTGGTAATGGTTAATTCGCTATCCAGATAAGGTTTTTTTTCATTGAAATGATCTTCAAGTATTTTTCTTATTTTTTGCTTTTCACTGACTGTTAACCTGGGATTTTTGTAAATATCCTGGCTTCCGTTTGTATCCTGTGAATAAATCTGCTCCTGCAGCAGGCCGTAAAATGAGAAAATATAGACCAGGATCAATATAAATGAAAAGGTAACCAATTGGGAATAGGTGGCGATACGGGTAACAACATTTACTATGCCAAGCACATAGGCAATCGACATAAATGACATATAAAAAATGATAACAAACAAAAGCCAGCCAAGTGTAATTTTCCGGTCGATTGTGGAAAATTCATTTTTCAGGTTGATTCGGTGTCGGTGTACATTGACCAGACTGGGGATGGAATAGCCGATAAATGAGATGACCGAAATAGCACCATAGCTCATTTTAAACCAGGTAGAACTGTCGATTACAAAAAAGTCGTTGGGCAATAGCTGGATGCCGGAAATATAAGCGCCAACTTTGATAAATATGTATGGAATGATATGCCAGATTTGCCACCATTTAAGTTTGTAATTTGGATTGATAAGTGATTTTGAATAGAAATATATCAGCGGGTTGAAAATTAAGTATGGATTTGTAAGATGATTCATTCCCATGGAAATATCGATTCCCGTTGTAAGAAACTCAAGCCCAATGATAAAAAGCCATGCGGTTAAAATCTTATTGGAGAGGCCATTGTCCCTTTTTACAAAAATTAGTATGATGCCTGAAAACAGGGATTGTGCAAAGCCTATCCATAATAAAACATCCATACCTATAAAAATACAGTATTGATTTTAATCTCCAAACGATTGTTATAAAAAAAAGAACAAGCGGATCAGACTCCTTGAAGGTATCATAAAAAAGGTTACA
>SWBW01000265.1_pt1 | contig 11506 bp, 4 predicted proteins | sample 4693041 | NCBI WGS metagenome assembly SWBW01 (sample SAMN10267271, study PRJNA491770) | bioreactor metagenome | isolation source: DHS bioreactor inoculated with marine methane seep sediment | place: Japan: Omine Ridge, Nankai Trough | collected 2006-05-06
TGACGAGGTCGTCAGTCTCTCCCACAACGCCGTAACTAAGGATACCCGGGACAAAGATGCCGAAGCGGAGCTGAACCGCCTCTCGGAACAGATCGTTCCTCTGTCTGGCAAGCTCGACGAAGCGGTCAAGCAGCGGTTCCTCAAGCTGCCCGAAGACTGGCTGCCGAAGGAAATGACTCTGGCGCGGCGGAAGATTCAGGTAGAATCCGACCTCTTCCGTGAGGAAAACCTGCCCCTCTACACCGTGGGCATCAAACAAAACAACGAGTATCAGAAAATCACCGGTGGCTGGGAGACCGAGTTCGACGGCAAGATGGTTACGCCGCAACAGCTTCACCCCAAGCTGGAATCCACGGACCGTGACCTCCGCGAACGCGCCTGGCGGGCAATCGTCGAACTGCACCACGGAGACTACGACAAGCTCAACACGCTCTTTGACAAGATGATGGTCAATCGGGGCAAAATCGCGAAAAACCTGAAGATGAACTTCATCGACTACAGCTACAAGTCGAAGAAACGCTTCAGCTACGGTCCCGCTGAGGCAGAGGGCTTCCGCGAGGCAATTGCTAAATACGTGGTTCCCGCCGTCAGTAAGATCATGGAGCAACGGCGCAAGAAGCTCGGTCTGGAAAAGCTACGCCCCTGGGATACTGGCGTTGACCCCGACGGTGCCGAGCCGCCAAAGGTTTACGAGACCCTGACTGAGCTAAAAGAAAAAGCCGCCACGGTGATGGGCAAAGTGGAGCCGAGCTTCGCCGATGCCTTCCGGCTGATGGATGCCGAGGATAACCTCGACCTGGAGAACCGTCAGGGCAAGGCTCCCGGAGCCTACTGCATGGGACTGCCGGAGCAGCGGAAGATCCGCATCTTCGCCAACTCCGTCGGCACCAGTCGGGACTTCGACACCCTGATGCACGAGGGCGGACACGCCATGCACGGCTTCCTCAGCCGCCACCTGGCATACCCGGCACGCGCTTATCCGATGGAGTACGCCGAGGTCGCCTCGATGTCTCTGGAGCTACTAACCCGCCCGTTCTGGGGCGTGGTCTATACCGATGAGCAGCGCGAACGGCTGGGTCGCAAGCAACTGGAAGGCTCGCTGACCTTCCTGCCCTTCATGGCAATGATCGACGGCTTCCAGCACTGGCTCTACACCGACCCCACCGGAACCAATGCCAAAGCCCGCGCCGAGAAATGGGTAGAGCTGAACGCCCGCTTCCGCCCCTGGCTCGACTACTCCGGGCTGGAGGATTACCTGAAGATTGGCTGGCAGTACCTCCACCTCTTCACCTACCCCTTCTACTACATCGAGTACGGCATCGCCCAGCTCGGCGCGTTCCAGATATTCCTCCGCTCGCGGGAGGATTACAAATCCGCCGTGGCAGACTACATCAAGTCCCTCTCGATGGGCGGGACGCTGGAGCTGCCGGAGCTGTTCAAAACCGCCGGGGTGCAGTCGGTCATGCAAAACCCCGAGGTTCTGGAAGAGGTTACCGGGAAGATCATGGCGATTATTGAAGGATAACGCCGAACATCCGTGATTGAGCTGTAGGGGCAGGCCCCTGTGCCTGCCCTTTTGTTATCGTGCAGATAAAGCTCAACCCCTCACCCCCAGCCCCTCTCCCCAAAGGGGAGAGGGTAGCTAAAAGGCGAAAGATGGGCGGACACCAATCTCAGTGAGAATCGGTCCGCCCCTACCAACGTATCCTGAACGAACACGTGATTTTACGTAGGGGCCGACCTTTAGGTCGGCCCGTTGCAATTGGGTAAACAGGCGAAAAGGGTTTGTACCTCCTGCGGCAGATGAGCTACGCTCATCTAACGGGCGACCGTGGACGGTCGCCCCTACGGGTATTTGGTGGGTGTAAGGGAAGAATGTACCATCGCAATTCTGTGGGCGGACACATAGACCCGCCCCTACGTTATTGCATTCCAATGACATTACAGGCTATTGCACAATCCCCTCAGCTTGCACGCCGGGCAGTTGCCCTTCTCCTCTGCCAGCAGTTCGGCAAAGGGTCGCCGCGCCAGCGATGCCGCCTGCTCCAGCATCTGCCGTACCTCACCCTCGGTCTCGTCCTGAGAAATCCGCACAACTTCGCCCGCGCCGGAGGTATAGAGCAGATACAACCCCGCCGGTCGCTTGCCATAGCGTGCCTCCCAGCCCAGAGCATAGGCGGTTAGCTGTAGGTCGTAGCCCATCTTCCGGCTCAGGGCGGTGAAGTCGCCATCCTCAGCGATGGTGGTTTTGAAGTCGAAGATATACGGCTCGCCGTCGATCTCCGCCACCGCGTCAATCCGCCCCATAAAGAGGCAGCCCGCCAGCTCCGCCCTCAGTCCAATTTCAAAGCGAACCCCAGCCTCCCGCGCCTTTCGCCAGATGGGCATTTCGTCGAGGAGCCGCAAATGCTTAACCAGTCCGGGAACGGCATCGGGCGGTAAATTGTCTTTGTCGAGGAAACCAGTCAGATGGCGGCTGACCTCGTCTTCGGTTAGCGGATAGCCACCGCCGGACTCCGCCAGATAGTGCAGAGCCGAGCCGAAGACCGCGCCGTAGCCACCCTCGGTGGATTCGCCGGACTCCAGCTCCTTGAGGGCGAAGGTATCCACCCGCAGCACCCGGTTCAGGTAAAACTCCACCGGGCAGCGACGCAGCATCCCCAGAGACGATGGCGCGAGGGGGAGGGGGTCATAGACCTCCACGGCGGGGAGCAGGCTGTGGTCAGGCTCTTCAGCAGCGGGGGTTGGCAAGGCGAGGGAATCTTCCACCGCGCGCCGCTCCCATTCTAAATATTTTCCAGCTAACCCGCCGTCCACGTAGAGCTTATCCTCGTCCACGGTGAGAAGGCTGTCCAGCCAACTGGCAAATCTCGGATTCCCGTTGGAGAGGAAGTCCAGTCCTTCTCCACCCTGTTTTTGTCCGTAGGGATAGACCAGCAGCAGGTGGTCTCTGGCTCGGGTCGCGGCAACGTAAAGCAGTCGCTTGCTTTCCAGAAAACTCCGTTCCCCTTCGTGCTGCCGGATAATGAGGCTGACCAAAGAGCTTCCGTCCTCCCAGGGCGACTCGGTTTCGCGAATCCCGATATAGGGCAAGAACTCCTCTTCGGAGAATCGCCCCACACCGAGGCCGTCTTTTTGGTTGCCGGGCGGCGACCCCAGGAAGGGCAGCAGAACCAGAGGGAACTCCAATCCTTTGGCGGAGTGGATGGTCATCAGCACGATTTCGTTCTGACCGGGAGCCGGAGCCTCCAGCTCGCCGTCTTCGCCACTCTCTTCGAGCCAGCTCAACGCCGCGATGGGGTCAAGCCCACGCAGCGGCTCCATCAGGTGGGTCAGAACCTCCCACCGCTCCGACTGCCCCTGAGAGCGCAGAGCAGCCTCGATTCCACTGTCCCGATAGATCGCCCGTACCAGCCGTTCCACCGAGGCTAGAGAAGCCAGTCGCTTCCACCGTCGCCAGCGTTGGCGGAAGTTGGCAAAGCGGTCTGCCCGCCAGTTGTCGTCGAAAACCCGCCTGCTCCAGTTCCCCTCCTCGTTAGCGGCAAGAAGGTCGTTGTAGTCAAATCCGCCGAATGGACTCAGCAGAGCAGCCGCCAAGGCAACGGGATCCCGCCCATCATAGAGTGCCTTGAGGGTCGCCCGCAACCAGCCAACCTCTTTGCGCTGGAACAGCCCCTTCCCCTTGCCCAGACTGAAGCGATCCCCCAGCCCCAGGTACTCCAGGGCGGCGGTGAGCAGATTAATCTGGTTGTGGGTTCGGGTCAGAACTCCAATCCACCGCTGGCGATTCTCCGGCGGCTCGATTCCCTCAAGCTCACCGTTCAGCAGAGCGGCGAGAACTTCGGCGGTAGCCAACGCCTGCTGAGGTGTATCGTTATGTTTACCCTCCAGCTTCACCAGCAGGGTTGAGCCATCCTCACCTGCGGGACGACTACGCAACATCGGCTGCGGCTCCACGGCGGTAGGGTGAGCGTACTCCACCTCCATGTCGGCGGAGAAGAGCTTATCGAAGAAGGGATTGACGAAGTCCAGCACGCCGTCTCTGGAACGCCAGTTCTCCATCAGGATGGTAGAGTCTCCGCCGCATTTATCCCGAATCCAGCGGCGAGCCTCGTTGAAGACGGTGTTGTCGCCACCCCGGAAGCCGTAGATCGCCTGCTTGCGGTCGCCGACGATAAAGAGCGTTCGTCCGCCAGTGTTAGCTTCGTCTTCGGCTGGCTCTGCCAGGCGACGGATAATCTCCCACTGGCGCGGGTCGGTGTCCTGAAACTCGTCAATCAGAAAATGGCGGTATCGCCCACGCAGCCGCTTTCTAAAATCGGCGTTCTCCGTTACCCCCACCGCCACCGAGGAAATCTGGTCATTGAAATCCACCACGGTGGCGCGTTCCTTTGAGAGCAGGTACCGCTCGGCAACCTCACCGACCCAGTCGAGGAGTACCCCGGACAACCTGAAGGCTCGTTCCTCGTCGCGGAGGCTGAGTACCTTTTGGGGGATAAACTTTTTGAGCAAATCCTTAAACCCCTTGAGAGGATTAAGTCCATTCAACAGCCCCTTACTTGCCGTGAGTCCCTTGTAGTTCAGTGGGTACAGTTTTGAGAGGCGAAGCAACTCGCCCAGTGGTTCATCCCAGTCCCCAGTCATGAAGGGCAACATCTCTCGGTGGAGATGGCGAATCCGGTCAAGGACATCTTTCTCGTTGAAATGCTCGCAGATAACAGGGTCGGCAAGCTGGGCATTGAACTGCCCCCACCAGGCCTCGGCGAGGACCTCGCGAAACTCGATCAAAATCCGCTCTGCCAAATCGTTAAGCTGCTCTTTGTAATAGTCAAAACCCTTCTCGTAGCCCTCTCGCGCGGCTGCCAGTTCGTCTGGTTTGCCCAGAAGCCGCTGGCTGACCTTGCGAAGGTTACTCCGCCAGACTCCGGCATCGAGCAGTTGATCCAGCGCGCCTCCCTGCTCGGCGGCGGAAGCGGCGGAGCGTTCGGCCTCCTGGCGAAACTGCCGCATCATCGTCTGGTCAAGCTCTCCGGCGAAGGGCCGCCTGGGCAGCAGTGTCGGCTCCTCGCGGAGCAGCCGATGACAGAAGGCGTGGATGGTGCCGATGTGGCCGTCGCTTAGTTGCTGCCGAGCGGTAAAGAGCCGCTGCCATTCGACCTCGGTCAGAACTCGTTCCTCGAAGTTCCGGCTGCGCAGGCTGTAGGAAATCACCTCGTCAATTCGATGACGCAGCTCGGCGGCGGCCTTGTTGGTGAAGGTCATGGCAACAATGCGCTTCGGCTCGACTCCGTTCACCAGCAAGCGCAAATAGCGCGCCACCAGCACAACGGTCTTGCCGGAGCCAGCTCCGGCGGAGACCACGCAGGAGCGCGATACATCGACGGCGGACTTTTTCTCTTCGGAGAAAATTAGCGGCTTTTTCATTATTCTTCCTCCCGTTTCGCTTCTAGTCTGGTCAGCAGACGGTTCAACGGCTCCAGCCCGCAGGCATCACGATAATCACATTTCTCACAAACGCTCGCCTGGGGCTTGCTCCCCGGTGAGTAGGCGAGCTGCCCCTCCCGGATATTCTCCCAAATTCCCAACACCGCCTCACGAGCGTAGTCGAGGTTGGGGTCAACGGCATCGTGGCTGAACTCCCAGCCCTTTTTCTTTTGGATGGCGGCGTGTTCGACCAGTGGACCATATTGTGGATGGAGATAGTTCGAGTCTTCCGGCGGAATGTATTTTTTTAAGGAAACCTCGGCGGCTCGACGATGGATTGACTGCTCGCCAAAGACCTGTTGGGCGGCGATGAGATAGAGGGGGAGCTGAAGCGACTTTAGTCCGGCTAAGTCATCGAGCTTAATGTCGTTAGGCTTCTTCGTTCCTCCGGTCTTGTAGTCATAGATTGCCAGCTCTTGCCCCGGCGTGTAGTCAATCCGGTCAATCTTCCCGCGCAGGCGCAGGTCGCCGATTCGCAGCGCGGTTTCGTCGCGGAAGTCGAACTCGGTGTGGGTCGGCAGGCTCTTGATTCTGTCTCGCTGGAGCAGCAGGGCGCGGAGGAGAATCCCCGGCGACCGTTTCTGGTTTCCGTCCAGCCCGGCGACGAGGTCTCCGCGCTGGGCGTTAAGCGGAATCAGCGCGCCGATGATGCCGTCGCGAGCCTGCTCCAGATAATCGGACTGGTTGCGGAGAATCAAGCCGTAGTCGAGGAGAGCCAGCCCGGCAGCCTGGAGCATCCGCCCACGAGCCTCTTCAAAATTGTCCCCGGTCAGCTTGCCACCGCTCCATTTGGGGAAGTTACGCTTCTCCTGACCGTTGAAGAAAAGCTCCAACGCCAGATGCGCCACGCTGCCCACCACGTTCGCCTCTATCTCGTCCTCCACGGTCAGCGGGGGCTTCACGTAGAGCAGATAGCGGAAGAGGTACTTGCGCGGGCAGGTAATGAAGGTTTCGAACTCGGTGATTGACCGCTGCGGCACGCCTTCAAGCAGCGGCTCAATCAGCTCGCTGAGGAGCGGAATGGACTCGTCGAAGCGCAGGCTGTTCACCGCTCCTTCGCGGGACTGCCGCAGTCCCGCTGGCAGTTGAGAATCGCCGGGCGAAGCGAGGAGCAGCTCCGCCTGATTGGTCGGCTGGAGTTGTGGGTCAACTCCCGGCGCGGTTAGTGGACGCTCCGCCTCATCCCACCAGTCCAGCAGATCGGACAAAGCTGCCGCCGGCTGGGTCTCCCCACGCTCGCTGTGCTGCGGCGAACTCAGCCAAACCTCCTCAGCCCGCAGGATTACCCGACTGAGCAGAGAGGCCGATTCCTCCACGGGATTGGCTTCGGTTTTGCGGAGCTTTCCTGGCAATAGCGAAAATACCTGCCGACCGGGGAAGTCGTCGTTGGTCAGTCCCAGCACGAAGACCGTCTTCAGGGGCAGAGCCGCCGTCTGCTCCAGCCGATAGACCATCACACCATGGTCGGGACCGGGAATCCGCACCGACCGCGCGTCCAGCTCCGCCTCTAAAAGCCGTCGGAGCCGACTCAGCCCCCGCAGGGGTCGCTTCAGTTCGTCCTTTGAGAACTCGGCAACAGCAACCACAGTGTCGAGGGCGGAGTTTAGCTCGTTCCAGGCTCGGCTGACCGACTCCGCCCGCCGTCGCTCGGAGACCGCCCGCACCGGATCGCTGTCCTTCGTTTCCTTGTTAAGCTGCCGCAAGGCTCCCCTGATTAGCTTCCTGTAAACGCCCCGCTCCTCAAGCTCCTCGCGGAGCAGCCCTACCAGCTCGCCGACCTCCCGTTCGCTCTGACCGTCCAGAGCCAGTTGGCTGAGTTTGGTTTGATGCTGAACCAAAGCGACCAGAGAAAAGAGGCTGCGCCGGGTTGAGTTAAGCCAGCGTTGGAATCGTTCCGGCTCCTGGTGTTCGTCGGGTCGATGGCGACGAAGCCGACTGAGCAGCGGACGAATCCAGCCCTCGCGGAGCCGTTCCGAATGGCTGAGTCCCTTGTCCCAGTTTCGCGGCAAACCACTGACCCTCGCCTCACGGAGCAGTCGGTCCAGGCGATGGGGATCCACCGTTCCTTCAACAGATTCTTTGAACCAGAACTCGACGGGGTTATCGTATTCCCCCGGCTCAGGAAGTAGCTGTGCCAGCGGGGTTAGCTCCTCCCGCGCCTCGTCGGGCGTTGGTAGCGGCGGCGGCTCCACGGCGGGATGCCCCCAGTAGCGGTACAGCTCCTCGCGCCCCGGGCGTTGGAGGTAGTCGAGGAGGGCGCGGAGGATGACCGCTGGTGTAGAGACGCTGGGCGGCTCCCCGGCGGGCATAGAGAAAGGCAGCCCCCGTGAGGACAACTCCGCCGCCAGCAGTCCAACGTAGGGGTCGAGGCGGGGCAGGACTATCTGCAAGCCGGAGAGGTCGGGCTTGCCATCGGCAGCCAATGCGACCGCCCGGCGTTTGATGTCTCGCACCACCGCCAGCACCTCGGCTCGGCGGTTCCGCGCCTGCCAGGGATAGACCCGCTCCGGTAACTTCGATGGTCGGCTCTTGCCGTCGAAAAGCCAGTCGGAAAGATTTTTTCTTTCCACAGAAGGCGGCAGAGCGATGATTACCCGTCCCAGTTTTTTGACAAGAGCTACCGTTTCAGCCCCGTGCCGTTGAGACGGCGGAGCCTCGCCACCCTCCGCTTCCACGGCTGCGGCAAACTCCAGATAGCTGATGAAGTCGCCGACTCGCCGGGAAAGTGCCGTGAGGAGCTTCTGCTCACCCACGCCGATTCGACCTGGCTTGTAGAGGATAATCCGCTCCGGCACAGTTAACTCTCCGGCGTTGAGCAGCTCCGCCAGCCGCCAGCACCGCTCAAAGGGTTCCTCGGCGTTAAGCTGCTTCAACAGCTCGACCCGCCAGCGGGTGAGCCGCAACAACTCGCCCAGTCTTCCCTGCGCCTTACCCGGTGAGGTCTCCTGCTCGGCAAGGCGACGCAACGCCTCGGTTACGGCTCCGGCGACGGCCTCCAGCGATTCCTCGCCACTCTCCAGCAGCTTGTTGAAGTAGGGCAGCTCGCCGCCATGCTGGTGCAGCAGCGACTCCACCAGAGCCACCGGCTCGTTTCGTCCCAGCAGGCGCGGGGACTCCGGGGTCTGTTGATTGAGCAGCCCGGCGACCTCGGCGAGTTGCAGCAGGCTCAGGCGATCATTCCGCACACCAGCCTCGGTCAGGGCAAAGTCGAGCTGCCGCCGTGCCGTGCCGTGGGGGGCAATCAACCAGCATTCACCGTGGTGGAGCAGCTCCAGCAATTCGGGGGTAAGCATCGCGCGTCCTTCGGTAGTGTTATGACAACTTCAATTCATCTGAGCAAGAGTATAACAAAGCGGTCGGACATTGCGTGTCGTGGAGTTTTGATTTTCTGGAGATTTTCTTGACACCCACAAAGCACTTTGATACTGTACAAGCATGGTGGGAGGAGTTTACTCTCTTTTCCTCACCACAACCCACTTTAACCTCCAACTTGGGAGAAAAGATGAAGAAGTTACTACTGGTACTGGTTCTTGCTGTTTCCGTTAGCTTTGCCGGAATTGATGTCCTCTTGGCTATTGCTAACCCTGATACTATGACCACAGAGGCTATAGCAAACATCGTTCATACCGATTACGACAGCGTTGATTTCATGGATGTTCGCAGCACAACCCCTGATGTTGCGACCCTTGCTGCCTACGACGTGGTCATAACCTGGTCGAATTATACCTATGCCGATCCAACAGCAATGGGCAACAACCTTGCCGACTACGTTGACGGTGGTGGTAAGGTTATTGTGTGTACCTTCGGGTTAAACTCCAGTAGCTATGGGCTTAGTGGACGCATTGTTGACGATGCTGCCTACTGTCCGCTAACCAGTGCCGGGTTTAACTTTGTTTATACCGACCTGGGCAGCTTTGACCCTCACTTGATTATGGATGGTGTTACCACGATTACTAGTCTCTACTACACGCTGACTTGTGATCTGGAGTCTGGTGCTACCTGGATTGCCGACTTGGCGGATGGCTACGATCTTGCCGCCATCAACGCAACAGAAGACGTAGTTGGGCTTAACATCTACCCCGCAGATAACAACAACTGGTCCGGGGACGGCTGGGTAATGATCAACAACGCCATCCGCTACATCGGCGATTTTGTTGCACCTGAGGTCAGCGGACAGCTTCCCGCCGATGGAGCAACTGGTGTAGCCGTGAACTCCGACATCGTCTTCCATGTTACTGATGACATGATCGGTGTTGATACCAGCACCATCAGCTTCAGCGTCGAGGATGGTGCGAAGGCAGCCTCCAGCAATACGGCGAGTCTTGTACATACCTCGACCAGCAGCCTGGTTAATGTTGAGCATACCTCGACGATCACTGGTACGCTGGTTACTGACGACACCGACCCCAACGATGTGGTCTGCACCTTCACGCCGGATAGCAACCTGCCACCGGACACCATCACCTGCACCATCGCCGCTGGACTGGCAGACGACGCTGGCAATGCAACCACCGCCGACATCGTCTGGAGCTTCGACACAACAGGCTCGGCAATTGAAGAAACCACCTGGGGGCAGATCAAAACCATGTAGCAACGCCAAAGATATTAACCATAGGGGCGGACCTGTGTGTCCGCCCTTTTGCATTTGAAAAATCACAATTAAAGTGTTAGAGATTTCCTTGACACCCACAAAGCACTTTGATACTGTTCGAGCATGGTGAGTGGGAACTTAACACCTCTCGCACCACAACCTACTTTAACCTTCAACCTGGGAGAAAAATGAAGAAGTTGCTGCTACTACTGGTTCTTGCTGTTTCCGTTAGCTTTGCCGGAATCGATATCCTCGTGGCGCATTGCGATCCTGGAGCAACCTCAGATGCTGAGGCAGCGATCGCTCATGCTGATTACGACAGCGTTACATTTATGAACGTTAGTAGCAGTGGAGGCACAACCCCAGACGTTGCAACCCTTTCTGCCTACGATGTGGTCCTGACTTGGTCGGATTATAACTATTCCAACCCAACTACGATGGGCAATAACCTTGCCGACTACGTTGACGGTGGTGGTAAGGTTATTGTCTGTTCTCTTAGTATGTATGATGCTGGAGGTGAGCTTGAGGGACGCATTACTGATGATGCAGCCTATTGTCCCCTGACCAATGCTGGATTTAACTCTGGCACCACCGCCCTGGGCAGCTTTGACGCTACTCATATGATTATGGATGGTGTTACTACCATTACTGGCATCGTGTACACGGTACGATGTGATCTGGAATCCGGTGCCACCTGGATTGCTGATCTGGCGGATGGTTATGACCTCGCCGCCATCAACGCAGCGGAAGACGTGGTTGGATTGAACCTTCACCCCGGAGATCACCTCGGCTGGAGCGGCGACGGCTGGGTAATGATCAACAACGCCATCCGCTACGTCGGTGATTTTGTTGCACCTGAAGTCAGCGGACAGCTTCCCGCCGACGGAGCAACCGGTGTAGCCGTGAACTCCGACATCGTCTTCCACGTTACCGATAATTTCCGGGGTGTTGATACCAGCACCATCAGCTTCAGCGTCGAGGACGGTGCAAAGGCAGCCGCCAGCAACCAGACTGATCTTGTACATACATCGAGTAGCCTGATGAATGTTGGGCATACCTCGACGATCACTGGTACTTTGGTCGTGGACGACACCGATCCCAACGATGTCATCTGCACCTTCACTCCCGATAGCAACCTGCCACCGGACACCATCACCTGCACCGTGGCATCTGGCCTGGCAGACGACGCTGGCAATGAAACCGCCGCCGACATCGTCTGGAGCTTCGACACAACAGGCTCCGCCATCGAAGAAACCACCTGGGGGCAGATCAAGGCTGACTTCTAGGGAACACCAAAAGATACTAACCGTAGGGGCGAAGCTTGTCTTCGCCCTCTTGTCGAATGGCAGCCGCAGGGGCATATTGCCACCACCCCTACGGCTTGTCGAAGCAGCCTCTCCGTGTTAAAATCCGCCGGAAAATTATTGTCGC
>SWBW01001944.1_pt1 | contig 11505 bp, 8 predicted proteins | sample 4693041 | NCBI WGS metagenome assembly SWBW01 (sample SAMN10267271, study PRJNA491770) | bioreactor metagenome | isolation source: DHS bioreactor inoculated with marine methane seep sediment | place: Japan: Omine Ridge, Nankai Trough | collected 2006-05-06
CGGAGAATCAACGCATGTGGAGAGGAGATCCTCCTGCTCGGGGACGGAAGGGACGGGGGCCTGCTCGGGGACGGAGGCCTGCTCGGGGAGGGGGGCCTGCTCGGGGACGGAGGCCTGCTTTGCAATATCGTCCAGGCCAGGGACGGAGGACGCAAACCCAAAACGGGTCCTTTTATCAAGCGCTGGGGCTGGCATCCGCGCCCCGCAGTGCCCGCAGTGCATGGCGTCGTCTTCGACGTGCTGATGACATGAGGGACACTCAGCCATGGAAACCCGGTGGCTCTCTATAAACCAGCTTCCAATTCAGAGAGTTGACCCTCTGTTCTGGAGCCTAAAACGCAGATGGGAACTATAACGAGCGTGGCGTGCTCCAGCAATCTTTCACACCCTAACTCATTGGTGCCCAAGCACTTTGCTACCCCTGTAGCTTTCCTTGACCTGTGACCATGCAGAGGCTAGCGTTTACCCGGAAGGGGGGTACTCAAGCACGTATCCTGGGGATATTTCCATATGCCTGTACCCCTAGAGGGGCGCCCTGTGCCTAAGCCAAACCTACTCTTGGTTGATGGTGATGCGCGCAATTTGCGCGTTTTGGAGGTGAGCCTTCGAAAAGCCGGGTATGTGGTCACCAGCGCGGTCAATGGCCTTGACGCGCTGGAGAAGGTGGAAACCGCCAAACCCGATCTGATCATATCCGACACCAAGCTCCCTGAGATGGACGGCTTCACGTTCTGTGAGCGCCTCAAGCAGGATCCGAGGTGGACCGCCATCCCGTTCATTTTTCTGACGAATCAACGCTCCATCGAAGACAAGATCCGGGGGTTGGAGCTGGGCGTCGAGGAGTACTTGACCAAGCCGATCTTCGTCAAAGAGATCGTTATCCGGATCAAGATGTTGCTCCAGAAGCGCCAGCGGGAGTCGCTCACCAAACGGGACGTCAGGACGACCTTCAGCGGCGATCTCGCCGATATGGCGGTGGTGGATCTGATCCAAACGCTGGAGCTGGGCCGCAAGTCGGGGATCATCCACTTCACCAACGAGCATCAAAAACGTGGTTCGATCTACTTTCGCAACGGCGACATCATCGATGCCGAGCTAGGTCGCCTGCAGGGAGAGTCTGCGGTCTACAGGCTCCTGGGCTGGAGCGATGGTTCCTTCGAGGTGGAGTTCAAGGTCATCCGTCGCAATGATGTGATCCACCGCTCGAATCAAGCCCTGCTAATGGAGGGGATGCGCAGGGTCGACGAGTGGGGTCGGCTGTTGGAGCAGCTCCCGTCCCTGGATACGGTCTTCGAGGTGGACTATGCGGAGCTGGCTGAGCGCCTCGGTGAAATACCCGATGAGGTGAACGGCATCCTGCGGCTCTTTGATGGCCGCCGGACGCTGTTGCAGGTGGTCGACGACTGTGAGTTCGGCGATCTGGAGTCTCTCGACATCATCAGCAAGCTCTTCTTCGAGGGGCTGATCTTCGATATGGCGAGTGGGCCGGTTAGCGCCACCAGGCCTGGTGTCATGGAGCCGCTGGATCTGGGAGAGCTCAAGCACGAGGAGCAGCGGGACACCCTACAGGGGTTACCTACGACGGATTCACCCAACGGTGACGCCTTCTCCGAGGCGCTCAAGAGCGGTGGCATCGTGACCCCGGTGGAATGGCCGCCCAGCCAACCCGAACCGGACGCCGCTCCAGACCAGGCGGTCTCACCGGCTGAGCCAGACGAGGCCAAGCCGCTAGGTGTGGGGACGGAGGCCGCCGCCGTTGCGCCTGAAGAGCCTGGCGTCACGGCCGAGTCGGGGACGGAGCACGTCGCCGAGGCCGTCGAGGAGGTTGCTGAGTCGGGGACGGAGCACGTCGCCGAGACAGAGCAGCCAGCCGAGTCGGAGACGGAGCACGTCGAAGCGGAGCACGAAGGAGCAGAACCCGTTGCGGAGCCTGGGGCCGAGGAGGTCGAGGCGGGGACAGAGGGCGGCGAGGCGGAGGGCGGCGAGGCGCTGGCGGAGCAGGAAGCCACGGATGACACGGACGAGGTCGCGGATGTGCAGCCGACTGCTGCTTCGGAGACCGAGGAGACCGAGGAGACCGAGGAGACCGAAGCTGCCGAAACGCCAGCGGTCAGTGAGGATGTCGATCTCGCGCTTGACGAGCCCTCAGAGGAGCCGTCTGAACCGGAGCCCGAGCCAGACGATGAGTCGGTACACCCCACGCAGATGGGGTTCGCCGCTTCCACGGCAGATCACATGGAGCGAGCATCAACACAGCCTTATGCACCGACTGGCCTGAGCGACAGCTCCATGCCTGCGGAGGATACGACAGTAGAGAAAACGGGGGACGGTGCGCCCGATCCGAAGCACGCCGAGGGCGAAAGCCGCCCGAACGACGAGGGCGAGCAAGCGGCCGAACCTCCGCAAGAGGAGGTCCGCGACGAGGAGGCCGAGCTCGACCGCTGGCTGGATGAGGAGGAGCAGCCTGTGGTCGACAAGGGCGGGCACGTCATCCCGTTCCCAGGCGGACAGCGCGAGGCCAGCCAGCCCGAGGTCGAGGAGAAACCCAACGGAATCAACGAGGCTGCGCTCGAAGCGGCCATACGCGAGGGCAAGGACGACCCCAACGCGGCGTCGATCAACATCAAGGACGAGGAGTTCTTCGCATCCGACTATCAGGAGGAGGCCTTTGTCGACGATTCCTTCATCGCCGAGCCACGTCGTCCCTCACGGGGCAAGTGGATAGCGCTGTCCCTTCTCTTCCTGGCGCTGATTGGCGGCGGCATTGGGACCTACTATGTGAAGACCTCTCCCTATATCGGGGAAGGCCCTCCCGAGCTGCAGATTACCCGCGGTACGCTAGTGAAGATGAGGGCCAAGGTGGCCAAGAAGACCCCATCAAAGGAAAACGTCGAGGAGAACTACCTACGGCAGGGCCGGACCAAGAAACCCAAGACCGCCGCCACGAGCGCCACCGACGCTGCAGCGAGCTCATCAGACGCAGCGGTCGTCGCCGCTTCCAAACCCGACGCCGCTCAGTCCGCCACCAAGCCTGACGCCGCCGCAGTCGCAACGGCTCCGTCCCCCGACGCCGTCGCCAGCCCACCCGCTCAGGGTTACGAGGCGCTGGTGGCGGAGGCGCAGGCCCTGTTGAAAAAGCGTAAGAAGAGGCAGGCAATGAAGGTCTTCGCCACGGCGGCGGAGGCCAACGCCCAGGGCTGGGAGGCGCTGCAGGAGCTGGCGCTCTACCACATGGAAGCCGGACGGATGAAGAAGTCCTTCGACCTGGCCAAGCGGGCGGTGGCGGCAAATGCGAAGGCCCCCTACGCCCAGTTGGTCCTCGGATCGGTGCTCCAGGAGCGCGGAAAAAAAGCCGAGGCCAAGCAGGCGTACCAGTCCTTCGTGGAAGAGTGCCCGACGTGCCGCTATGTGCGTGATATTCGCGCGGTGCTGAAGGGCATGTAGACTCGCCGTTTGCTCGTCCTCGGCATCGAGACCTCATGTGATGAGACAGCGGCGGCGGTCCTGTTCGCCGGGAAGCAGATCTGCTCGAACGTTGTCTCCTCACAGGTCGCAATCCATCGACCCTATGGAGGGGTTGTCCCGGAGCTGGCATCCCGCCAACACATCCAGAACATCGTACCTGTGATACAGCAGGCCCTCGATGAGGCGGGCGTGCAGCTGCACGCCCTGGAGGGGATCTCCGTCACCCAGGGACCGGGTCTGGTGGGGGCGTTGCTGGTGGGTATACAGGCGGCGAAGTCGCTGGCCTTCGTGCTCGGGACGCCCCTGGTGGGGGTCAACCACCTGGAAGGGCACATCTGTGCCCCGCAGTTGAGCACCACTGTCGAGCAGCCGCCCCACCGACATGTGGCCCTGCTCGTCTCGGGCGGTCACACGCTGCTGGTCATGGTCGAGGGATTCGGGCGCTATCGTCTGTTGGGTCGGTCCCGGGACGATGCCGCTGGAGAGGCCTTTGACAAGGTCGCCAAGCTACTCGACCTCGGTTACCCCGGCGGCCCTGTCATCGAGCAGCTGGCGGTGGAAGGGGACGGAGCAGCGATCCGGTTCCCCCGGGCACTCCCCCGCAAGGACGAGCTGGACTTCTCTTTTAGTGGGCTCAAGACAGCAGTCGCGAACCACGTGCGAAAGCACGGGGTTCCCAAGGGGACGGAGCTCGGTGATCTCTGCGCCAGCTTTCAGCAGGCCATTGCTGACGTATTGGTCCGCAAGGCCTCCAGAGCTGTGCAGACGAGCAGGACGTGTGCACTCGTCGCGGGCGGTGGTGTTTTGGCAAATGGCGCCATTCGCAACGCACTGAACCGGGCGGCCGCCAAGGAGGGGTTTGCGCTCTTTGTGCCAGAGCTCGAGCTTTGCACCGACAACGCGGCCATGATCGCGGCGGCCGGGACGAGGCGTCTCCAGGCGGGAGAGCACTCCCCACTGGAGATGAACGCCCTCCCACGTCTGTCCCTGGACGGTTGTTAAGCGGATGGAATCACCACGTTCCATCCTCAAACGGCACGGGCTCTGGGCCAAAAAGGGCTGGGGCCAGTGCTTCTTGGTGGATGAGGCCATCGTGGCGAGGATCGTCGAGGCGGTTGCTCCGTCCCCCGAGCAAGACGTCGTCGAGATCGGTGCAGGACTGGGCTGCTTGACCCTCGCACTGGCGCAGCGCGCGGCGAAGGTCCACGCCATCGAACGGGATCGTGATCTGGTCAAGGTGCTACACCAGGAGCTCGCCGGCACGACAGCCGAGGTCGTCGAGGCCAACGCCCTGACCTTTGACTTCACCGCGTTCACAAGCCCCGTGAAGGTCGTGGGCAATCTCCCCTACAATATCGCCAGCCCCCTGCTGTTCCACCTGCTTGAACAGGGACGGAGCATCCTTGCTGCGACGGTCATGTTGCAGCGTGAAGTGGCAGAGCGGATCGTCGCTGGGCCCGGGTCCCGCACCTATGGGGTTCCAAGCGTCCTCTGCCAGCAGGAGGCGGAGGTCGAGATCTGTTTTGACGTCCCCCGCACAGCGTTCCATCCGCAACCACGGGTGGACTCGACGGTTATTCAGCTGCGGTTTCGTGAGCGCCCTCAGGTCGAGGTGGACAGGAGTTTTTTCAAAGCGCTGGTCAAGGCGGCGTTTTCTGCGCGGCGAAAGCAGCTCAGGAATGCCCTCTCTCGCGCCTTTGAACGCGAACGTGTTGTGGCCGCGCTCACCACCGCGGGGATCGATGGAGGACGGAGGGGGGAGACGTTGACGGTGCTCGAGTTTGGTGAGTTGGCGGGAGCGATGGAACGGCTGGCGAAGTAGTTGTCCGACAAGAAGATAGTCAGCTGGCTGCCGTTGTCTCACCACCACCACCACCAGCTCGATCGCTGCGTGATGCTACCGCTGGGCCAGAAGAAGGTGGCGCTCTGTGCAAGGTGCCTGGGGCTCTATCCGGTCATGTTGCTGGTTCTGGCCGGGCAGATCGTTGCGAAGCTTCGACCTTCCATGCCGCTGGACTGGTGGATCGTCACGGTTGGGATCGCCCCGGCGCTGGCCGACTGGGCGCTCAGCCGGCTCGACGCCTGGAGGGGCAACAACACGCTGCGCTTGGTGACCGGAGCGATCGCTGGTGCAGCGCTTGGGAGGTCACTGTACCTCTACTTCCGGGACGGCAGGAGTGAGGTGTTCCTCGTTCAAATGTTGCTAATCGTGTTCTCCGTGGTCGCCGTGGAGATCGTTCGCGTGCTCCAGATTCGGTGATCGTGGTAACTGCCGATGCACTTTCCTGGACTGGTGCCTCTATTCAAGACCAGTTCGCGCCGTGGCAAGGCAGAATAGAGGCGGCTTGCTGTGAAGCTCGCCAGTAGTCTCAAGTAATTGGATGTAGGGTCTTGATTACGTCACGAAGCTCCTCGGCGATGCGAGCGAGCTTCCGGAGCGCCTCAGCCAGTTGCTTCGCCTCCGTATAGCTGATGCTCCGTCCCCCTTCACTCTCCTCGTGCGTGGCCTCGAGGTACATGCCGCTGATCGCGCCCTCCATCTTGTTGAGGACCATCAAGGCGCGAGTGATATCGGTCTCTTTCCCCTCGGCCGTCGAACGTTCGAGGCGGAAGTCCGTCCCCTCCAAGAGGATGAACTCGGCGACGCGGATGTTCTGGTTGGTGGCCAGGAACAGCGAGCGGACCAAACCAGCTGGAAAAGCAGCGCGTCCCTGCCAGTACCGCGCCAGTGAGGCGTAGGGGAGGTTCATCCGCTCGGCGACTCGCTTCGCGTAGTCCTTGGTCGGAGCGTTGCTGACCAAAAGGTCGTACAAGAACTCTGCAACTCGTTGTGTTTCTGGTCGTCTCAACATGTCGCTGCTCATGTTGCGGGTGCTGGTGCGCCGCTGGGATGCCTGGATGCGGGTCCAGAGCACGTGCTCCGTCCCCGTCCCTTGCCGTCATCTAATAACGGATTTGGTGAATAGCCTTCCTTGTTTGGATTTGTAACATAAAATTGTAGGAAAAAGGAGGAGAAGGTCAGCGTAGCAGTCTGTACATCATGTTGAAATAGCAAAAGTATTGTCTGTTGGTGGTGTGTTAGAGTGTGCCGTTTAGTAGGCCGAGGTGAGTCATGTTGCTTTTTTATATCTACATCTCTTCATTCGTTGTTGGTGGCGCATTGCTTGCTGCGTCCCTCTTCCTCGGCGGCCATGAGGCCGACGGTGACCTGGACGTGCACGCAGACGTGGACGTTGACGTCGATGCCGATGTGGACGTGGATGTCGACGCTGACGTCGACATGGACGCCGATGCAGACGTGGACGTGGACGCTGACGCCGACGTGGGGGACGGAGCCCTGGACGCTGCCCACGGTGTGGGGTTCAGCGACTTCTGGGTGCCCTTCCTGAGCGTTCGCTTCTGGGTCTTCTTCCTCTGCTTCTTTGGGCTCACCGGGCTCGTGCTGACCTTGCTGGCCCTGGCTGGCAGCTGGACCACGCTGGCTACAGCGCTGGGGATGGGGGTCGCCACGGGCTTCGCAGCCGCGTTCATCATCCAGCGGCTGAAAAAGGCCGAGGTCGGCCTCGGGGTGACCTTGGAGGACTATCAGGGCAAGGAGGGCGTGGTGCTGCTGCCCATCGACCCGGACGGCAAGGGCAAGGTCCGCATCAAGCTCCGGGGACGGACCGTCGACGTCATCGCGCGTACGGACGCCACCGAGCCAGTGCTCAAGGGACGCAAGGTGCTGGTGATTGAGATCAACGGCAACGAGGCCCTGGTGGAGCCCGCGCCGGAGTTGGAGACAACGCTGGACGACTGAGAGTAGACGCGGCCAAGGGACTTGCCCCGAGGCGGCCACGAGACACCGGGAGCTGGGGAGGGAGGCGGTGCGTAGCACCGCGACCCGGCCCTCGTCAGAACTGGGAGTCGAGGGAGGTGGCGCGTATCGCCGCGCCTCGGCGCCCGTCAGAAACGGAGACGAACGATGGGACCTTTAACCGAGATTTGGAGTCACCTGGCTGTGCCAGGCTGGTCCCTGGCGGCGGCGGTCGGTCTGCTGGGGCTGTTCATCATCATGAAGAAGTTCCTCTACATCTGTAAGCCGAACCAGGTCTTCATCTTCTCGGGCCGCCAGCGCACGCTGGCCGACGGATCCAAGGTCGGCTTCCGCGTCGTCTTCGGCGGCCGCGCCTGGCGCCTGCCGATCTTCGAGAAGGTCGACATGATGGACATGACGACGATCCCTATCGATCTTTCGGTGACCCAGGCCTACTCCAAGGGGGGCATCCCCCTGGAGGTCCGCGCCATCGCCAACGTCAAGCTCTCGTCGAACCACAACGACATTGGCAACGCAATCGAGCGCTTCCTGGGCAAGGATCGCTCGGAGGTGCACCGGGTCGCCCGCGAGACCCTCGAGGGCTCCCTGCGCGGCGTGTTGGCGATGCTGACTCCCGAGGAGGTCAACCACAACCGGCTCAAGTTCGCCGAGTCGCTGGCCGCGGACGTGCATGATGACTTCATCAAGCTGGGCCTGATGCTGGACACGCTGAAGATCCAGCACGTCACTGACGAGGTGGAGTACCTGGAGAGCATCGGCCGCGCCCGGATCGCCAACGTGATCAAGGAGGCCGAGATCGCGGAGTCCAACGCCAACAACCAGGCCAACAAGCAGTCGGCGGACGCCATCGCCCTGGGGGAGATCGCCCGCAAGGACGCCGAGCGCGCCGTCGTACAGCAGCGCAACGATCAACGCCGCGTCGCAGCGGAGTTCGAGGCGCAGGCCGAGTCGGAGATGAGCCGGGCCAAGGCGGCCGGTGCGCAGGCTCGCGCCGAGGCGGAGCAGGAGCTACAGCAGATCCGCCGCCAGCTGGAGCAGATCCGCCTCAAGGCCGACGTGGTGATCCCGGCCGACATGGAGCGCCAGGCCCGCGAGCTGATCGCCAAGGGCGAGGCCGCCCCCATCGAGGAGAACGGAAAGGCCCTGGCCAAGGTGCTCGAGCTGCTGGCCACGGCCTACGCCGAGGCGGGCCCCAACGCCCGTGACATCTTCATGATCCAGCAGGTGGAGAAGCTGCTGGGCACGGTGGTGCAGCGCCTGTCGGCGCTGAAGGTGAAGGAGGTCCACATCATCGATCCGGGCGACGGGTCGGCGCTGCCCAACTACGTGGCGGGGTTCCCCTCGACGGTCACTGCGATCCTCAAGTCCCTCAAGGACTCGACGGGGATGGACGTGACTCAGATCTTGAACCCCGAGACCAACGGCCAGAGCAAGGTCGTGGCATCGGAGCAGGTGGGCAGGTGAGCTCGGCAGCGCGGGCGGCGAAGCTGAGCCGCTTGCAGCGTCGCGCAGGAGACCGGGAGCCGGGAGGGGGGCGAAGCGTCCCGGTGACCATGGAAAGGAGCAACAGATGGGAATCGCATTGACAGTAATCGGAGTCATCGCGCTGCTGGCGATCGTCCTTTTGATCATCAAGATGCTGAAGATCTGCCAGCCCAACGAGGTGCTGATCTTCTCCGGGACGCACAGGAAGGTCGGCCGTCGCATGGTGGGCTACAAGGCGATCCGCGGCGGGCGCAAGCTGAAGCTCCCGCTGGTGGAGGTGGTCGATCGCATGGACCTGACGAACATGTCGATCAGCGTGGCGGTGCAGGGGGCCTTCTCCAACGGCGGCATCCCCCTCAACGTCGAGGGCGTGGCCAACGTGAAGGTGGCAGGCGAGGAGCCGGTGCTGGGCAACGCCGTCGAGCGTCTGATGGGCAAGAAGCGCGATGAGATCATGCGCATCGCCAAGGAGACCCTCGAGGGCAACCTGCGCGGCGTGCTGGCCAAGTTGACCCCCGAGCAGGTCAATGAGGACAAGATCGAGTTCGCCAAGCAGCTGATCGAGGAGGCCGACAACGACCTCAACCGGTTAGGGATCGAGCTGGACACGCTGAAGATCCAAAACGTCTCGGACGACGTGGGCTACCTCGACAGCATCGGCCGTATTAAGGGCGCCGAGATCCGTCGCGACGCGGTGATCGCGGAGGCCAACTCCAAGGCCGAGAGCATGGTGCGCGACGCGAGCAACGTGCAGGAGACCGAGCTGGTGCGCATCGCCGCGGCGATCCGCACGCTGGAGGCCGACACGAAGCGCAAGGTGGCCGACGCGCAGACGCAGAAGGCAGCGCGGCAGGCCGAGGCGCGCGGACAGATCGCGGCGGCGGTGGTGGAGGCGCAGGCCGAGATCGAGGTGCAGACGGCGCGGGTGGAGCAGGTCAAGCTGCAGCTGGAGGCCGACGTGATCGAGCCCGCCCGAGCCCAGATGTCCGCGTCGATCAACGACGCTCGCGGCCAGGCCGCGACGATTATCGAGGAGGGGCGTGCCACGGCCCAGGTGCTGTCGCAGATCACAAAGGTCTGGAAGCTGGCCGGCCCCAACGCGCGGGACGTCTTTTTGATGCAGAAGCTGCATAGCCTCGTCGACACCATGACCAAGACGGTGCAGGCGGTGAAGGTGGACAAGGTCACGGTGCTGGGCGTGGGGCAGAGCGGCGGCGGGCTGGCGCCGCAGGTGATCAGCGCCTCGGAGCAGATCAAGGCTGCGCTGGGCGTGGACGTGCTCGGCGCGCTGCAGCAACGGCTGACCCCGGCCGCGGCCTCCCCGGCCCCAAGCCAACGGGCCTCGGGCCCGGAAGAGGCCTCCTACGAGGTGGAGGTCGCGCCGCCGCCCGTCCGTTGAGGCGCCGTCGCCCAGAAGGCCGCCCGGCGGTCAAGTGTGACATAATTGGTGCGACGGGCGAAGCCGTCGGCACTACAGGTACATCAATCGTCAAACCGTGACGGATCTCGACACCAGCCTCCCCGCCCCAAAGCGCGGCCGGATTGGCCCTCTGCTCTGGTTTCTGCTCGCGCTGCTGGTCTGCCTACTCGGGTTCACCTTCAGCAGCAGCCTGGCCAGCGCGGTCAGCGTGAATCGCTGGTGGATGCTGGGCGTGGGTGCCTGCAGCGCGCTGCTGATCCCGGCGGTCCTCGCCGGGTGGGTCCGCAGCATGCGGCGTGGGCGGGGCTCGGAGCGGAGGAGCGCGGCCCCGGGAGAGCCCGCGCCACCCCCGCCCCGCGTGGTCCGCCAGCCGTCGACCTCCACCGGGGTGCTGCTGGTCAACCTCATCCTTCTGGCCAGCGGGGTACTGCTGGCGCAGCAGCCGACGCAGACGACTGTCCGCGCTCATGGCTCGTGGTGGGTGGCCCACCTGGTGACCCTCATCGGCGGCGCGCCGGACAACGTGCTCATCCGCGGCGCCGATGGGGCGCTGAAGGGACTGGCGGATCTCCTGCCAGGCGCGGAGGCGGCGCGGAAGGCCCCGCCCGCCAGGGACGCGCTGGGCGCGGGGGACGGCGGCGCAGGGTCGAGGGCGCCCGACGGTGGCGCGGCCACACCGCGCGCGGACGCGGCGACGACCACGCGAGGTGCGGACGCGGCGCACCAGCCGCCCCCGGGCGGCGCGGTCAAGCTGAAGTACGAGAAGCAGGGCACCGGCATCGTCGTCCCGGTGACGCTCTACGGGCCGTCCGGCGCTGTGCAGGTCAAGATGCTCTTTGACACCGGTGCCAGCATCACCACCCTCGACAGCGCCACCCTGCGCCGGCTGGGGCTGAGCCTGACCCTGGAGGACCCCACCATCGAGACCAGCACCGCCAACGGCACGGTGCGGCGCAAGATCACGGTCATCGACGGCGCCGCGATCAAGGGCGCGCGGGTCTCGGGGGTGGCGGTCTCTCACTGCGAGCCCTGCGCCGTCCGGGAGGTGGTGGGGCTTCTGGGGTTGAACGTCCAGCGCCAGTTCAAGGTCACGCTGGATGACGAGGCGAGCGAGCTCACCCTGGAGCCCAGGCCCCGGCGGTCGGGGCACCTGCTGGACATCCGGCCCTTCGTCAAGCTGACGCAGATCCGCGGCAGCTGGCGCGGTCCGCAGCTCAGCGTGCGGCTACAGCTGCACAACCAGAGCCGGCGGACGATGCGCTACCTCAAGCTGGCCGCGGTGGTCAAGCGGGGCGGCAAGACCGGTCAGATCTGGGGT
>SWBW01003067.1_pt1 | contig 11503 bp, 9 predicted proteins | sample 4693041 | NCBI WGS metagenome assembly SWBW01 (sample SAMN10267271, study PRJNA491770) | bioreactor metagenome | isolation source: DHS bioreactor inoculated with marine methane seep sediment | place: Japan: Omine Ridge, Nankai Trough | collected 2006-05-06
CTGGGCCACCTTGTTCAGGGTCAGGTTGTGGCGCCGCAGGGTCTCTTCTTTGATCTCCACCGAGATCTCGTAGATCGGCACGCCGGTGAGATCGGCCTGGGTCACGTTGGGCAGGGCCAGGATCCCGTCGCGCAGCGCCTCGGTGCGATCGCGCAACGTGCGCTTGTCCAGATCGCCGTGGAGCACCACCGACAGCACCGACCGCCGGCGGATCATCTTCTGAATCACCGGCCGCTCGGCCAGCTGAGGGAAGGTGCGGATGCGGTCCACGGCGGCCTTGATATCCTGCACCACCAGATCCACGTCCGAGCCCTCGAGCACCTCGGCCAGCACGACGCCTGAACCCTCGGAGGCCGTGGAGAGCAGCCGCTTGACTCCCTCCACGCTGTAGACCGCCTCCTCGATGGGGGCGATGATCCCCTCCTCCACGTCCTTGGGGCCGGCGCCGGGGTAAGCCATGCTCACGGTGACCCTGTCCAGATCGAACTCCGGAAAGATCTCCACCTTCATCGTCATGGCGGTGATCACGCCGCCCGCCAGCATCAGGATCATGATCAGGTTGGCGGCCACGTGGTTCTTGGCCATCCAGCGGATCGCCTTCATCGCTGCTGGCCTCCCTCGGCCTGGCTCTCACCGCGCCGCGCCCAGGGTTTGCTCTTGGCCCCCTTCGCGTTGACGCTGCCCTTGCCCTTACCTTTACCCTTGCCCTTGCTGCCCTTGGCCGCGGCCTCACCCGCCACGCGTAGGGCCATGCCGTCGACCGCGCCGGCCACGTGGGACAGAATCACGCGCTCACCCGGCTCGATGCCGCTGAGGATCAACGCCTCGGTCTCGGTGACCCGCGCGGTGGTGACCTTGCGGATCCGCAGCGCGCCCTTGCCGTCGATAACCCAGACCAACGCCCCCGCGTGGAGCGCCTCCACCGGGATTGGGATCACCCGGGCCAGAGAGCGCCCCTGAAGCGCGACCTCCACGAAGGCCCCGATCTCGAAATCCAACGGCCGCTCACCCTCGGGTCGGGCCCCGCGGAGGTTGTAGGGGTCGTCGATGGCCACCACCACCTTGGACATGCGGCCGGTGGGATCCACCTCTCCCACCGAGCGCACCAGCACGCCCTGGCGCTCATGCGCCGTCGTGCCGACCTTGAGCCGCACGGTCACCGGTGGGCCTTTCAGGTTCGACCCCTTCACGCGCCGCGGGATCTTGAGCCAGTGCAGCTCGGAGACGGGCAGCGGCACGATGACCTCGGCCACGTCGGTGCCATAGACCGTGGCCAGCTCCTGGCCCACGCGGACGTACTGCCCCTTGTCGACGCGCTTTTTGCGTACGCGCAGGTTGAAGGGCGCGGTCACCACGGTGCGCTTGAGGTTGAGCTTGGCCTGGGACAGATCGGCCTGGGCGCTGGCCATGGCCGCCTGGGCCGCCTTGAGCTGAGGCTCGTAGAGGGTCAACGGGTTGGGCGTCCCCTTGGTGGCGCCCCCGCCGTGCAGCTTCCACTCGCTTTTGGCCACCCGGGCGCTGGACTGGGCCAGGGCCAGGTTCTTTGCCGCCTGGGCCACCGCCGAGCGGGCCTTGTCCACGAAGAGCTTGTAGTCGGCGGGCTCGATCACCAGCATCCGCTCGCCGGACTTCATGAAGCCCCCCACCACCAGCGAGGCGTTGATCCAGCGCACCTTGCCCGAGACCTCGGGCGCCAGCGCCGCCTCCTGGCGCGGCTGGATCGTGCCGTTGGAGGTCACCTGCACCTTACGCTGCTCCTGGCGCGCTTTGAGCACCTCCACCAGCATGCTCTTTTTGATCTCGTGCTTGCGCTTGGGCTTCTTGCGCGACTTGACCAGCGCCACCGTCCCGCCGATGCCCAGGGCGAGGATCACCACCGGGAGGATGCGGCGCAGCCACTTGGCTGTGTCGCGTTTGCCGTGTTCTTGCTCGTCCATGGCTAGCTCTTATCTTCTTTGTCTATGCGCGCTCTGCGTTTGGCTTCAATCTGTTTGTCCATCCAGCTGCCCCCCAGGGCCCGGGCCAGCTGCACGCGGGCCGAGACCAGCTCCCGCCGCGCGCTGAGCAGCTCGGTGCGAGCGTTATAGACGCTCTGCTCCGCGGTCAGCACCGGCAAGAAGGTGATCAGCCCCTGCTCGTACTGGTGCGTCGACATGCGCAGCGCACCCTCGGCCGCGCTGACGCTCTGCTCGAGCCACTTGACCCGATCCCGCAGCTCGTGGCCGCTGACCAGCGCGTCCTCCACCTCCTTGAGCGCGCGCAGCAGCGCGGCCTTGTAGCTGATCACGGCCAGCTCCAGCTGGGAGCGCTTGAGCTCCACGTTGGCCTTGACCCGCATGCCCTCGAAGATCGGCGCGGTGATGCTGCCCAGCAAGTTCCAGAATAGGCCCAGCGGGTCGAAGTTGTAGCCAATGGAGGCGCTCAGCGTCACCGAGGGGTAGTGCCCAGCCACCGCGGCGCCCACCGAGGCGTCCGCCGCCTCCAGCCGCCGCTGCACGGCGCGCAGGTCCGGGCGCCGCAGCAGCAGCTGGGCCGGGAGCCCCGGCGGCAGCTCGGCCACCTGCTCGGGCAGCGTATCCAGGCTCCCCGCTGTGCCCTTGCCCCTGGCCGGGGGCTGCCCCACCAGCAGCGCGATGGCGTGCTCGGTGACCTTGAGCTGGCTGGCGAAGATCGCGCGCCGCGACCGGGCCCCGGAGAGGTTGCCCTTGGCCTGGTAGAGGTCCAGGGCGGTGACCACACCCTCGTTGTAGCGCCGCTCCACCAGCTTGACCTGGCGCGTGCGGCTCTCGATGGTCGAGGCCAGCAGCTTGAGCTGGGCCCGCAGCTCCGCGGCGCGGAAGTAGCTCTCGGTGAGCTGGGCCGCCAGCGAGATGTAGGCCGCGCGCAGGTCCTCCTGGGAGGCCTTCAGCTCGAAGCGGGCGGCCTTGGCCGCGTAGCGGACCTTGCCCCACAGGTCGATCTCGTAGGCCGCACCCAGCGAGAGCTGCAGGGTGTTGCGGTCGCTCTCAATCTCGATCTCCTGACCGCCGAAGCTCGTCTTGCTCTTGCTGTGCGAGCGCCCGCCGTCGAACTTGGCGTTGACCCGCGGATAGTAGCCCGCCTTGTTGAGCATCAGCGAGGCGCGGGCCGTCTTGAGCCGGACCCAGGCAGTCTGCAGGTCCAGGCTCGAGGCGAAGGCCTGCTGCATCAACCGGTCGAGCTGCGGATCCCCAAAGACCGTCCACCAGCGCCCCACCGGCGGCGCCTTTGGAGAGGCCTTGGCGCCGAAGGCCTTGGGGGCCTTGGGCAGCTGCTGCTTGATGTTGGAGCTGTAGATGCAGCCGGTGCCGGCGAACGAAGCGAGCAACAACAGCAGGGGCAGTCGACTCATCCTTGATCACCTCTATCCGCCGTGGAAGGCGCGAGGCCGAGCCAGACGGCGTCCACGAGGGTGCGGGCGAAGTCCTCGGGATCCACCAACGCTGGCTGGCCCTGTTCCTCGCTCCGGGATTCGATGGTCTCGAGGAAGACGTGGTTCCAGATGGCGCCCAAAAAGATGCGCGCGGCGATCTCGGGATCGGTCTGCCTCAAGCGGCCCAGGGCCATCTCTGCGCTCAGAAAACGGCTCAGCGCGTTGAGCTCTATGCGCGGCGGCGAATGCGGGCCGTGCATGGTCTTGATCTGCTCACTCATGGCTTCTTTGAAAGACCACAACAGCATCAACCGCGGCATCAGCTCGCGCAAAAAGACCATGATGTTGGTGGAGACCTTGATCAGGTTCTCCTTCAGCTCGCCCTGCCCCACCAGGTGCTCCAGGTCCTGGGAGGGGCGGGGCATGTCCACCTGCATCGAGGCCATGAAGAGATCGTGCTTGGTGGGGAAGCGCTTGAAGATGGAGCCCTCGGAGATCCCAAGGGCACGTGCAATCTCAGCGGTGGTCGCCGCTGGGCCCTTCGTCAGGAAGAGCTCACGGGCGACGCGGAGGATCTCGTCTTTATCAATAACCTTGGGCCGTGCCATAAGTGAGTACTTACTCATTAATTGGGGGGTGTCAAGCAACGCACTGTATTGAGTTTGTATCGCCTGACGGTCTGTCGTGACAGGTCGCGACGCATTGGCTGGAGGCGTCTGCAGCCCGACCCCATCAGTCCGACAACATGCTGTAATCAAACGGATCATCTGATCGCTCAGGGTGGAATGCCCTCTGCAATTAGGAGATGTCATGGCCAAGACGACATACGAGGCAAGAGTCGCTACCGCAACCCCCTCCCTGGGGCTGATGTTCCCGGCAACGGGGTGCTGGCGTGGACAGCAGTCACCGCTGTCTCCTTCAGCCCCCACCACCGGATCCGAGGGTGGACTGTATTTTCAAGCAATTGGAGTTGATAGGTGTAGGGAAGAGGCGCATATGGGCGGGGAATGGATCTTGCAATCGGTTAGAGGTGGAATCGTGGGTAAAATTAACAAGATAGTTGTAAGTCTGTTTGTCTGTTCCAGCCTTCTCCTTGGTGTGGGCTGCGCCAGCGTCTCTGGGTCAAAGCCTGGTGCCAAGGTGGTGGCCAACCCGCTGCAGGTGATCACGCCCGCAGAGCCCTCTTTTTATAAGAGCTGCGACGGCCAGCTTTCCGTGGATGGACCCACCGTGATTGGGTCGCGCGGTCAGGGCCTCAACGTGGCCACCAGCGTGCACCGCATCTTTTTGGCCATGGGCATCCCCACCGAGGTAACGGTGGCCGAGTTGGGCGCGCGCCGTCCCTACGACGTGCAGTCCCAGGTGCAGATCGCCTTCCCGCATGGGCTCCGCCCCCACGAGCAGACCCAGGTCAAGCGGGTGCTCGTGCTGCTGCGGCCGCGCGTGATGAGATAGCAGTTAAAGATGCGGGCAGCTCACCGTCGGGTGAGATCACGTGCCGTTCTCCTCGCTCGATGCTCTCCAACTCGAGGATGTGGCACAGAAGCTGAGTACAGATCGTCTCGGCCACGCCGCGCACGAGGTCGCTGTCGCCGTCGTCCACCTCCTGCGGCAGCGCCCCGCGGCTGATGTTGGCGGTGAGCGCGTCCTTGTCCGCCGCGTCGATGAAGGGGGCGGGCGAGACGCGCCAGTAGCTCGGCAGGTGGACCACGCTCAGCCGCTGGCCGTCGCAGGACAGCAGCACGATGTGCCGAATGCAGCCCACGTGTGTCTGGCGCGCGTCGTCGAGCAGCAGCCGGGGCTGGACAAAGGCCTGCAGCAGGATGGGCAGGGGCGTCATGGGTGAGAGCAACCCCCCACGGGCCTCGAGGAATGCTAGCCGCTCGTGGACCTCGATCCCCTCGCCGCAGCTTCCACGGGGCGGCTTGCTCAGGATGTAGTCCGCGTCGAGGCTGGAGAGCCAGCGCTCCACCTTGGGTGACCAACGCTCGTAGGCGTAGCTCGGCGGCTGGTAGCTCCCGAAGAGCTTGTAGGTCTTGATCTTGTCGCTGCAGATCCGCCGCAGCTGCTCGGTGAGCCAGGGGTGCTGGCCGCGCTGGCGGCGCAGGTGCCAGTGGGTCTTGCGGTAGATGCGGTTGGCCAGGGGGAAGAGCGTGAGCAGGCCGGTGCGGCCGAAGCCGTGCTGCAGCTCCACCAGCACGGTCTGACCCTTGGGGGTGATAATGAAGTCCAGGCCCAGGGGGCGGGAAAACGCGGGGAGCGTGCCCTGAGGCGGTGGAGGTCCCGCAGAGGTGCGTGAGGGGCGAAACCGGCGATAGCGTTGACGGACGATCATGGTGCGTACCGAGCTTCGGCTGGCGCGGGTCGTGGGTCAAGCGGCTCTGCCACCTGGTGTCATCATTTACATGTGCTGCAGTTATTCACTTCGAGGTGGGAGAACATTTGCGAATCTTTGCCGGTGCCAATATCTTCGGGGAGAGGCTGACAGCACCGGCGGGACCTTCGGCCCCAATGATCAGGTGTTTGTCGGACTGCAGGGATATTTGTAAGCTGCGCGTGTAAACTGCACGTGTAAGCTGCACGTGTAAGCTGCGTTAAGAGGACTGGTTGCGGTATATCCGTCTCAAAGACGACGTCCGCCTGACCGTCGGCACGGGGAGCCACCCCGTCGACCTGGCGTCTATGTCCACCAAGAGCCGCGTGGGCCTCGACGACAACGAGTCCACGGTGGCCATGCTGCTCTCCGATCCCTGCCCGGCCAAGATCGAGGAGCTGCTGAAGCTGGCCCGGGAACAGGGCGTGGCGTGGGATGTGCCGACCATCAAGGGGCTGCTGTCCAAGCTGGCCAAGGCGGGCTTCCTCGAGCAACTGGAGAACCTGCCAGAGCCGGAGCCGGAGCCCGAGCCGCTGCCGGCGGCCAAGCCCAGCTTCGAGCCCGATCCCCCCTTCGGCGCGCTGGCGCCGATGCCCGCGCCAGATCCCTCGGTCCCGCTGGATGATATCGACGACGACGAACCCACCCGCCTGGTGGGCAGCATCGACGTGCCCCCCGTCGTGGTGGAGCTGCCCGACGACGAGGAGGTCGTCGAAGACGACGTCGATGAGGACGGCCCCACCGGCGTCCGCGATCCGGCGGTCGTGGACGAGGCGTCTGACTACGACGACGAGGATGGCGCGGACACCGCCGTCGCCCCCATGGACGTGAGCGAGCTGTTGGCCCAGCGCGAGGCCCAGGCCCAGGCCAAGCCCCCGGTGCTCGTGCCGCCTCGATCGACGCCGCCGCGGCCCGCACCGCGCGCCCCGGGACCGCCGCCGCCGCCGCTGCCACCCGCGAGGCCGCCCGCGACGCCTGTCCCTGCGCCGCAGGCCTTCATGCCCGTGGAGCAGGCCGCGCTGCGCGGCGCCCCTGCTGCGCCCACGGCGCCGCCCCCGGCGAGGCCGCCGGTGCAGCCCGTGCCCTCCGATCCCTCGCTGAACATCGAGGCCAGCGGCCCCACCATCGAGCCCTCGCGCCCGGGGCGGCCGCCCTCGGAGCACGCCGGCCAGGTGCCCCCGCCGGGCCACGGCATGCCGGCCAAAAAGCCCGCCGGCAAGCTGTTGGCCACCGCCTCGGTGTTGATCCGCGACGGCCACTTCGACGAGGCCCGGCAGATGCTCCAGACGATCCTGGAGCTCAACCCCGAAAACATACAGGCCCAGACCATGCTGGAGCTGATCAGCATGGCCTCGGACGGACCGACCACGAAGAAGAAGAAGGGCCGCGGCGGGCTGATCGCGCTGATCGTGATCGTGCTGCTGCTGGGGGGCGCGGCGGCCGCGGGCTTTCTGATCCAGGTGCCGCGCCCGGTGGAGCTGCCCTGCAAGGTGGCGCGGGTGCCCCTGGATCCGATCAAGGCCACGCTGGCCGGGACGGTCAAGAAGGTCGAGGCCAAGGCAGGCGCGCTGGTGGATGACGGCGCGCTGCTCTTGGAGCTCGAGGACGTGGCCGGCACCCAGGAGCTGGCCCGGCTGCGCACCCGGCTCAAGAGCGACGAGGAGCTGCTGCGGATCATGAAGGTCAGCGGCTCCCCCGAGGATGAAAAGCGCTTCAAGGGGCTCAAGCCCGGGCTGGAGCAGCAGGTCAAGGAGCTGGAGCAGAGCTGCACCGAGGAAGAGACCCAGCCCAGCTGCGAGCAGCGCAAGCAGGAGGCGGCCTGGCACCTGGAGCAGCTCAAGCTCAAGCTCAAGTTCTGCGAGTGGGAGGCGCTGCCCAAGGAGGTGACCGAGATGGAGGGCAAGCTCGCCGAGCGAAACAAGGAGGTGGAGGCGCAGGCGAAGAAGACGCTGAGCCAGCGCGCCACCGCAGCCGCGGCGGCGGTGGTGACCCAGATCGTCAAGCAGGGCGATCCGGTCAAGATCGGGCAGACCCTATGCCGCCTGGACCACGCCCGCGAGCTCGTGCTGACCACCACCTCGGCCCCGCCCAAGCTCCCCAAGCAGGGCTACGCCGCTCGTGTCAAGCTCACCACGGGGTCAGCGGTGGAGAGCCTCCAGATCAAGGTGGCCTCCATCAAGGGCCAGCGCCTGATCCTCAAGGTCGAGACGGCCAAGGGCTCGGCGGAGGCTCCGACGCAGTGCAATCTGACCATGGAAGACCTGGGCAGCTCATCGCTGATCAGCATGGTCCGCGATCGTCTATTCAAGTAGAGGTAAGCTCTTCGACCAATGGCCTCCGGCTCAAAAAAAGTGATCATCGCCGCGCTGCTTGGCAACGCCCTGGTGGCGCTGACCAAGTTCGTGGCCGCCTTCATCACCGGCAGCTCGGCCATGCTCTCCGAGGGGATCCACTCGGTGGTGGACACGGGCAACCAGGGGCTGCTGCTCTTCGGCCTGCGCCAGTCGCGCAAGCCGCCTGATGAGCGCTTCCCCTACGGCCACGGCAAGGAGATCTACTTCTGGAGCTTCGTGGTGGCGATCCTGATCTTCGCCGTGGGCGCGGGGGTCTCGATCTACGAGGGGGTCCGACACCTGATCCACCCGAAGCCCATCGAGAGCCCCTTCGTCAACTACATCGTACTCGGCCTGGCCGTGGTCTTCGAGGGGGTCGCCTGGTTGCTGGCTCTGCGCGAGTTCACCCGGGCCAAGGGCAAGTGGGGCTACGTGGAGGCGGTGCAGCGGGGCAAGGACCCCAGCATCTTCCTGGTGCTCTTCGAGGACTCGGCCGCCCTGCTGGGCTTGATGGTGGCCTTCTGCGGCATCTTGCTGGGACACCTCACCGGGATCGCCTACTTCGACGGCGGCGCCTCGGTGATCATCGGGCTGATCCTGGGCGGCACCGCCATCTGGCTGGCCTACGAGACCAAGGGGCTACTCATCGGCGAGGCGGCCAATCGGGTGGTGGTCGACGACATCAAGCGCATCTTGCTCTCCTACGGGCCGATCAACCACGTCAACGAGGTGCTGACGCTGCACATGGGACCGGAGTTCATCCTGGTCAACGCCAGCGTCGACTTCGACGACGAGATCTCCGCGGACGAGCTGGAGAAGGTCATCGCCGCGCTGACCGCCCAGCTCAAGGAGGCCCACCCCAACATCAAGCGCGTCTTCGTCGAGGCCGAGCCCTTCGTGAAGCGCACCACCGGATCACACGAGAAGGTCGAGCGCTAGCCGCGCAGCCCGGCCCGCCGCTCCAGCCCGGCGCAGAAGGCCTCGAGGGCCGCGTCATCGGGCAGCGGCCCGCGCTCGGTTCGCCGCAGAAAGAAGAGCTCGGGCTCGATCAGCTCCAGCTCGCTCACCAGCTCTCCTGCTGCAATGGGGATCACGTCCACCCGGCCGCAGAGCAGCGGCGCGGGCGTCGCCGCGGCCAGGGCCAGCGTCGCGACGCGACGCACGGCCTGCCGGGGATCGCCGCTGACCACCGAGCCCCCCAGCTCGTCCTGGACCAGCCAGTTCCCACTGGCCGGTCGCTTGAGCACGGCGTGGCTGTAGACGCCCTCGAAGAAGACCAAGGACCACTCCCCCGCGTCCTGCACCTCGGAGAGGAAGGGCTGGACCATGAAGTCCCGCCCCGCTCTCAGCGCCTCCAAGGGCGGTGCACCTCCCTCGCCGCGGATCAGCGCCTCCACCTCGGCGCGCTCCGCCAGCCGAAAGGTGTCCTTGGCCGCCGCCGAGATGCAGGGCTTGAGCACCAGCTCGCCCAGCTCGTCGCGCAGGGCGTGCAGGTCCACGGGCGCGTTGGCCGGCAGGTAGCGCGTGGGGACGGTGGGCACACCGCGCTGCGCCAGATCCGCCAGGTAGTGTTTGTCCAGGTTCCAGCGCACCACCGACAGCGGGTTCTGCACCCGCAGGCCCGCTCGCTCCAGCGCCTCCAGCCAGGCCAGGAAGCCGGTGGCGTTGCCGCGGCTGTCCATGTAGTCCCAGGGCGAGCGGATCACCAGCAGGTCCAGCCCGCCGGCGACGAGCTGCTCTGCCGGCGCGCCCCAGACCACGGGCAGCACGTCGTGCCCACGGGTGGCCAGCGCGTCCGCCGCCGCCTGGTCGTCGTGGGTCAGCAGCGGGTTGTGTGCGCTGGGGAAGTAGCGGCTCAGGTCCGCGCAGGTGATGAAGCCGATCTTCATGATGCCTTCAGGCCTCCTCCAGCAGCTCCACGGCGTCCACCCAGCCCACCACCTGCTGCACCAGCTGCTCGTCGAACAGCGGATCGAGGTGCGCCACCCGCGGGAAGACCCACAGCTCGGCGCCGCGGCCCAGCACCTCGGCCAGCAGCCGGGCCTGCTCGCAGTGGATCACGCTGTCCCGGGCGCCGTGCGCCAGCAGCACCGGGCACTCGCCGCCCAGGCCATCGAGGCGATCCAACAACCTCATCTCGACCACGGCCTCGACGAAGGCCTCGACGTACGAGGCCGGGCCCCCGGCTGGCAGCCGCACGGGGAAGGCGCCGCGCTTGAACCGGCCGCCGGCGGGCAGCACCTCCCAGGGGTTGCCGAAGGCCAGCGCGCGGTGGCTCGATCCGCTCAGCAGCCCCCGTAGATCGGCCGCGGCGCGGGCGCCCAGCTCCAGCTCGAAGGGCGCCGAGATCGTCACCACGCTGTCGATCCCCGCCGCGGAGAGCGCCAGCCGGTCCAGGCAGACCGCGCCGCCCAGGCTCTGGCCCACCAGGACCAGGGGGCGCTCGCCGACCCGCTCGCGGGCGGCGTCGATCAGCCCGTCGAGGCGGCGGCGGCAGCTCCGCAGCGTGAAGGGATCGCTCCCGCCTTTGCCGTGCCCAGGGAGGTTGGCGACGAAGACGTGGTGCCCCCGGGAGAGCAGCACCTGGGCCAGGTGCCACAGGCCGTAGAGGCGATCGTTGCCGCCGCCGTGGACCCAAACCACCGTTGCCCCATCGCTCGCGCCAGCGGGCGCGAGGTGCAGCGCCCCAGCGTCGGCGTCGCCGGCCAGGGGCACCTCGGTGCTGGTCCAGCCCGCCGCGCCGCCCCCCGGCAGGAAGGGGCGCGACGGCCGCCGGGGCACCAGGACGCACAGACCGATCCCCGCTGCGACCCCCGTGGGCAGCGCGGCGGGCACGAGCCAGGTCCAGCTCCACCCCAGCGAGACGACCACCGCCCAAGACCAGCAGACGGCGGCAGCCAGCGCGACGGGCGCGCCGAGCCAGCGCGGCGCTCGACGGGGCAGCGCGTGCAGCCCCGGCAGGCCCAGCGCCAGACCCAGCGCCTGCACGATCAGGCACCACCCCGCCACGGCCAGCCCGTAGCTCATGGACGCCACCGCGCCGACGGCGTGGCGCTGACGCGGCAGAGCGGGGGGGATCGCCAGGAGGGGGTCACGGCGGCGTAGAGCTTACCACCAGCGGGCCGATCAGCGTGAGCGGCGGCGCCGCGAGCACGAACTTGATACTGATCTAGCTGCAGCCCGAGGTGGCCCCGCAGTTGAGGCACTTGTGGCAGGCCCCCGAGCGGACCATGATCGAGCCGCACTCGTGGCAGGCCGGGGCGTCGCTCTCCTGAACGAAGGTGCCCTCAGGGCCGGCGCTGTCCAGCAGCCCGCTGGCGTCCACCACCTCCACGGCCTGCGGCTCGGCCGCCTGCCGCTGGGCCACCTCGCCCTGCTCCGCCTCGCTGAACTTGATCCCCAGCC
>SWBW01003037.1_pt1 | contig 11411 bp, 9 predicted proteins | sample 4693041 | NCBI WGS metagenome assembly SWBW01 (sample SAMN10267271, study PRJNA491770) | bioreactor metagenome | isolation source: DHS bioreactor inoculated with marine methane seep sediment | place: Japan: Omine Ridge, Nankai Trough | collected 2006-05-06
GTTGGAGTTAGAGCACGTGAAGCTGCTCCAACTGCCCCAGTGCCGGCACAGGTGGCTTTGGACTTGCCACAGTGTGACCCAACACAATCTGTGTGCAACGGTACGCTAGTCGATCTTGGCGCCCATGATCTCCTTGGCCTCGGAGGTCTCGGGGGACTTTGCGGCCAGCTTCTTGGCCTCGCCCAGCCAGCGCTTGATGCGCTTGCTGTACCAACCCCGGGTGTGCTTGACCTGCTTGCGCAGCTTCTGGATCGTCTCCAGCGGGAGCTTCTTGGTGGCGATCTTGGCCAGCCAGGTGGGGAGCATCCCTTCAGGGTCGGCGTCGACCTTGTAGTCGACCTTGGTCTTGTTGCGCGCGAGAGAGGTCAGCTTGAAGTGGCCACGCAGCTTGTTCATGCGCACCACCCCGCTCACCGGGCCCTGCAGCCTGGTCTTGATCGCGCGGAACTTGATGTTGACGATGCGCCGCTTCAGGTCCACGTGCACCTTGGAGCGGTTGACCGTATCGCGGTCCGACACGGGCCAGGGCGCGTCGGTTCGCGAGTAGACGATGTACTCGCGCTCGCTGATCTTGCGCAGCAGGCGAGCCTCGGCGCAGGAGCCCTGCCACTCGGTGTAGCGCTTGATGTCGCTGAGCACCGCCAACACCTCGAAGATGTTGGCGTGCACCACGCCTATCCCGCGGAAGGAGGGGAAGCTGCGCCCGGCCACCTCACGGGTGGAGACGGAGATGCCGTCTTCTCGCAGGATATGCTTCCACTTGGGAGCAGCTGCCTCCGCCGCGCAGGCGGCGAGCAGCAGTAAGGCGGTACCGATGATGACTGTGCGCATGAGACTCCTGACCTCAGGGTACTTGTTTTGCAAGGTCGGTGCCACGCGTAGCTGATCTCAAAGCGTATGATTCCTGGCTGCTGGATCCGGGCGAGCCCATGGTCGCTGGGGTCGCGGTCCCCGATCCGCTGGGACGCCCTCGTCTTGACCTGTCGCGTCATGTGTGGGTGATGGGAGGCAGTGCGGAGGCCGGGCGGGCGACGCGGCGTGTTTGGAAAACACGTCTGCCCGGCCGCGCACCACCAGTGTGCGCCGCCCAGGTGAGTTACATAGCGTGTAAACACATGCTTCATTTACTCTGTCGTCCGGTGTAGGCCTTCCGTTACACTGACCGGCGATGTCGGACCTGCTCAAACACAACCCCGGGGTCGATCCTGTACTGGACACTGAACACCCCGCCGCGCCGAAACCGCCGGCCATCTGGCCCGTCTTCGTGGTCTTCGCCCTGGCGCTGGTGATCGTCTCAGTTCTTGGCTTCGTGGCGATCGCGGTGATCGTGGGCAGCATGGTGGCGAGCAAGGGGACCGCCAGCCTGCTTGACGGCTCACCCGCCTCTGCGGTGCGCGGCCTACTGGCCTCGCCGGCGGTGATCCTCGCCAGCGCGGGGATCAGCTTCGTGACGCTCACCGCGCTGGGCCTGCTGGCCGCCCGCCGTAGCGGCCAGGGGGTCAAGGCCGCGCTGCGGCTGCGCAGCCCGCGGGGGCTGTCGCCGCTCTACTACCTGCTGGCCGCGCTGGCCATGCTCGCGCTCAGCGACGTCTCGGATCGGCTGATCGCGTTGACCAACGCGGCCGAGATAAGCGTGATCGGGCTGATCGGCGGCGCCATCAGCGACGCCTCGTGGCCCACCTTCGTGGTGCTGGGCCTGCTGATCACCGGCGCCGGGGTCTCCGAGGAGATCTTCTTCCGCGGCTATATCCAGACCCGCCTGGCCACGCGCTGGCGCAGCTGGTCGGCCATCGCGGTCACCGCGGCGCTCTTCGGCGCGATGCACTTCGATCTGATCCACACCCCCTTCGCCCTTCTTGCGGGCCTCTGCCTGGGCTGGCTGGCCGAGCGCAGCAGCAGCATTCTGCCCTCCATGCTGGCCCACTGCGTCAACAACTTCGTCTCGGTGGTGGGATCGCGCCTGCTGGCCGGGACCTGGTTCACCGGCGCCCATGCGGTGATGCTGCCGCTGAGCGTGGTGGTGGGCCTGGCGGCCTTCGCGCTGCTGCACCGCATGCACGGCGCCCGGGCCCGCGACACAGCAGCGGGCTAGAGCGCGTCGATCTTGGCGGCGAGGATGAAGTCGCTCTCGGTGAGCCCGTCGATCTTGTGGGTCCAGATGGTGATCTCCACCTTGCCCCAGGCGAGGTAGATATCCGGGTGGTGCCCCTCGGCCTCGGCCAGCCCGCCCACCGCGTTGGTGAAGGCCAGCGCGGCGGCGAAGTCGTCGAAGGCCCAGGCCCGGCGCAGGTGGTGGCCCTGCACCACCTCCCAGCCGTCGCCGAGCTGCTCTGCCAGCCGCCGCAGCTCGTCGGGGGGCAGCGGCGCGGCGCCGACGGTGCAGGGGATGCACTGCCTGCTCAGCAGCGCGCCATCGCTCGTGGTCTCGCTCGTGGTCTCGCTCATGGTCAACCCTCCCAGGCTTCGAGGTAGTCGCCCAGCGCGCCGGTCAGCTGTTCGAAGGAGTCGGCGCAGAAGAGGACCGGCTGGTACTTGGTCACGTCATAGGGCAGGGCCTGCATCCCCTCGAAGTCCAGCGGCCGCTGCTCGGCGTCGGTCATCGCCTCGAGCTCGCCAAACGACGACAGCAACCCGGCGCCGTAGGCCTTCAGCTCCCCCTCCTCGCGCAGCACGCCGAACTCCACCGTGTACCAGTAGATCCGGCCCAGGCGCTCGAGGGCCTCGTCACTCTCGGTGCGCGCGGCGGCGGCGCCGATCAACCGGTTGATCCGGGCGAAGTGGGGGCTGGCCAGGGTGGTGGCGTGTCCCACCACCTCGTGCACCACGTCGGGCTCGGGCGTGTAGAGCGGGGTGGAGTGGTGGCGGATGTACTGGGTCGAGAGGAAGACGCCGCTGGCCAGGGTGGAGAGGAAGACCTTGGGGTGCACAAGCCCCCCCACCGGTTCCAGGCGAAAGCCGCTCAGCTGCTCCACCCGGGTCGAGACCTCCTGCAACTGCGGGACGCGGTCCCGGGGCAGCCTCATGCGCTCGGAGCAGACCAGGTACTCATGGCAGGCGTGGCGTGCGTGGGCCGGCGCCATGCTCTCCCAGACCGCGCGCCAGACCTTCTGCTCCTCCTCGGTGTAGGGCGCGTCGGGCACCGGTGTCCCCGGCTCGTGGTCCACCGCGATCTGCGCGATGGTGTTGCGCCGCTCGCGGTATGCGTTGTCGCGGAACCCGGGGTGATCGGGGTCCAAGTCCACGATGGCCTGTCGGTCGTCGCTCATCACGATGCCCGAGTTGGCCGTGGTGTCACCGCTCAGCTGCTCAAGCTGGCTCTCGCTCATTGTTCGCCCTCCAGTGCGTACGATGGTTGGTTTGGTGCGGGTGCACCGCGCCGTCGAAGTAAGCATGGTCCGGGCGTCGGGCTTGTCCAGCCGGTGGGGAGGGGGTGCGGCCGAGGCGCTAGAACAGGTCCTGTAGGCTCCTGAGCTTGGCGCCGGTGATCAGGTGCTTCATCAGCTGCTTGGCGTGGCCCTTCTCCATCTCGATCATCTGCTCCAGGGCCTCGTTCTCGCCCAGGGTCTCGCGCATGGCGGTATAGAAGAGGATCGTGTTCTTCTCCAGCTGCAACGCCCGGTGCAGGGCGTCCTCCAGGCTGTCCGAGTCAGCCATGGCCTTGTTGAGGCCGTAGAAGACGTTGGAGATCGCCATGGCCTTGAGGTACTGGTCCTGCTCGTAGGCGATGGGGCCATCGGGCTCCGGGAGCTTGTCCAGCAGGTTCCGGAACTGGAGTTGGTGCACGGCCTCGTCCTTGGCCAGCTGCTCGAAGAGCGCCTTGGTCTCGGGCTCCTCGGCGAACTTCTTCGCCAGCTTGATGTAGAGCTTCTCGCCGATCTCTTCGGTCTTGATGGCGAACTCGACCGCCTTGCGCGGCGTCAGGTTTTCCAGCATGGTCCACTCCGTCGTGAGGTTACTGTGGGAGGCTCCTGTCGAGCCGGGCCAAGCCTAGCCCAGATCATGGCGCCGTGCACCCCTGACCTCGCTGGCTGTTCTCGCTGGCTGTTCTCGCTGGCCCCGCCCCGTAACATTGCTAGCCTTGGGCACGACTAACAAGCAACGGAGAGTGAGCCGGTGAACCTCGCAGAAGAGTTTGACAAGCTGATCGCCAAGCTCGAGCCGCCACCAGGCTTCGCAGAGGCCGCGGCCGCGGCCTACGCCAGGCTGGCAAAGGAAGCGGTGGCCCCGGGGCTGGAGATCGGGACCCGGGTGCCGCTGTTCTGCCTCCCCGACGCACGGGGCGACCAGGTTTGCCTCAAGGAGCTGCTGGAGCGGGGCCCCGTGGTGATCTCCTTCTTCCGCGGCGACTGGTGCCCCTTTTGCAACCTCGAGCTGCAGGCGCTGCACGAGGCGCTGCCCGAGATCCGGGCGGCCGGCGCCTCGGTGCTGGCGATCAGCCCCCAGGCGCCCGATCACGCCCGGGCGCTCACCGCGCGCTACGGGCTGGACTACGCCGTGCTCAGCGACGCGGACCAGGAGGTGATCCAGGCCTACCAGCTGCAGTTCAGCCTGCCCGAGGAGCTGCGACAGCGCTACGTGGAGCAGCTCGGCATCGACATGGCGCAGCAGAACGCGGACGGCAGTTGGTGCCTGCCCGTGCCGGCGACCTACGTCGTGGACCAGGCCGGGGTGATCCGGGCGCGCCACGTCAGCATGGACATCACCAGCCGCATGGAGCCCGATGACGCAGCCGGCTCCATCGACGCGTTCAACTACTTCGAGTCGGTCTTCCGCAACGCGCCGCTGGCCATCTCGATCCTCGGTCGCGAGGGCACCGTGGTGGACCACAACGCCGCGCTCAACCGGCTGCTGGCGCTGCCGCTGGGCGGCTCCTACCTCGGCGCCGACGGCCACGGGCAGTTTGACGCCTCCGACCCGCGGGCCGCGCGGCTGATCGACGACGTCCTGGCGCAGCGCCGCACCTACGGCACCGAGAAGCACATACGCACCACGCCGGTATCAGGGGAGCCGGGCGACGGCAGGGTGGTCAACTTGAGCGTCTCCCAGCTCGAGGTTCGGGACCGGCTGTTGGGGGCGGTCTGCATCTACGACGACGTCACCGACAAGGTCCAGCAGCGCGATGAGCTGGAGCGGGCGCTGCGCGAGCTGCGCCAGGCCCAGACTCGGCTGGTCCAGGCGGAGAAGATGGCCTCGCTGGGGCAGCTGGTGGCGGGGATCGCCCACGAGCTGAACAGCCCGGTGGGGGCGCTCTCCAGCGCGGCTGACGCCACGCTCCGGGGGGTCGAGAAGCTGGAGGCCGGCGCGGCCGCTGACAGCGCCGCGGCCACCCCGGCCCTGGCGCGCACGCTGCGCAGCATGCGCAACAGCGGGGCCGTGCTGGTGGAGGCGGCCGCGCGGATCTCCGAGGTGGTCAAGGGGCTGGAGTCCTTCGTCCGGCTCGACGGCTCCGCGATCCAGCAGTCCGACCTGCACCAGATGCTGGAGGGCACCCTGGCGCTGTTGCGGCACGAGACCCGCGATCGCATCGAGGTGGTGCGAGCCTACGGTGAGCTACCGCAGGTGCAGTGCCGGCCCGATCAGCTGAACCAGGTGCTGATGAACGTGCTGCGCAACGCCATCGGGGCCATCGACGGTCGCGGCACCATCCGCATCAGCAGCAGCGCCGACGAGGCCAACGTGCAGCTGCGCATCGCCGACAGCGGCGTGGGGATCCCCGCCGACCAGCTGCAGCGGATCTTCGAGCCGGGCTACACCACCAAGCACGGCGTTCAGGTGGGCACCGGGCTGGGGCTCTCCATCTGCTACAACGTGATGCTGGATCACGAGGGCAGCATCGAGGTGGCCAGCGAGGAGGGCCGGGGGGCGGAGGTGACGCTGACCCTGCCGATCCGCATGCGCAACCAGACCGGGCCGCTGCCGCTGTTGCGCGACCTGGCGATCTAGCAGGATGTTGAGCGCCGCGTCGACACGGCAGCAGAGTAGCCAGCGGTGCGTCGCAGCGTCAAGCCGGCTCTCGTTCGGGCCCGCTAGCGCTTGCGCCTGCGCTTGCGCTTGCGCTTTCTGCCGAAGACGTTGCCCGTGAGCCGGCAGAAGCGGCCGGGCCCGGTCTTGCGGTACTCCAGCGTCTTTTGGCCGTAGGCCTCCACCTTGCGGTGGCCCAGCCGGCGCAGCCCGCCGTAGAGCACGCGGTTCTTCATCGAGGGGTTCCAGAAGAGGAACCCGTCGGAGCCCGCCTGCTCCGCGGCCTGTAACTGACGCTTGATGAACTCCGGGCCGTAGAGGTGCTCCACGCTGTTGGGGTAGCCCTGCAGGTAGGGGCGCAGGGCGATCTTCGGCGCCTTGCGCCGCGTGCGCCAGAGGCCGCAGCGGATGATGCTGTAGATGAAGTTGGTGATCTTGTTGTTCTTGAAGTAAGAGCCCATGCCGTTGGCGTACATCATCGGCGAGAGCGCCTCGACGTACTTGGACATCATCTCCAGGCTCTGCCCCAGCCCCCGGGGGTCGCCGTCCACCAGCGTGGTCAGGCCGTAGGTGTCGGCCGACATGGGGATCGTCAGCGCCCGGTCCATGCGCTCCAGGAAGCTCTTGATCAGCGTGGCTCGTTTGACCCCCTTGGTGTTGTGCATCCAGGTGCCCACCCGGCTGACCACCCCCTTGGGGAAGCGGATGTAGTCCAGCTGGATCTCGTCAAAACCCAGCTCCTGCAGTTCCAGCGCCAGGTCGATTAAGTAGTCCTGGACCTCCAGCGAGTAGTTGTCGAGCCAGTTGGCCCCGGCGGAGAGCAAGCGGCGACCCCTGCGGCCGATGCGCGCCGAAAGATCGGGCCGCAGGTAGGGCAGCCGGCTGTCCTTGAAGCAGGTCAGGCGGCCGATGACGTAGATCCCGTGCTTGTGGAAGATCTCCAGCGTCTTTTTGGGATCTTTAAGCAGCAGCCGCTGCTGCTGCTGGGCCAGCGGCACCTTGCTGGGCCAGAGGATCTGACCGAAGTCGTCCTTGGTGTCCACCACCACGGCGTTGAGGTGGTTGCGCTTCATTGCCCTGGCGATCTTCTCCGCGCCGAGGCGGTACATGGCGTAGGGGGTGATCCACATCCCGCGGGCGCTGCGCCCCAACGGGGTCAGCTTGTCCTCCAGCCCGTTGTCCGTGTAGGTCTTGGGGGTGTAGGGCTTGAGCTCTTTGGGGTGGAACTTCTTCAAGCAGCCGGGCCACCTGGCGCCCATCTTGCGCTTGCCGCAGGGGCTGTGGGGGTAGATCTTGCCGCCCTTGGCCGCGGCAGGGGGCGCCGCCAAGGCGGCGACGACCAGCCAGGCGCAGGCGATCTTAATGATATGTACAAAGGCAGTGCGCATCCCCACGATCCTACGACGGCAGGCGGGTCGGCGCCATTTCCTGGCGGGTCCCGCTTGATCCTGACGGGCCTCCTCGGCGGGCGCGCTCGTCGTCTGACAAACACCATCAAAACACAAGGCGTTTCAAGGGGTTTTGTTTGACTCGGCCCGATCTGTTGCTAGAGCAAAGGGATGGAAGCCTCAATCGCACAACTGGATCAAGAGCGGCTCGCCTTCCCGCGCGGTGGACTGGATCGCGCGGTGTTCGAGCTCAACGAGGCCAAGGATCGCTGGGCGTCGCTGGGGCTGGAGGCCCGTGTGGCCCTGCTCGACCAGACCCTGCGCTGGACCGCCCAGGGCGCCGAGGCGCAGGTCAAGCACGCCTGTCGCGCCAAGCGGATCGCCTTCGAATCGCCGCAGGCCGCCGAGGAGTGGCTCGCCGGCCCGCTGGTGGTGCTGCGGAACCTCCGCCTGCTGCGCGACAGCCTCGCCTCGGCGCTGGCGCACGGGCGGCCCTACCTGCCGCCCGAGGCCTTCGGTCGCCGCCCCAGCGGGCAGATCACAGCGCAGGTCTTTCCGGTCAGCCTCTACGACCGGATGCTCTATGCCGGCTTCTCTGGCGAGGTGGTGATGGAGCGCGGGGTGGGCAACGTCCACGAAGTGCGCGCCGGCATGGGCGCCACGGCGCTGGGCGGCCCGGGCGCCGTGGGCAAGGTGGCCCTGGTGTTGGGCGCTGGCAACGTGGCGAGCATCGGCCCGATGGACGTGCTGCACAAGCTCTTCGTCGAGAACCAGGTCTGTCTGCTCAAGATGAACCCGGTCAACAGCTACCTGAGCCAGCACGTGGAGCGGGCCTTCAAGCCGCTGGTGGATGCCGGCGTGCTGCGCGTGGTGGGGGGCGGCGCCGAGGAGGGCGACTATCTGGTGCACCACCCGGGGGTCGACGAGATCCACATCACCGGTTCGGACCGTGTGCACGACATTATCGTCTGGGGCCGCCCCGGACCGGAGCAGAAGCGCAACCGCGCCGCGGGCCGGCCCAAGGTCGATAAGCGCATCACCAGCGAGCTGGGCTGCGTGACGCCGGTGCTGATCGTCCCCGGCGACTGGTCCGAGCGTGAGCTGGATTTTCAGGCGCAAAATGTCGCCACCATGGTGGCCAACAACGCCTCCTTCAACTGCAACGCGGCCAAGCTGTTGATCACCGCCAGGGGCTGGCCCCAGCGCGAGGTCTTCCTCCAGCGGGTGGAGCAGGTGCTGTCCCACCTCCCCGGGCGACATGCCTACTACCCCGGCAGCATGGGCAAGTACAAGGCCTTCCTCGATGCGCACCCCCAGGCGCGGCGGCTGATCACGCCCCAGACCGGGGAGGTGCCCTGGACCACCATCTTCGACGTCGACTCGGGAGGCACCGACGACATCGTCTTCAAGCAGGAGGCCTGGTGCGGGATCCTGTCCGAGACGGCGCTGCCGGCCGACGACGCGCAGTCCTTCCTCCACCGCGCCGTGGGCTTCGCCAACGAGCACGTCTGGGGCACGCTGAGCTGCTCGGTGCTCTGCGATCCGCGGACGTCGGCGGAGCTGGGCGACGTGCTGGAGCAGGGCCTGGACCGCCTGCGCTACGGAGCGGTGGCGCTGAACCACTGGCCCGGGATGGTCTACGGCTTCGGCTCCACCACCTGGGGCGCCCACCCCGGCCACACCCTGGACAAGATCGGCAGCGGCATCGGCGTGGTGCACAACACCTTCATGTTTCACCGGCCGCAAAAGAGCCTGATCCGCGGCCCCTTCACCATGGTCCCCAAGCCGCCCTGGTTTGCCACGCACAAGATGGCGCACAAGGTGGCCCGGCGGCTGATCCCCTTCGAGCGTGAACCGGCGGCCTGGCGGCTGCCGGGCGTGATCTGTCAGGCCCTGCGCGGCTGAGGCCGGATCGCAAACCCGCCAAACCCGCGAACCCGCGAACCCACCTAACCAGCCACTACGGCTGCAACCATCTGTGCTCAGCAGCCCGCCCCTGAACCAACTGCTGTTGCCGCGGACAGGCGATTGCAGTCTGCGAAATTCGGGCAGTTGGGCGTTGGCACGGCGCTTGCTCATCCCCTGATCGATTCAATCAGGGAGGCAACGATGACGAAGCGTATCAACCGTGGGCAGCTCTACCTGATGACCTGGATGCTGTGCGTCAGCTGCGCGGCGGGTTGCGGTGTGCAGGAAGGTCCCGAGATCCCCGACGAGCCGTTTGTCTGGCCGGACATGGGGCTGGGAGGCGGCGCCGACGGCGTCCCGTTCACAGGCAGCTGCAGCAGCAGCACTTGCTCCGGGTGCTGTCTGGGCGACGTCTGTATGTCGGGGCTTGCGGCCAGCGCCTGCGGTGCGGGCGGCATGTCCTGCACCGTTTGCCAGGGCCAGCAGCTCTGCACGGGCGGCTTCTGCGTCGCCGCCAAGACCTGCGACGCGACGAGCTGCCCCAGCGGTTGCTGCGGCGCCGACAACACCTGCCAGCAAGGGGACAGCGCCTCGGCCTGCGGCACCGGCGGCGGCGCGTGCACGGCGTGCGCCTCCGGGGATCTGTGCACCAACAACAGCTGCGCGGCCAAGGATCCAGGCCTGAAGACCTACACGGTGATCGCCGAGAAGGCCAACGTCACCAACGCTGGCGTGCTCTTCTGCAACAGCAACATGGCCGACACGCTCTGCGACGTCTACCTCAACGTCAAGGGCGGGAGCGAGAGTGCCAACACCAAGACGATCAACAACTCGATGCACCCGCAGTGGAACAAGACGCTGTTCAAGCTCAAGGGGACCGAGCTGAAGGCGGGGATCACGGTCAAGGCCTACGACGATGACCCGGGGCCCTTCAACCCCCGGATGTGCTCGGTGAGCTACACCGTGACGGACGCCGATCTGACGGGCGGCCAGGCGTCGATCGATTGCTCCGCCGCAGGTGTCAAGATGGTCACGATCTTCTTGAAGCTCACCCCGAGCTGATCGAGGAGTGACGGGCCACTGCCCTCGTTCGGTAGACACATCCGCACGTGAGGAGTGACGGGTACGGGTCACTACCCTAGTTCGGCAGACACAACGTCGTCCGAACGCGAGGAGTGACGGGCCACTGCCCTCGTTCGGTAGACAAGAGGCGGTGACCACGACCTCCCTGGGAACAACCGACATCTCAGGACCTCTCCCTCAGGATGAGAACGATCCGCAGACCTCTCGGGACCTCTCAAGGGGCGAGTGGAGGCCCCTCGGGGCTCCTTAAAAAGCCCTGAACCAACGTCATTGAACAAGACTCATGAGAACGGACCTGGAGACCCGAGGGGTCTTCAGGACGACCACGCCGACAACCAACAACCTGCGTCAGGTCAAGGCGCGCAGGGGCCTTTGTCCGACCCCGTGCAGCAGATCGCCGGGCCCCGCTTGCAGACCTGCGTGAGCGGCTTGCCCAGCAGACGCTGACGGACCCACTCGAACTGCTCCTGCAGCGACCAGATGGCGCCCTTGCTGTGGGCTGCCCCCTTGCACTCGAGGTACTCCAGTTGATAGCCGGCGGTGCAGAGCTGGTCGAAGCTCTTGCGCTGGACGACGGGGTTGACCAGGGTGTCTAGCTCACTCACCTGGAACAGCGTCGGGGGGTAGATCTTCGGCTTGACCGATGAGTACGACAGCGAGTTCTCGGAGAAGAGGCACTTCCAGGTCTCGTAGCCCGCCCAGGTCGCCTTGGTCCCCACGGCGTCGATGGACCCGCTGGTGAACAGGTCGCTGACCTGAGTGATCTTGTACTTCTTTTCGTCCACCGAGCAGACCGTGTCCATCAAGGAGGGGAAGAGCTTGACGATGTGATTGGGCGCGGTGTCGGTGAGGAGCTTGGGCAGCAGGGTTTCATGGCCGTACCAGCGACCATGTGACACGGCCGCAGCCGTGGTGGCGACGGTGCCGTCGCTGAACGCCGCCAGGGCGGCCTCGACTTGCCCCTTCAGGTTGGCCGGGGGCACCAGCGCCACCACGGCGGTGATCGTGTACTCCGGCGCGTAGTAAGGCGCATAGAGCGAGGAGAAGAGCGCGGCGTGTCCGCCCTGGGAG
>SWBW01001758.1_pt1 | contig 11405 bp, 8 predicted proteins | sample 4693041 | NCBI WGS metagenome assembly SWBW01 (sample SAMN10267271, study PRJNA491770) | bioreactor metagenome | isolation source: DHS bioreactor inoculated with marine methane seep sediment | place: Japan: Omine Ridge, Nankai Trough | collected 2006-05-06
CCCGATTCCAAATACGCCCCGGAGTGTCGCCTGCGGTTGGGACGACTCTACTTTGAAAAGGGCGATTTTGAACGTGGGGCGGAGTATTTTTCTAACATCGACCCGGGCGAATACAAATACGACCAATCGCTCTACTTCACCGCCTGGTCTTACTTCCTGATGACCGACTACCCCCGCGCCGTTGAGACCTTCATCGAGCTTCTTGACCTCAGCGAGCAAATGGCAGCCGAGGGTGAGCAGGGCGCGAAGCAGGCGGAGATGTACTACGACGAGTGCATCGATTACGTCGCGATCTGCTATCTTCCCACCACGATTGACCCTGATTCCGAAAAAGAGCACACCACCTTCTCCGAAGGTATTATCAACAATCAGACCTGGCTCTCCGGTCCGGCACCGATTAAGTCCTTTATCTCTACGGGACTGGTCGGGCGGGAGTACACCCCGGACATCATCCGCCGTTCGATTGCCAGCTACATCGAGTACAGTTGGTATCCTCAGGCCATTGAACTGGCGAAGTTTTACACCGAGGTCTATCCCAATGCCCCGGAAGCCCCCGAAGTACATTACGATGTTGTTGAGTTCTACGGCTCCTGGATAGAGGCACTGGACTATGACCGCAACAGTCCTTCCGAGGTTGCCTGGGGAGAGAAAGAAACCGCTCGTCTTCACGTGCTTCAGAACCAGTCGCGTTCACAGTTTGTCGGTCTCTATGACAAGGGTGGAAGCTGGTACGAGTACAACAAAGACAATCCGGTGGCTCTCGCCAGTGCCAGAGCCGCGCTGGCTCGTTCTCTCTTCGATGTTGGCTCGTACACCTACAACAAGGCTATAGATGCCGAGACCTCGCCCGAAGACATCGGCGATGAATCCCGTCGGCTTTACCTTCAGGTTATCGAATACTTCGAGAAGTACCTGCGGGATTACCCCCTGGAAGAAGACGCTTACAAGGCAAACTATTATCTTTCAATGGCTTACTTCTGGGGCAACGAAGATTACTCCAGTGCCGGAGACAACTTTCTCTTTACGGCAAAGCTGTATGATGGAAAAGACGAACACGACGAGGAATGCCTCTGGAACGCTGCGGCATCGTACCGCTTTGGTTCCACAGAGGTAGAAGCTGCCCGCTGGGCGGAAAAGATTAATCAGGTAGCGGGAGAGCTAACCGTTGAACAGCAGCGCGAGAAGGTTCCCAGCGCGAATCCAAAAAACGCCCTGCCCGAGGTCTGCCAGAAGTTTGTTTACGCCAGTCGGGAATACGGTCGTACCTTCCGCGAGGGCAACCCAGAGCAAGAGCATCATCTTGAGGACATGTACTATTGGGAAGGCACTCTGATGATGGCTTTCGACTGCTACGATTCAGGGCGTGATGCTCTGGCGCGTATTGTTGATCTGGAGTACGTGCCTGCCTATGATGAAAGCATTGACGTAAAATCACGAGCCAGAATCGCGATGATGATCGGCGAATCCTGGTTCGACCAGCACTACTACCGAAAATCGGCAGAGTGGTTCCGCAAGGCAGCCTCGCTGGCCGATGTCGGTTGTGAGCTTGAGGGAAAAGCTCTGGCAAATGCCGCCAGTGCTGAGTTCACCTCTATGGCAATCAACGAACCGATTTACGAGCTTGCCGAGGATGAAGAGCTGCCCCCGGAGATTCGCGAGCAGCTTGTAGCCTCTGCCGAGGGCTATTTGCAGGTTGGGCGAGACAACCTCAACCAGCCCGATGTTGCCGTCAACGCCTTCAAGAAGGCTGGCAGCATCTACGCCTCCCAGTTGATGGATTACGAAAACGCGGCTCTGGCCTATCACGAGTTGGCAGAGAATTACCCGGACCATCCCGACGTTGACGAGGTGCTTTTCTCCGAGGCTCTGTCCTATTACAAGCTGGAACAGTGGGGACGCGCCGCAGTTGTCTTCGAGTCGATACTGACCAACTCTGTTACCGGAACCCCCCAGGAGCCGATTGCCCTCTTCACCTCCGGTGAGTGTTACGAGAACCTGAAGAACTGGGACAATGCCGCCCGGGTCTTTATCCGCTACGGTGAGGACTATCGCGAGGGTGGCAGCCCCGACGGGGTCATTGATTCCTTCTTCCGGGCGGGACACGCCTACATCAAGCTCGGCGACGACGTTACCGGGCGGGAGTATCTGGTCAGGTGTACCGAGGAGTACGAATATTACAACGCCCAGCCGGGCATCGAGGTTAGCTACGATAACCCAGCCAAGGCGTACATGGAGATCGGCAACCTGCTCTTTGAGGAGTATCTGGATATCGAAATTTCCGGCGACTTCTTTGAGCTGCTGGAAGAGAACTCTCCGCTGATTCAGAAGTCAGCCCGTAAACTGGCGATGATGAACGAATTGGTCGAGATCTACGGTCGTTGCGCCAAGGCCGCCGACCTGGAGATCAACTTCGGCGGACGCTTCATGGCGGGTCAGGTTTACGAAAACTTCTACATTGCCATGACTGGTATGGACATTCGTGTTGATGGTCTGGAGTCCCTCCCGCTGGACCAGCAGGAGATGTACTACGAGGCTCTCGACACGGTCATGGTGCAGTTTGAGGAGATGGCACGGGCAAACGGGCAGGATCAGGCCGTTAACGTCTATGAATACATCCTGATGACCGCCTCGGAGCATGGCGAAGACAACAAGTGGGTAGATAAAGCCCGCGAGCGGCTGGTTGACCTGGTTCCTGACATGTATATGCAGTACGCGCCCATTGGTACAAGACAGGGTGTTAACCGACGGGGAGCGACCATCTGGGAGCTCGTCGGAATGCGCATCTACTCGGAATACATCAACATCGCTGGCATGGCTCCCGTCGCGCCGGTGTACGATGACATCCCCGTGGACGATGGTCCTACCGAGTTCCCGCTCTACGACAAGTTCGGCGAAGCTCTCTACGACGAGGTTGGCAATCCGCTGATGAACACGGGAGGCTGGGAAGCGGTTTATGACTCCACTGGCAATCCGCTGCTCGATGCCGCCGGACAGCCAGTCTTCAACGACTCCAACAACACCACCGACCTCTTCACCGAGATGGGTCTGCCCGCCTACGAAAGCGCGGGTAGTGGAGGCGACAGCAGTGGCTTCCCGCTCTATGACAAGTTCGGCGAGGCTCTCTACGACGAGGCAAGCCAGCCGCTGATGAACACCGGAGGCTGGGAAGCGGTTTATGACAAGTTTGGCGAGCCGCTGCTAGATGCCGCTGGCGAACCGGTCTTCAACGATCCGAACAACAGCACAGATATCTTCACCGAGATGGGTCTGCCCGCCTACGGCGGCGGTGATACTTCCTACGACGATACCAGTTACGACGACACCAGCTATGATGACGTAACCGACCCGCCGCTGGATGATACTGCTGACGATGGCACATCGGACGACACGACCGATGATGGTACTGCGGATTCAGCCTCCGGCGGCACTCGTCAGGCGTACGACCGCCTCGGTTATCCCCTCTTCGACTCCGCTGGCAGTCCGCTCTACGACACCGCTGGCGGCGAAGAGGTTTACGACGAGTTCGGCAATCCCCTCCTCGATGACATGGGCGTGATGGTAACCAACGTCGCTGGCAGCCCCGACCTCTACGATGAGGATGGCGAACTGCTCTACCCGTAACCCAGGATGCAACGATTAAGGGCGGGGAGTTTAATTCTCGCAGATACGCTCGTTTCACTATCTAGTCCATATTTACCAATCGGCAACGACCAGCGGGAACGGGCGCACTCAAGGTTTTCCGGGCGAAGCCCGGTACTGTGATTCAACGCACTGCGTTGCCAGCTTGAAGCTGGACACACTTCGCGACCTGGGCAGATGAATGTTTTACATCAACCCCCGCGTTTGGTATAGCTAAGACAGTGTTGCTGTAGCCACCCGCTCCCACTACTCGCTTACAATTTTCGTTTGACGGATAGATTTCTCAAGGTTTTCCGGGCGAAGCCCGGTACTGTGATGCAACGCACCGCGTTGCTTAGAAACGAACTCACATATAGGTGTGGTGAGATGTCCTTTACCCTAAAATCACGACTGGTGCTGGTGCTGCTGTCTCTGGTGCTGCTGACCCCCTTCGTCTTTGACGATGCCCACGCCCAGTACGAAGACCTCTCCTCAGAGCAGATAGACGCTCTGAAGCGTGCCTGGCATGTAACGTCATCGGGTCAAAGCGGGACCGGCTGGACGGACATCGGATTCGATGACTCCGCCTGGAGTACCGCCTCCCTGGCTGTTTTCGAGGACGGTCTCTCCACGGCTAAAAGCGAGGTTTACGCCTGGCCCGGAGCCGAGGCCGAGTGGATCTGGAGTACCGGCGGCACCACCGTCTATTTCCGCCGCAACTTTGGTCTCCCCCGCGCCCTGGTCAACGACGACGACTACGAAGAACGGGTTGTCGTCCGCCTGACCGCCAACAATGACTACTCCTTCTACATCAACGGCGAGCTGGTCTCTCAAGACGGTAGCGAAGACGACGATGACTGGAAGACCTACGAGCAGATTGACGTTACCGACTATCTCCAGGTCGGCGATAACGTCTTCGCCGTCCAGGCAACCAACACCGACGACCCCGAAAACTACGGCCTCCTCTTCGATGCCGAACTGATAACAATGGGAGCCGGTGGGGTCATCGCGCCACCACCAGAACGCCAGGGCGGCTGCTAGGCAGCCTGAGGCTGCTCGCGCTTACGCGATTAGAAAAACAGCAATACTGCGTACGTTCCCGCGTTTGGTACAACTAAGACAGTGTGCCTGGAGCTATCCGTTCCAGTTGGACACTCGTAACTGCCACCTTGAGACTGGTTGAAATTACTAAAGGTTTTCCGGGCGAAGCCCGGTACTGTGATGCAACGCACCGCGTTGCCTGCTTGAAGCAGGACACACTTCGCGTCTGGTGTGAATTAAGTCGGACTGCCCGTTAGCAGCAGGAGGTTATAGTGAGAACAACCCTGGTTACAGTGCTTTTGTTACTCCTGCTGGCGCAGTTCGCTGTCGCCCAGGATGGCGAGTACATCGAGCTTGCCGACATCTCAATTACCGGACGCGCTCAGGCTCCCACCGCCGTTTCCTTTCTTCTGCGTACCGATCCCGACTTCGGCACGGTGATGCTTCGCCAGACCTACGCCTCTCAAATCCTCAATCCGATTGACAAAGAGGAGTTTGAGGAGGGGCTGGCGGTAACGCAGCGCACCATCGATAACCCCCTGCTCTGGCTGGCGACGGGAGCCGCGCTCCTTTCTGGTATTGCCGCTGGTTACATGGACTCCAACGGTGAAACAGAGAATGCTGGCTGGCTCGCCGGAGGTTCTGGCGTGGCTATTAGCGCGGCGGCGGTTATCATCCTCATAGACTAATCCTCCCCCCCTTCCCGGACTCCTCCACCATGCCCCAACCCCCACCCGCGTAACACCGTTTTATTCATTCTGTTCCAGCTTTGCTTGGGGCGGAAGCGTTAACACAGAAACCATCAACATAAAAGGACAGCCAGGCGGTGGCGCGATTGTTACCTGATAACAATTGCCGCTGGTTAGTGCCGTTTTGTGAGGTTCGCGGGGATTAGGGCAAGGCTTTTCAAAACCTCTGACAACTCTTCTGTTTTTAACGAGTTCTGAAAATTTACTCACCCAGACGCTGTACCAACCAGAAAGGAGAGCAGGTTTCTACCCGGCGCGTTTCGGTCAGGATGGGACGGCTCTGCCCGTTGATGGCAGGGATCAATTGACAAGACTGAAGCCGCGCGTAACAACAGCCCATCCACTCACTTCATCCCAAAGGATGCTTATGGGACGACTATTCACCCAGTTCAGCGATGGCGGCGACTTCATGTGGGTTATCCTGCTGGTCGGCGCGTTTGCCATCGCGGTGATGCTCGAACGTACCTTCTTCGTGATCTTCAAGTCCTCCATCAACGCCAAACGCTTTACTTCGGAGCTGGAGAGACTGATCTCGAACCGTAACATGGAGCAGGCGATCGCTTTGTGTAATACATCCAACTCCGCTCTTGCCAAGGTGCTGCGCGAGGTTGTAAAGAACCACGCCGGAACCGGACGCGATATGCAGGTAGCGGCGGACGCGAAAACCCTGGAAGTCCTTCCAGAGCTGGAGAAACGAACCGGCTATCTGGACATGCTTGGTCAGATCGCGACCCTGCTGGGACTGCTGGGAACGATTTCCGGTCTGATGATGGCCTTCGACGCTGTTTCCCAGGCCTCACCAGAAGACGCTGCCGCCATGCTCGGTAAGGGTATTGCTGCCGCTATGTTGACAACGATGTTTGGTCTGGTTGTCGCTGTGCCGTGTCTTATCGTGGCTGCCATTATCAAGGCAAAGACGAAGAAAATCACCGACGAGATTGACATGTACACGGTGCAGATTTCCACTCAGATCACCCGTATGAAGGGATAAACGTCATGGCTTTTCCTCCAAGCAAATCACGACGAGGTGGAGGAGGAAAGAGAGGAATAGGCGAGGATCACCTGATTCCGATCATGAATCTGATGGTTATCCTGATTCCCTTCCTCCTCAAGGCAGCGGTTTTTGTAACAACCGTTGCTCTACAGGTTACTCTGCCGGCAGCAAGTACTGGTGGTGATGGTGGTTCCAGTGCTGGAGACAATCGTGTGCTGATGGTCTCTGTCAACAACGATAACGGTTTCGCCATCATCAACGAAGGCGCGGTGCTGGAGTATCCCAAGATCATCGACTCCAACGGTAACAAGGTCTTCGACTTCGATGGATTGTCGGAGAAACTGGACGAAATCAAAATCCTCTATTACGAGGATCACAACGAGGTTTACCTAGGAGTCCAGCCCGATGTTCTCTACGCCGATGTCATCAACACGATGGACATCGTCCGTGGAGAAACAAACTCGCTGACAATCGAAACCGAAGAGCAGGCCGCTCTTTATAACGGCAAGATCGGGACCAAGGTGAACGTTTACAGCCTCTTCCCGAATATCATCTTCGGCGCGGCTATCGCTCTCTAACAACAGAAAGGAGGTATAGATGCCTGGCGCACCAGCACCATCGAAGATTAGACGAAAACAGAAAGTTGAAGGCGGAGGAGTAAAAATTACCTCGCTGATGGACATGATGACCATCATCCTGGTTTTCCTCCTCAAAACCTTCTCAACCCAGGGCGACCTTTCGTCATCTGCGGCGAACCTGGTTCTGCCAAAGAGTAACGTTAAGGATCGACCAGGAATGGTTGATCGCGTTGCCATCGGTCAGGACTTGATCTACTACCTGGAGTCCGAGGTAATGAGTACGCCGGACGCCATCGCCGAGAAGATGAGGAGCTACTTCATTCCGACTCTGTTAGCTCCGATGGAAGCCCGGATCGCTGAAATCATCGAGATGGACGCGAGAGCCGGAAGAGAAAGCCCTGATCCACCCAAGATCGTTATCCTCGCTCACACGCAACACCTCTATAGCTTAATTGAGGGCGTTGTTGCCACAGCGGGACAGGCGGGCTATCAGGATGTTTCTTTAGCCGCCCTGCAAGACCTTCGTAAGTGGGAATAGTTCCCTCGAAAAAACCCCAACTAAGGAGATAAAATGGATTCCAATCCAGGCAAGCCAGTTCTTGGCTTGGTTATCTCTCGGGGCGACCGCATCATCAAACGTCTGATCCCTGAACGGGACGAGGTTACTATCGGGCAATCACCCGACTGCGACATCGTTCTCCAGCATGACCCCAACGTGCCACAAAGGCATGTCATGGCGGTCAGGCGCGGGGAAGATTACGAGTTCTGCATCAACGAGCAGATGGACGGTAAGATCAGCGTTGGAGATTCCACAATCTCCCTGCGCGATCTCCGCACCTGCGGCTTCCTCGGCAGACGTTCACACGGCTATACCTTTATGGTAACGAAGAGCAAAAAGGGTCAGATCCGCGTCGCGGACATCACGATCCACTTTGGCTACTTCACGCCGACGACCCAGCAGGTTTTGGGCGAACCAAGACTTGCCGATGCGGTAACCTCCGGGGGGTTCCTTGACCCGGATCAGAAAGTATTTACTGGTTTTTTGGTCGGCTCTCTGCTGCTGGCAGGAGTTTATGGCTATTTAACCACCTTCGCGGTACACGATCCAAGCTCCGCACTGGACAACCTTCCACCTTCACTAGAGAAACTTCTGGTCGCCGAAGATGCCGAACCAATTAACATTGGTGCCGGTGGTGATGGCGAGGGTGAGGTTGTAGATGAGATTGCTGTTGATACATCAACCTCTACCGAAGGTACCGGAACTGGTGGCAGTGGTTCTTCCACTGATGTTGTTTCCGAGGGCCAGGCGATGGGAACCGGCGCGGCCGAGTTTGCCATTGCTTCGATCATGAGTAACGTGGTCGGTGGAGCCGGAGGAAGCACCGGAATAGCGATGGGAGCCGGAACCTCGGCACTGATGAGTACCGGAATCGGTACCGTCGGAGCTGGTGGTGGCGGTGCCGGAGCTGGTGGAACCGGTGAGGGCGATGGCTTTGCAAGTGCTGCTGGTAGTGGCGGTACCGGGATCACGCGTACAGAGGTTGGCTCTGGTGGCGGACCAACGGTTACCAAAGCTCGCGCCGTGGCACCGACTGCCTCGGTCAGCAGCTCCTCTGCCGATGTTTCATCGGACGCGATCAGCAAGATCTCCAACTATATCCGCGCTCGCGGTGGCCAGATCAAGCGCATTTACGAGCGTTATCTGGCGGATAACCCGATGTTGGCAGGACGCGTTGTTGTCAACCTGACGTTGACCAACGGCTCGGTTTCCAGTGCCAATATCGCCAGCAACACCACTGGTAATGGTGCTTTAGCCAACGATATTCTCTCCACAGTTCGCGGGTGGAGCGTTGGTGGAGTCGAAGGAACCGTAAGTCTCAGTGTTCCCTTCGTCCTCCAGCCGTCCTAGCACCCGGTTATATTCAATCATCCACCGGGATAGTGCGGCACGCACTCATACCCGGATATGGTTGGACGGAGCGGCAACGCTCCAAATAAAACAAGGAGAGCCAATCGGCTCTCCTTTTGCAGCCTGATGCTGCTCTCAGAACTGGGCTTTAGTCAGAAGACCTTGGGGGATTTAATCGTCCACTCGCTGTAGGGGCCGACCGATCGGTCAATCCGTAGAATTGTCATGGGGAGAGGGCAAAACGTCTTCCAGATTTTACAGCGGGCATTAAAATGCCCGCCCTACACTAACCCCTCGCGAATGTTTTGAATGCGCTGGTAAAGACGGAACGATTCTTGGGAATTGGTGTCCGCCCTGAATTGGTGCGTAGGTGGATTGATAAAAGGGACGCGGCATACCGCGTCCCTACCTAATAATACTTCCTGAGACTACAAATGCTCCAGTGCTGTTTCGATTCTCTCCATCCAGCCATCGAAGACCGTCGGGGTGAGTTCCTCGTCAAACAGCCCCTCGCCGCCGCTCAGGTACGATTTGTTCAGGCGGTGCAGACTTGCCAGGGCATCGACCAATTGTCCGGCTGCCAGGGCATCCTCTTCGGGAGCTCGGTAGGAGCTATTGCGCATCGTGGCGATTCTCTTGTACTCAGGGAGCTGGTCAAATCCCATCGAGGGAGCCATATCCAGCACCGGACTACCCACGGAGAAGTCCCCCCAGTCAAGCAGCAGGAACTTTTCGTCGCTCATCCGCAGGATGTTAGTCGGTCGCAGATCCCCGTGGATGAGGCACTGTCCGCTGGCAAAAACCAAATCCAGCAGTTCTTCTTTTCGCTCCAGCACAGAAGTCAGCAGCGGCTCCAGGCGGCTCCGGCGTTCCTCCAGCAGGGGCAGAGCGAAGAAATCCTCCGTCTCCATTGCCGCCAGACGCTCACTCCAAAAGAACTTTCCCGCCTCACGATAGCCACGCTTAACGTAGGCGGTGGCATGGGTAATCGTGGCGGCGTGCAGCGTTGCCAAATCGCCGAGAATATCCCGAGGCAATCCATGAGATGTCCAGGCGGGGTTTCCTTTGCTGGAACCTTCCTGTTCTGCCAGAGTGTTACCAGTGGAATAGAGGTAACAGAAAGCCTTTTGCAGTCCACGGGGACCGTAAAGCTCCACGGCGGGAGCGACCACCCGGGGTTGCTGGGTCAAACCAAGTCTGCGGCCAAGTACATAGGCCTCAACTTCTCTATCGTGGGGGATTTTTACAAACAGGCTGATGAACTGTTGACCCTGCCGACCAACGCGAGCATTAATTCGTGCTTCTCTTGGCGCGAAACCAAAGCTGCGCCCGTTAAATGCTGTTGTGGAGTAGTATTCTGGTTCGGAAAAAGAGATGTCGTCTATCGCGATCGAAGCGGAAAGCTCGCGAGCAAGGGAGTTTTCCAGGGAGGTTCTTCCAACTGGTGTTACCGCCCAACCGGGGGCACCAGTAGTTTGAATGGGCATAATTTGTCCTCTTCAAAGGTCATGAGTTATGTTTAGTGATTGGTGATGTTTAACCAAAAGTCCAGCGCGCGTCGGTAGTGGGGAATCACAATGGAGCCGCCGACGATCAAACCGATCTCCAAAGTCTCGATTAGCTCAGTAGTAGTAACCTCCTCTTGAGAACAGCGAACCAGATGGTAGGACACGCAGTCATCGCAACGCAAAACCAGCGAAGCGACCAGACCGAGAAGTTCCTTGTGCTTAGAGCTGAGTTCGCCGGGTTGAAAAGCCTTTTCGTCCAGATTAAAGAAACGCTTCGTTACCAGACCACCTTCGGTCAGCACCTGTTTGTTGAGGCGCAGCCGTTCCTCAAGGAAATCTGTGGAGTTTTTCTTCATTTGAACAGCTAACGCGGAGTTTCTGGATACGTAGTCACAGGGGATGCGGGGAGGCTACACCAACGATAATGTTTTGGCAACCACCTGCTACAAATGACCTTACGCAGCAGGCTGCCTTGAAGTTCATTTATAACGCGGAACAGCAAGCACAATCTAACTCTGTAATGCTACTTCAAAAAACGCTGTGATGCAAGAGTAATCAACAAATATACTCGGAGAAACCCCTGGACGAACTTTTTTGGCAAACACCCTTCGCCGACCAACACCAGCAACTGACAAGTACCATCATCTATTGTACAATCAACTTGGAGTGAAGAGAGTCTTACACGGAAAAAGAGGATCGAGATGAATTACAGAGAATATGATACCGCGCCGGAAACCCTGCCCAGCGAGGCTCTCCGCCGAAAATCCCTCGACGACATCCACGAGCAGTTCGGTAATGCCGACCTCACCGCCTGGTACATCAAGCACCTCGCTCCGCAACCGGGAGAACGGATAATTGACCTCGGCTGCGGTGTTGGCTTGCTCTCCGTTCCTCTGGCAAAGCGGGTTGACCCGGACGGGCGGATTATGGCGAGCGATGACGACGATGACCTCAAGCCAATCTGGGAGGCCATCAACGAAGCAAACGACCTTCCTTTGCATTTCATCC
>SWBW01001599.1_pt1 | contig 11402 bp, 12 predicted proteins | sample 4693041 | NCBI WGS metagenome assembly SWBW01 (sample SAMN10267271, study PRJNA491770) | bioreactor metagenome | isolation source: DHS bioreactor inoculated with marine methane seep sediment | place: Japan: Omine Ridge, Nankai Trough | collected 2006-05-06
ACTTTCTTCTTTGCAACTTTTCTTTTTGCAGTTTTGCGAGTTGCTTTCTTTTTTGTTGTTTTCTTCTTAGGTTTGCATCTTCCCATGAAATTTCACCTTCCTTTCTATTTTTATTTCTTACTTACAAAATTTTTTTTATTTAAAAAATAATTTTGTTTTATATATTCATTATAAAACATTTTTACATAAAATCAATATCTAAAAAAGTGCAAAAATAAAGATTCCTATTATTAAAAATGATATGAAAATCTTGCTAACTATTCCAAATAAAAATCCTAAAATCGTTCCAAATCCTGCTTTCATTGCTGGATGAGCTTTTTTGTATTTTATAAATTCGCCAATAAATGCTCCCGCAAAAGACCCTATTAGCATGCCAATAATATTAAATACTATAAGACCTAGCATACTACCAATAAACGCACCTAGAACACCTACCCAACTAGCTCCATACACCTTTGCACCAAATGTGGTAGCGATAAAGTCTAAAAGAGTTCCAAATAGAGTTAAAATTCCAGTTATTATCACTACTGTCATTGTTACCTCAACAAAATCTGTAAATATTGCATATATCAAGACACCTGCCCATATTACAGGCAAGCTAGGTATCACAGGTAATACTATTCCAGCAAGTCCCACTACAAAAAGTACTACAATCGTAATTATTAATAAAATTTCCATCATATAACTCAATTATTCAAACTACTCTTCATTACACCAAAAAAATACATCTTTGTCTATATTGACTAGCTTTTTAATGACTGTACAATTAGAAAGTAATTTCGTTGTCTGCTTCATTGCAGACGGCTTCAACGTAAGCTTTTAACAATTTAAAACTAGAAAGGAAGGTGAAAATATGACTGAAGAAAATAGTATGTCAAACTGGTTTCAAGACAATCTACGCATCATTATTAGCGTTGGTATCGTAATTTTACTTGTTTTTGCTATTTACTCTTACTCAAAGCGTAATTCTAACACTGATGTTATCATTGATGACTCTCAAATAGAAGAAATTGCTATGACAGCTGGTGACAGCAATAGTGATGAAATCAATGAAATAATCGATGAAATAAAAGATGAAGAGAATACTAAAGAAGTAACTGTAACAATAGAAAAAGAAGTGCCTACTGATAACAACGATGAAGCTGCAAAAAAGGCCGAGGCTAAAATTGCTCTAGAAAAAAAGATAGCAGAGGAAGCTCAGGCAGTTGCTGCTGCAAAAAAGGCTGAACAAGAAGCTGCTCAAGAACAACAAAGGAAAGAGCAGGCTGAACAAGAGGCTAAAATTGCTATAGAGAAGAAGCTGCAAGAAGAAGCTGTAAAGAAAGAATCTGAAAAGCAAGCAAATGATAATAAAACAGCTAAGGATGTTGTGAAAGAAGTCATTGAATCACGTTCCAGACAGAAAGAAGGCGTTATTGTTGTAGTTGCTGTCTCTGGAGACTCTCAGACTACACTTGCTCGTAAAGCAGCTGCTGAATATATTTCAAAAAATAATGTAAGCGGACTTACTCCAGCTCACAAAATTTATATTGAAGATTATGTTCGAAAAGCTACTCGATCTAACGGTATTCACACTGGAACAGAAATGGACTTTTCTAATGACTTGATTTCTCAAGCTATAGAAAAATCACGAACACTTTCAAGTGCTCAATTAAGCAATCTTGATAAATATGCTGCAAATGTTTCATCATTTTAATGATATTTATTTAAATTACCTTAATTAGTATTCGTTCTTTATAAACATAAAACCCTCGGGCAGCGCCTCGAGGGTTTTGTGTTTTCTACGGTGTCTATAGATTTATTTTGTAGATTCTAAATATACTTTAGGATCACACTCACTAGCATCAATATATTTATCAAATGCTAATTTAATTGCGTCTTCAGTATTATCTACAATATTTTCTATTCCAATTTTTTCTGATATTCCAGAACGAACTAAGACTTCTTTAACTTCATGATTTACACCAGATAAAATAATTTTTCCACTCATTTCTTCACGCTCTCTAAGTAAAGTTTCGAAAGCATGGATTCCAGTCGCATCTATTAAATTAACTTGTTTCATTCGAATAATAATAACTTCCTTTTCAAAGTGTTTGTATTCTTGAAGCTTTTCTTCTAACTTTTCAACAGCACCAAAAAATAGTGATCCTTCAATTTGAAATATTGCTAATTTTTCACAAGCACACTCACCAATCTTAATAGTAGCTAATTTTCCTCCAGGACTACTTGGCTGTACCATCTTAACTTCTGGCATTGCAACTTTTCTTATAAATAAAATTAGAGATAATACAACACCCACATAAATTGCCATTTCCAAATGCAAAATAAGCGTAGAAGCTATTGTAGCTACTAATACAATTCTATCTGCACTAGTTGATTTAAATGCCAATGCAACTGCTTTTTTATCAATCATTGAATAAGCAATGACCATCAAAATTCCTGCTAAAGATGGAATTGGTATGTATCTTGTAAGTGGCGCAGCAACTAACACTACAACTATAATAATGATAGCTGAAAATACACCTGAAAATCTAGTTAATGCACCTGACTTAAAGTTTACAGCACTACGTGTAAATGACCCGCTTCCAGGTATTGATGAGAAAAATGATGCGGATATATTAGATAATCCCTGTCCTATTAACTCTTGATTTCCATCAATTTTTTCTCCACTAGTGCTAGCTATTGATTTTGCTATAGCCAAAGCTTCTACTATACCAAGTATTGCTATTGCTATTGCTGGTGAGATCATCGCACTCACACTAACCCAATCTAATGAGAAAGATGATAATGGTGGAAGTGTTTGTGGAATTTCAGCTACTAATTCAACCCCATAATCTCCAAGACTAAATATTGCTACAAACATCGCAGACAATACCATTGCTAATAAAGCGCCTGGTAATTTTGGAGCAAACTTTTTTGCTAAAAGTATAAAACTAACAGTAAAAATCCCAAGTGCTGTCGAATACCAATTCAAGTGTCCAAATTCCAATCCTGTATGATACATCTTTTCATAAAAATGCGAATGTGTACCAATATCAACCCCAATAAAGTTTTTTATTTGATTGAAAGCAATTAAAATTCCGGCACCTGCTGTGAATCCTACGATTACTGAGTGAGAAACAAAATTAATAAGAGAGCCCATTTTCAGAAGACCCATTAGAAGTTGTATAAATCCCACCAAAAAAGCTAAAAGAAATACCAATGCTATTGCTTGTTCCTCAGGAAGATCTCTAGCTATTGTTCCTGCTATGACTACTGTCCCCATAGTTGATGCAACAACCATTGAGATTGCATTTGTTGGACCTGCTATTAAAAATTTGGAACTTCCAAATAGTGCAGCTATCGCCGTTGGTATCATCGCTGCATAAAGACCATATTGCGCTGGCACGCCTGCAATAAATGCATATGCCATTGACTGTGGTAATGCCACAATTGCAACAGTCATTGCTGACAGTATATCTAACTTAAACTTTTTTCCACTATACTCTTTTGCAGATTTTATAAATGGGAAAAACTGCATGATTCCGTTTGATGTTTTCATATTTACACCTTACTTATTATTTAATTAGTCAATACTTGTAAATTACTTATAAGCATTAGATTAATAAACAAAATAAAACCAAGCGCCGCAAAGACGCTAGGTATATCAATGAGTTTGATGTGACCATCAAACAAATTGTTAATCTATTCTTTTTTCATCTTCTTTCTAATAAAGGCAGGGATATCAAAATCTTCTTCAAGATTCTCATTTTGTTGTGAGTTATTTGATATTCTTCCCATTGACCTTACTGGAGAAATTATCGGCTCTTCTATTATCATCTTTGATTTCATTACATTTGACTCCTGTCTATCTCCACCACCAATATTAATACTTCTTGATTTTACATCCATTCCAGTCACACTGATATCACTATTCACGACATTAGCTTGCATACTATCATTGTCATCATTAATAACTTTTCTATCAAAATTAACAGGCTGCTCTTCTGGCATAATTGTCGATTGTATTTCCTTATTTTTTTCAATATTATTATCTACATCCTTTGATTTATAAGTAGTTGCAGAGCTATTTACTGTTGTTATAAAGCCAGTATCAGTTGTGGCATTCTCTTCAATGAAAATTTCATCATTTTCATCTTCATCATCAAATCCAGTAGCAATAACTGTAATTTGCATTTCTCCTTTATTTGCATTTTCATCTATAACTGTACCAAAAATAATTCTAGCATCCGGATCAACTGATTCTGTAATGACTCCAGAAGCTTCTTCTACTTCAAACATGGTAATGTCATTATTTCCTGTAATATTAAATAACACCCTTTTTGCACCATCAATTGTAAGATCCAACAATGGACTATTAACTGCAGCTTTGGCTGCTTCAGCAGCACGATTTTCTCCTGATGCAATTCCAATTCCCATAAGGGCATCTCCACTATTCATCATTGTTGTTTCAACATCCTTAAAATCAACATTAACGCTTTCAGAACTACTATTACAAATAATATCAGATATTCCCTGAACTCCCTGCCTCAGTACATCATCTACAATTTTAAATGAATCCACAAGACTCGCTTTTTTATCGATAATTGCAAGTATTTTATCATTTTGTATAGAAATAATTGTATCTACTCTTTTTTTCAATGCAGCTAATCCCTCTTCAGCAATAGCTCTTCTCCTAGCGCCTTCAAAAGAAAAAGGTAGGGTTACAACAGCAACTGTTAAAATGCCAAGTTCTTTTGCTGTTTCAGCAACTACTGGAGCAGCTCCAGTACCTGTTCCACCACCAAGACCGCACGTCACAAAAACCATATCAGCGCCCTTCAGTGCGTTTTGAACTTCTTCACGACTTTCCTCTGCAGCTTGACGTCCCACTTCAGGGTTCATTCCAGCACCAAGTCCTTTTGTCAAACTTTTTCCAATATGAACTTTTTCTTCTGCCTTTGAATGATGTAATGCTTGAGTATCAGTATTAATCGCAACAAACTCAACGCCTTTTAAATTTGCATCAATCATTCTAGAAATTGCATTTCCTCCACCTCCTCCAACTCCGATTACTTTGATTCGTGAGAATGTCTCAATATCAGTTTTTACCTCTGCCATATCTTTAATATAGTAAATAAATAATACTTCATCATTAATACTGTCTTACAGTTTATTACTGTAACATGCACACAAGATTGCTGTCAATTTTTTTAATAGAGCTTCAATAGCTTACGGCAAAAAACGACCAAATATATCTTTTATTTTATCCGTCATTTCTCCTGCTCCAGACCCAATGCCTGCAAATGAACTACCGCCAAAACCATTCTGTGCTTGATTACTCTGTAACTCCCAAAGTATAAGTCCTATTATAGTTGCATATGAAGAATCATCTACATGATCTACTACTCCTAATAAATTATTAGGTTGTCCTATTGTTACAGGCAATCTCAATCTTTCTTTTGCAAACTCTACTACATGTGGCATATGTGCACCACCGCCCGTCAATACCGCTCCAGCTGGCAATAATTGATCCTTTCCAATTGACTCCAATTCCTTTACAACTAGTTCAAATATTTCTTCTAATCTAGCTTGAATAATTTCTAAAATATGATAATGATATACTGGTTCAACTTCATTTTCGTCTATGTGACTCAAATCTATCAAATCTTTTTTGTCCACACCTTGCATGTTTGCGCTTCCATATTCAAATTTAATCTTTTCTGCTATTTCAATATCAGTCCTAAGTCCAATTGCTATATCATTAGTTATAAAATCTGAACCAACAGGTAGAACTGCTGTATGAAACAACTCACCCTCTTCATACACCGCAATTGATGTTGTACTAGCACCCATATTTACCAACACAACGCCTAGCTCCTTTTGTTTTTTTGTTAACGTTGATTCTGCTGCAGCCAATGGTTCAATAATAGAATCAATAATCGCAACATCAGCTCTTTCCATTGCTTCTGTTAAGTTTTTAACATGATTGCTAGGAGCTTCTACTATGACTGTATCAACCTCAAGTCTAATGCCCTGTAAACCCACAGGCTCTTTTATATCTCTTTGATCATCTACACTAAAAGATCGTGGAATAATATGAATGATTTCATTATTTGCTGGTATAGAAACTGCTTGAGCAGCTTCTATAACTCTAATTACATCATCATCGTTTACTGTTCCATCAGCTCTACCAATAGCTATAACACCCTGTGTATCCTTTACAGTTATTCCTGCACCACCAATACTTACAATTGCATCTCTTATTTTTTCTCCACTCATCTGTTCTGCCTTTTCCACTGCTTCAGAAATCGAATCCGCTGCATCATCTATATCAATTACAGCTCCTCGCCTCATACCTCGAGACTCAGCTATGCCAACACCCATAATTCTTATCTGTTCACTTTCTTGACTAATGTCAGCAATCACACACCTAGTAACTGAAGAGCCAAGATCTATACTTGTAATAATATTTGATTTCATAACTATATCTTTATTTTACTATTTCTAGAATAAGTGGTGTAAATATTATAACACCAACAATGCTTGCTCCTACACTCAATACTAACACAGTAGCTGCTGAGACATCTTTTATAACTTTTGCATAAGGATGTTTACGTGGTTTTAATATATCTACAACTCTTTCAATTGCCGTATTCATTAATTCTATCATAAAAACAAGAAAAATCATTGTAATTACAATAGCTGTCTGAGTCAAATTTGCCTTTAAAATTATTAGAGCTGATATCACAAAAACTGCAATATAAATCTCTATCCGAAAATTTCTTTCATTTTTAAATGCAAATTGTATTCCCCTTAAAGCAGCTTTAACACTGCAACCAATAGAACAATTTTTCATATGTTATTTTGCTAAATTACAAAATTCTTCAGCCACTTTTTTTTGTAACTGAAACATCTCATCGCCATGTTCAAATCCCAAAAGATGTAATATCCCATGAGAATAAACTGTAAAAAATTCTTCATCTACACTAACACTATTTTCTTGTGCAGATTCCTTAATATAATTATAACACAAAACTACCTCACCAAGGAAGACTTCACTAATTTCCACTTCTGAAATATCATTATCATCACTATAATCCCCTATAGATATAACATCTGTAATTTCCTCTTTATTACGTAATTCTTTATTTATTTTTTTCATTTCTTCACCTTCAACAATAGCTACACTGATGCTTAAATCAATTTCACCCTCAACAACGCCTGCAGATTCGATAGTCTCTTTGGCGATTGATGTAAGAATATCTAAATTGTACTTATCAAATCCAAAAGAATTTAACTCTACAATAACTTCCATAAAATTTAATATTATGACAATGCATTTTCTACAGCACTTCTAACTATTGCACCATCAGCATTATCACCAACTGCTTTCATTGCTATGCCCATAACTTTACCCATATCAGCTTTTGATGTTGCTCCAGCATCTTCTACTACTTTTTTCACAATCTTTTCAATATCTTCTTTACTCATTTGTTCAGGTAAATATTTTTCAATAAATGAAATTTCTAGCTCTTCTTTTTCAGCTAATTCCTCTCGTTCGCCCTTTTTAAATTGATCTGCGCTATCTTTTCTTTGCTTTATAGCTCTTTTCACTAAAACAATAACTGAATTATCATCAAGTCCATCTTCTCTTTTGCCTTGCTCTATCTCCTCATTTTTTATCATGCTGTCTAATGCTCGCAAAGTATCTCGTTTTTCCACCTCTCTTGCTTTCATGGCACTTTTTAAATCTTCTGTTATTTGTTGTTTTAATGTCATACATTTGTTTTTAAAAATATAATCTATACTCACGCACAAATATAAAAATTGCATTTGTGCGTGTAATAAATCACATAAAAGATATTAGCTTTTTTTGATTTTTTTCTTCAACTCTTTAAATGCATCATCATCAAATCGTCCAAGTTTTTTCAACTTATCAACTTCTTTTCGCATTTTGTTCTTATAAAGAGCTTCTTGTCTACGAGCAGTTTTACTTTTTTCTCCGTTATCAAAACGGTTTCTTCGAACATGCATCAAAACACCGCTTTGTTGCATGCGGCGCGTAAAACGCTTTATCATGTTTTCAGTTGTCTCTCGATCGTCTTTTTTATATACGTAAACCATTAGTTCACACTCCTTTCTAAATTTAGCCACTAAATGTGGACATTTGAATAAATGTTGCATTAGAACGCTTACTCTATATCCATATTTAGATATTATTAATTATTTTACTACAACAGGACTAATGTCCTCTTGCAGTTTTGCTCCACCTATTAAATGTAAATGTATATGCGGAACTTCTTGACCACCATGTTCACCTGTTCTTATAAGTAACTTATAACCACCCTCAGATATTCCTTTTTGTTTGGCAATACTAACTGCTACCTCAAACATTTCAGATATTATAGAACTATTATTTTCATCTATATCATTCATAGATTCTATGTGTCTTGTTGGAATAATTAGAATATGAACTGGAGCAATAGGATTCACATCTGCGAATGCTATTACATTATTAGATTCATATTCTAATTTTGCTGGGATTTCTTTATCTTTAATTTTACAAAAAATACAGTTATTCATATTACCATGATTACTTTGTCTTTACAAGTTTTACTGTTTGCTTTAAGCCTTTTTTCACAAATGTAATTGCCTTATCTCTAGCAACTGTTTCTTGAGTTCCTGTTACCATATTTTTTACAATAACTGTTTCATCAAGAGCTTCTTGCTGTCCTATTATCAAAGTCAACTCAACTCCCAACTTATTTGCATGACGTAATTGTTTTTGCAAAGAACCTCTACCAAAACTTTCTGCCACCAAAATTCCTGCTTGTTCAATATCTGCAAAAAGCTGTAAACTCTTTTTCTTTCCTAAATCACCAAGCTGTGCCAAAAACACTCTTGGCTGTTGCTCCTTAAATTTCTTTGCCTTAACTCTCTTCATTTCCATTATAAGCCTATCAACTCCAAAAGCAAATCCAATTGCTGGAGTAGGCTCTCCGCCAAACATTTCAATTAGACCATCAAATCTACCACCACCACCTAATGCATGTTTTTTACCATTCTCATCATTTGAAGAAATTTCAAATACTGTACGAGTATAATAATCAAGACCTCTTACTAACTGAGGATCAATTGTATACGGTAAATTCAACTCATCTAAATATTCTAACAAGTTTTTAAAATGATCCCTTGAATCCTTATCCAAATGATCAATTGATTGTGGTGCTCCAGCACAAACCTGAATACATTTATCATCTTTTGCATCAAAAATTCTAAGTGGATTTGTGTCAATCATATCTCTGTACCTTGATGGAAGCTTGTTTTTCTTTGATCGGAAATAAGTTTTTAATAACTTCAAATAATCTTTACGAGATTCTGTTGTCCCAATTGAGTTTACACTAAATTGAATATTTTTAATTCCAAGACTAGTTAGAACTCTATAAGCAATTTGCATAACCTGTGCATCTAGAATTGGGTCCTCTTCACCAAAAATATCAAATTCTGCTTGATGAAATTCCCTATATCTTCCCTCTTGAGGTCTGTCATACCTATATGCTGGCCCTATAGAAAATAACTTGACAGGTTTTGGCAAAATCATCATTCCATGTTGTATATATGCCCTTGCAATGGAAGCTGTCATCTCTGGTCGAAGTGCTACTTTGTCACCACCTTTTGTACGAAATGAATACATTTCATTATCTACAATATCTGTACCTATTCCAATAGGTCGAGTAAATATATTTTCAAATTCTATGATTGGTGTATCTATTCTAGAAAATCCATATTCAGTTGCTCTCTTTTCAAATACTTTACGAATTTGTTGCCAATAAGCTTGATCTCCTGGTAAAATATCACGCATTCCACGAACTGTTTGCAATACCAACTGTTCTTCAGATTTAACTCTTTTTGTGGCTCTTTTTTTAGCATTTACTGCATTCTTCGTAGTGCTTTTTTTTGTAGCACTTTTCTTAGTTGCTTTCTTTTTTGCCATAATATGAAATCTTTACCAAATTAACTTATTAACAACTCTAGGCTTCAATCCTTAATTAAAAATTGTTACATCATTCAACGGCCAAGCTCTCAATAGAACTTTTCCAATTACATCGTTCTTGGACAACGGTCCAAATGACCGAGAGTCACTACTTGCTGGACGATTATCCCCAAGCACATAGTATTCATCATCTGCAATAATTACTTTTCTACTTCCATTTGTTTTCCTTCCTTCTGGAAGATACTCTTGTTCTAATATTTTTCCATTTGGATTCTCATCATTATAAATTGTAACCTCTCCACTCTCTACTTCAATAGTTTCTCCAGGCAATCCAACAACACGCTTGATATAATATTGCTTATCATTATTTGGAGCCCTAAATACCACAATATCATTTCTTTCGAGTGTTTTACGAGGAGTAACTGTAATAATATCTTTTCCAAAAATATTTACTGGAGTATTCTTGTAACCAAATTCATTTATTATTAAATATTGCTTTTCGCTGAAATTTGGCTCCATGCTTGCACCTCTTACAATAAAAGGTTGAAACAAAAACATTCTTACAGGCACAATAATTATAAGTGCCAAAAAAAACATCTTTACTACCTCTATTATGAAATCTTTCATACTTTCTTGTTCTTGCTCTTCTATCATATTTTTACTTGTCTCACCCCAACTCACTAGGAGCAATGATGGATTTATTTTTATATCAATAAATGTAGTTATTTACTGCATTTTCAGAAGTATTAAAACCACAAACTTGCTCTATTGTAACATAAATTTACACTCTTCGCAACCTCAATCACCATGTCATAAATATTATTGCAATTCTAAAAAATAATCACTCCTCTAAAAGTAAATTCAAAGGAGTAATCAATTTAATATTGTTTTAAGTTTTTTATCTACTGATAAAACCCACTAGCATCCGAAGTAGCAGTATAAGTTACAGACCCTGTATAAACTCCTGAAGGTTGTGATGGTGATACATCTACTTTGTAACACACATCAGTTGTTGTTGAAGTTGAATTATATGCTGTATGAGCTGCTACTGCTTGAGCTGTTTGTGGTACACCTGCGTAGTCAGCATCATCATTTGTTATTCCTTCTTCGCAAAGGTTTCCTGAGGTTGTCCATATATTATTAAACGTATTATTTGTTGTATCTGCTTGTGGAAATTGTATTACACTGAAGCCTAGACCTTTTGTTGTTGGAGCGTTCCATGATTCTGTTACTTTTGTTGTTTCATCAAATTGTGTTAGGTCTGGTATTTCATCTGTATTATTTGAATGTACTAAAGTTGTATTTGATGCTCCATTATCATTTATCATTGACAGGTAATAACCTTGGGTATCATTTGTTGTTACTATACAAGTTGATTGTCCTACTGCTGGAGTTCCTGCTATTACTATTCCTGGGTTTGCTACTG
>SWBW01009745.1_pt1 | contig 11398 bp, 8 predicted proteins | sample 4693041 | NCBI WGS metagenome assembly SWBW01 (sample SAMN10267271, study PRJNA491770) | bioreactor metagenome | isolation source: DHS bioreactor inoculated with marine methane seep sediment | place: Japan: Omine Ridge, Nankai Trough | collected 2006-05-06
TCTATTCCCGGCCCCATGACACCGGCCAGAGCTATTGCCAATAGAATACCGGGGAAGGCAAGAAAGATATCGATAATCCTGACCAGCAATAGATCTACAAGGCCACCGCTGTAGGCAGCAAAGGCCCCCAGCATAGTCCCAAGGGAGGCGGATATCAGTACTACCCAGAGTGCGACCAGAAACGAGGTTCTGGCCCCCATAATCAGTCGGTCCAACACCGGTCGACCCAATTCATCATTCCCAAACAGGTTCTCCATACTTGGCGTTGCCAGGATGTTGGGCAGGTCTATCTGGTCCGGGGAGAGGGAAAGTAGCTGTCCAAAGATGGAGGTCAGCATCCAGAGCATGAGGATAGAGGCAAACAGCTTGAGCCTCATCTCTCTTCTCCCAGTCGAATACGTGGATCAATCGCGGCATAGACCAGATCGGTAAGGGTGTTTACCCCAACGTATGCCAGACTAATAATCAAAACACAGCCCTGCACCACCGGATAGTCACGTTTCTGTATCGACTCCACCAGCAGTGACCCAAGCCCCGGCCAAGAGAACACCGTCTCGGTTATAACCGCTCCTCCAAGCAGTGCGCCAAGTTGTAACCCCAAAAGGGTTACCACCGGCAGCCAGGCATTGCGCATGGCGTGACGCCAAATCACCACACCTTCGGGTAGTCCCTTCGCCCTGGCGGTGCGGACAAAATCCTCGTTCAGGACTTCAAGCAGACTACTGCGAACCATGCGCGCAAGGATGGCGGCCAGTGCGGTGCCAAGGGTAATAGCTGGCAGGATTACGCTCCCCGCCCCGCCCCGTCCACTTACTGGGGTAAGACCCAGCCAGAGTGAGAATACCAGGATCAGTATCGGTCCCATCCAAAAGTTTGGGATGGAGATGCCTAGCATAGAGAAACTCATAGCCCCCACATCGACCATGCTGCCCTTCCTGGTGGCAGCGACAATACCCAGTGGAACAGCAATAACGATTGCGAACAGCAGTGCATAAGCGGCAAGTTCCAGTGTTACCGGTAGTCGCTCGGCCAGGATCTCTGATATTGGCCTCTGGCTATGCAGGGACCTGCCCAGATCAAGATGTGCCAATCCGCTGAAGTAGTTGAGCAACTGCTGTTGTAACGGAAGGTCCAGGCCCAGCGTGGTCCGAAGTGCTGCCCTGTCGGCGGCATGGGCAGATTCCCCCAGCATCACTTCCACCGGATCACCCGGTACCAGATGGATCAGCAGGAACACCATGCACACCACACCAACAATGACCAGCAATGCGCTGGACAGTCTGGAGATGATATAGCTGCTGTTCATCCTTTGATCTCTACTAGCGTGCCTGTCTCCACGCGGTCAAACAGATCAAGTAGATCCCGGTTTCGCATCCGGATACAACCATGGGAGAGGGGTACGCCCATAGGCTCTGAATCCGGACAACCATGGATGTAGATGAAGCGGCGCAGGGTGTCTTGTTGGCCGCTGCGGTTTCTGCCGGGTTCCAACCCGGTAAGCCATAGGATGCGGGTCAGTATCCAGTCGCGCTGGGGATTCTCTGTTCCAAGCTGCGGTGTATAGATCTCACCGGTTGGACGTCGCCCCACAAACACGCTATTTTCCGGTTCTCCTGCGCCAATCTTGATACGGATACGATGCAGACCACGCGGGGTACAACCACTTCCATACTCTTCGCCCGATCCATGTCTTGCGGTAGATACAGGATAAGACTCCAGCAACTCCTGCCCCTGATACAGGAATAGTGTCTGGCTGGCTAAATCTACTCTGATCCTTTGACTGTTGTTCATCGCTTGTTCGACTGTACCTGGGCCAGGCCATCATAATTACCATCGCTAGCCAACTGGTATCCGGTTATGTAATCCCGGCTTATGAACACATGGTCTTCATACCATAATGGGATGTACGGAAGTTCGGTCAAAAGTTGCTGCTGCATCCGTTGGTAGAGTGTGGCCTTTTTGCTGAAATCTGCGGTTGCTTCGGCCTGACTTATGATGGCATCTATCACCTTGCTGTTAAACCTCCCCCTATTGGCACCATTTGGCGGCACAGATGCGCTGTGAAATACGTAGCGAAATATATCCGGTGTCTTGATCCCAACCCAGGACAGACTGTATAGCTGGAAACGTCCGCTCTTCACATCACCGTAAAACGTGCCCCAATCGTGGCTATGGATATTCAATTTTATCCCGACCTGGGCGAGTTGACTTTGGATCACGGTTGCCAGTCTCACTCTAAATGGATCGGTGGATGTCTTGTAGGTGAGCTGCAGTGGATTCTTCTGGGTGAACCCGGCCTGTTGCAGTAGAAGTCTGGCTCGTTGTGGATCAAAGCCGTAGGGTTTTAAACCCTTGGCACCTGCCCAATGCTGAGGTGGAAGCAGGGCCTGTGCCAACACAGCCCCGTCGTTCAAAAAGTATTTGATTATCGCCTCTCGGTCAATTGCGTGGGCGATAGCGCGCCGTATGTTGAGTCGTCCAGTAAACCTGTCTTGCAGGTTGAACCCCAGATAGGAGAAGTTGTTCCCAGGTTTTTTTATGACGCTTACCCCTTCCCTGCCCTCAAGATACTCCACCAGTTCCGGTGGCAGGTCGTTCTGCAACATGTCGATTTCTCCACGCAGCAACTTGAGAACGCGCACACTGGGGTCTGCTACCGGGACAAATTCGAACAGCTGTCGATCCTTGATTCTGGTAAGTCTTGCCACGCCTGGTTGCGGCCATCCGCTAAATATAAAAGGACCTGAGCCAATCGGCTGTGTGCTAAATGGATGCTCCTTCTGCATCAGATCTGACGGAAGAATTCCAATACTCAGATATCCAGGGAACAGGCTGTCTGGATGCTTAAGGAAGAAGTCGATCCGGTCGTCACCTTTGACCGAGATGTTTTGAATAACATTGATGGTTGAACGATGTGGTGAGGCAGTTGCAGGATCAAGGATAGAGTCAAAGGTTGCCTTTACATCCGTCGCGATAAGTTTCCTGCCGTGATGAAACGAGCGCCCCCCGTTAAGCAGGGTAAATCGATAGTGAGTGGGGGTTAACTGTTCCCAACTGGCCAGAGATGGAACCGGCATGCCTGTTGGATCAAATGCCACCAGTTGTCGATATAACAGACGGTTGATCCTGGATGAAATGGCATCGGTAGCAAACCTGGGGTCAAGATTTGTTGGAGCTGTGGTTAGCCCCATTCTTATTACATCATCGGGGCCATTTGTACTGCATGCACTCAGAGCAAGAGCAATGAATATGGATGACAGGCTGTATTTTATACTACGCCACATTTTGGATAAGCATATCTACCAACTGGAGAATGGATTCTCGACCAGGCTGCTATTTGAATATCTTTTGTCTCTTGTCACCTCTTCAGAAACCCATTCCGGGATCTGAAACTCTTCGGCCTCTGATCCCAGTTCTACCTCAGCCATTTTGAGGCCATTGTTATCACCATGAAAGATATCCAAATCCCACATATGTTCACCGTATTGTACCTGATAACGGGTTTTTTTTATCACCGCACCGCCAGGTCTTAAATCCAGCATTGCCTCTGCATCGGCAACCGGGATCTCATATTCAAATTCTGGTCGGCTTATTCCGACAGTTGCACCTTTTATGGTGAGATATGCCTTGTCGTCGGCAATACGTATTCTCACCGCGGCATTTGATCCACTGGAAAGATAGGCCTGTCTAATTGCTGTGCTGGTTATCACATGCTCGCGCCAGAGCTCATTCTTGACCAGGAATTTACGTTCGATCTCAACAGCCATTCCAACACTCCTTATTTTGCCTCGAACAGTGCGATAGATTCGACATGGGCTGTGTGGGGGAACATGTCCATCACACCAGCTGCCAGCAGTTTATATCCGTGCCGGTTGACCAGCTCTCCAGCGTCTCTGGCCAGGGTTCCAGGATAACAGGATACATAAACTATGCGTTTAATCCCCAGCTTTGGCAGATGTTCCAGCACCTCCTGCGCACCTGAGCGTGGGGGATCAAGTAGTGCCTTGTCAAACTTCTCTGACATCCAGGGTTCATGCTGCAACGACTCATACAGATTTGCGGTGTAATAGCTGGTGTTATTGATGCCATTGCGGATCGCATTTTCCCTGGCCCGTTCTACCAGCGCCCTGTCCCCTTCAACCCCGACCACAGATAGGGATCTGGTTGCCAGAGGCAGGGTGAAATTACCAATACCACAGAACAGGTCCAGAACCCGATCCTGGTCCTGCGGGTCCAGCAGCTCTACCGCACGCGCCACCATGCGCCGGTTAAGCTCAGAGTTAACTTGGGTAAAGTCGTTGGGCAGAAAGCGAATATCTATACCAAAATCAGGCAGCGCATAATGCAGATCAGCTGCTTCGTCCTTGAGCGGATGCACGCTATCAGGACCAGCCTCCTGTAGGTATATGTCCATTTCGTGTTCCGATCCAAACTGTTCCAGAAGCTTCGAGTCTTCCGGTGTTGGGGGCTCCAGGACACGAAATACCAGCACACAGGCATCATCCCCCATGGACACCTCTATCTGAGGCACCTTGTCTCTGATGGAGAGGCGACCGATAAGATCGCTCAGGGGCATTAGAAGATGGCCCACCTTGGGATGCAAAACCTCGCAGCTATGAATATCCGCAAGAAAACTTGATCCACGTTCTCGAAATCCCACCAGAACCCGGCCCTTTTTCGGAACATATTTGGCACCCAACCTGGCCTTGCGTCGGTAACCCCAACAGTCAGCGGCGACCAGTGGCTGGAATATCTCATCTGATTCAACCTGACCTATGTGTTTCAGTGCATCCAGTAGGCTCTGCTGTTTTACCGCAATCTGAGCCTCTGGCCTCAGGTGTTGCATGCTGCATCCACCACAGATATCAAAGTGCTGACAGCCGGGATCGGTACGGTCCGGTGAGGGGCTGATAACCTCGCTTACAACACCTTCATCGTGTTTTTTCCGCTTACTGGTGTAGGTGAACATAACCTCTTCACCAGGCAAGCCCCCATGAATAAACACGGCCTTTCCATCCAGGTGGGTAACCCCACGCCCATCGTGACTCATGGACTCAATGGTTGCCTTGACAGGTTCTGTCGGTAATCTCTTCTTTTTTGAACGGCTCATAGTCTGGTTACAAAATTATCCAAAAATCACAGAAGCCCCATCTATAACCATAAATCGGATAATCTTGGGTTCTATGATACTTAATAGGTTAAATATATTACATTAATAACTGCTTGTAATATATTGATTAATCAATACTATTATTGAGATAGTATTTCAGGAATATTTGTCTTCTAGTCAGCAGGGAAAACACCGGTAGAGAGATATCTGTCACCGCGATCACATATGATGACCACGATCACTGCGTTATTTAACTCCTTCGATAGCTCCAGGGCCACCGACACTGCCCCACCAGACGATATACCCGCCAGTATCCCCTCTGTTGCCGCCAGCTCTCTGGTGGTGTTTTCTGCATCTATCTGACTTACATCTATTAGCCGGTCCACTCTGCTGGCATCGTATATTTTTGGCAGATACTGTTGTGGCCAACGTCGTATGCCCGGAATACTCGAACCTTCCATGGGTTGAACTCCCACGATCTCTACATCCTGATTCTTCTCCTTCAAAAACCTGGATACACCCATAATTGTGCCAGTTGTACCCATGGAGCTGATGAAATGGGTGACCTCTCCGTTTGTCTGCTGCCAGATCTCGGGCCCCGTCCCCCGCATATGGGCCAGTGGATTATCCTGATTGGAGAACTGGTCGAGAATTCGCCCTACTCCGGCCGCCTCCATCTCACGCGCCTTATCAATGGCTGCCTCCATACTGCCCACTGCTGGAGTCAGAATGATCTCAGCACCATAGGCCTTCATCAGGGCGCGACGTTCAATGCTCATGTTCTCCGGCATCACCAGTAGCATACGATAGCCCTTGATTGCAGCGGCCATGGCAAGTGCGATACCGGTATTTCCGCTGGTAGCCTCTATCAGGGTATCTCCAGTGCTGATTTCACCTCTGGCCTCGGCCTGTCCGATCATGCTCAGGGCCGGTCTGTCCTTAACAGATCCGGCTGGATTGTTCCCCTCAATCTTCACCAAAATTGTATTCGTGGTGACTCCAGGGAGACGTTGTAGGCGCACTAGGGGGGTATTTCCAATGCACTGTTCAATTGTCGGATAGTTCATGTGGTCAATTCTACTCAAAAATGTGGTAAAAACGATGTTAGTATACAGTCCGTTAACAGCATTTTTTATAAGGAAATGCTCGAGCCCGTAATCATACTACACAATTATTTAAGGGATGCATCATGTTTAGAAACAATGCTGAAACAGCCAAACATATGGCATTACTGATCTGCATAGTCTCTATCGCATTACTACCAGTTTCCTATTGTCGCGCTAGCACAGAAACTGGTACCGAAGATGGTGCAGATATTACTGCCGAAGATGGTGCAGATATTACTACCGAAGATAGTGCAGATATTACTGCCGAAGATGATGCAGATATTACTGCCGAAGATGATGCAGATATTACTGCCGAAGATAGTGCAGATATTACTGCCGAAGATGGTGCAAGCACCAATGGAGATATCAGTTACAACGACATCATGTCTGAAGAGTATTTTTTCGGCGATCTACCGATAGTGTTCAGTGCTACCCGTCTAGCTCAACCTGTTTCAGAAACACCCGTTTCCATGACCATCATCGATAAACAGATGATTGAGGCCTCAGGAGCCCTTGAGATTGCAGACCTGATGCGCCTTGTTCCAGGTATGCAGGTGTCCAACTATGGAGGAGATGAGTACTTTGTCACCTACCATGGGCGTGCCGATCTATATTCCAGAAGTCTACAGGTCTTGGTGGACGGACGCTCTATCTATGATCCGGTTATAGGTGGCGTCTCCTGGTCAGGCCTTCCACTGGCCTTGGAGGATATCAACCGTATTGAGGTAATTCGCGGTTCTAATGCAGCCTCCTATGGCTCGAACTCCTTCTCAGGTGTAATCAACATTATTACTGAACACCCTTCGGAACAATATGGAACCTTGGTTAAAACAACCCTGAGCGACAAACATACCCGCCAAATACTGGCACGTAATGCCGGAAAAATAGGAGATCTCGATTACCGTTTGACCCTGAACTACGATGAAAAAGAGGGACTAAAGACTAGGTATGATGATGCCACTAACAAGTGGATGAGCTTTCGGGGTGATTACCAGTTTGACTCCAGTAATAAGCTGGAATTTCAGACCGGCTACTCCAGAGGAACACAGCAGGCTGGCTTAGCTACCAGTGACTGGAATATTCCAAGAGATACCGATAGCACCAGCAGTTTTCAACAGATCAAATGGACCCATACTACGGATAAAGATAACGAGTATAGCCTGCATTTTTTTCATAACTATAAGGAGTTAGATGACACATATACCTTTCCATATACATATGGACCGTTTAACTTAAACTTAATTACAGGCTTCAGTTATGAGTCAGACAGATACGAACTGGAGTTCCAGCACCTGCTTAAACCAGCACCCGATCTGCGCCTGGTATGGGGTGCTGGACTACGTCATGACAGCACAGTAAGTCCTGACACCTTAGATCAGGAATCTGCCGCAATCCGCAATCAGGTACATGCATTTGTTAATGCCGAATGGAAACCTACCGAAAAACTGACAGTGAATCTCGGTGCGATGCTGGAGAAGTACGAAGGCTTCAGTGTCATGTTTTCACCTCGAGTTGCATTGAATTACGCCTTGAAAGAGAACCACATATTCCGCATCTCCCATTCCACGGCCTACCGTATGCCCAACATATGGGAAGAGCAGGTAGATTTGAAGGTTCGCAATACCCTGGGTGGCGCACCAATAGATCAGTTGCATCAGACCGTAGGGGTTCCGAAACCGGAGGAGATCAATTCGATAGAACTTGGCTATATGGCTATATTTAAGGATATTCCTCTTACCATGGATGTAAAGCTGTTCAAGGAACAAATAAGCCCCACCATTAATTATGCCTGGGACAACACCCAAAACTGTGGTAGCTGTCTAATCAATAATGGTGCGGGTAATTTTAATAATGATGGAAGAATAGAGATCAATGGGCTTGAATTACAACTGGATCTTAAGGCCACAGCTAATACAAATATCCATGCTGTATATAGCCACCTACATGCATCCGGTTGGCAGATTGATAACTACGACTCAAGTGGACAGCCGAATAATTATATTGATGTAAGTGAAATTGTACCTAAGGAAACATTTGGCATTTTAGCCAGCCACCGCTTTGACAATGGAATACAGGTAAGTTCCGGGTTTTACCACACTGGCAGAACCACTTGGCTCGACCCAGGCGATGAAACTGATTCCTATAACAAATGGGATTTTCGCGTAGGGAAAACATTCACCTTCCCCGATGCGACCATTGATGTTGCCGCTATTCTACACAATGTATCCGACGATGATTACCAGGAATATTACGACATAAATCAGGCCCAAAGAGAATTCTATCTTCAAGTTGGCATAAAGTTTTAATCCTGTAGTAAATAGGGTTGTGAGCTGGACCACGACATTGATATACCTTAAGGGATAATAGCAATAACAATGAGTATGCATAACCAAATAATGGAATACCATAATAAATTGCTGGAGGGCAATGCACTCTACTCCAATTGCTGCCGATTGAGTTCTTTGTCGTACCAACAAAGATTTAAAACTATTCGTCTGATTCGTTTTACTCTTGTAGTTATTTCATTACTCTTGTTTTGTGATCTTGCTGCAGCCAAGGGCACAAACATACTAATGCTAAAAAGCGGCAATGACTCTGTCTATAGCAAGGTCACGAACGCTGCCATTCAGCGCCTGGAGCGGATCTGCGCCAAAAATAGTAGTACCTGCCGTCCCCCTGCTGTTTCTGTCGAAACAATTGGCAAGAAAATAAATAACGGCAAATGGGATCTTATCGTAACTATCGGTACGAAGGCAGCCAATATTGTCAGCAGAAGTGGCACAAAGACACCAACTCTTTATTCTCTTATACCAAGTATCAGTTTTAATAAAATACGCAACAGAAGCAATAGCAGTCATACATCTGCCATCTACATTGATCAACCGATAGCCAGGCAGTTAAGTTTGGTGAAGGCTGTTTTGCCTGAACGTAAAGATATAGGCGTTCTACTCGGAAGGTACGCTACTGTTAGTAAATCCAGCCTGCAGAAACGCATGCATTCAGTGAAGCTTAACCCGAGTATTTCGCATGCTAATCCAGACAATATAACTAGTGTTATTGAGGGGGTATTTAAAAAGACAAATGTTCTCCTAGCGTTACCTGATCCTTCCATCTACAACAAAAAGAGTGTCGTAAAGATTTTACTATCTAGCTATCGATATCGAGTGCCAGTAATTGGTTACTCTGCTGCCTTTGTTAAATCAGGAGCAATTGCAGCAGTTTTTTCTACGCCTCGAGATATTGGTCGGCACATCGGCGACGAAATAGTTAGATTCTCTTCCACCACAGGAAGTAACTTATCATCACCCTCTTACCCCAGGTACTTCTCCATAAAGGTTAATAAAAGTGTATCTAATTCCCTTAACATCAGAATGCCGTCGATAAGCACGATAAAATCAAGGATGATGAAGACGTCAAAATGAAAATCAGGCGTACGGCTAAACTGAAGACGAGGATTTTGCTCCTCAGTCTATTTCCAACCGCAGTGGTTACGTTGGTACTGGCTGTTTATGTGATAAATGCTCAGTTGGATACACTCGAACAGTCATTCACAGATCGCGGTAATGCCATCGCCGAACAATTTGCAGCAATATCTATCTACGGAATATATTCCGGCAATTCCGATGCACTGCTATTGGGCTCGAGTAATATTTATGATCAGGACGACGTGGTTTCCATTTCGCTGGTTGATAATAATGGCAATCTTCTTTTATTTAAAAAAAAGAGTAATAACATAAAGCAGCATGCGTCAGGTAAGGATAGTCGTAAAACTAGAATATTCTCTGCGGATATTTCCTATGACGTAAGTTCATCATCAATTTCTGATTACCCTGAGCAGTCCAATCTCGCATCAGATGATGATAATGTCGTAAGATTAGGTACTGCCTATATTGAAATGGTAAGTAGCAGTACACTAGCTGATCAAAAGGTAATTATACGAAATAGTTTACTACTTGTTATATTCGGCTTGGTCGTTTCCGGTGTTATTGCAAACCTTACAAGCCAGCGTGTTGTTGCACCTGTTTTACAGCTAACCAAGGCTGTAATAAGAATGAAGCACGGGGATTATTCAGCGAGAGTACCTACCATATCTCAAGGCGAAGTGCGGACTCTGGAAGACGGCTTTAATTCTATGGCCTCAGAACTAGAAAATGCGCATGAACATCTTCAACAAAAAGTAGACCAAGCCACTTCCGATCTTACTCAAACTTTAGAAGAGCTTGAAATACAGAATGTAGAGCTTGTCCTTGCAAGAAAAAGCGAACAACAAGCCAGTAAAGTAAAGTCTGAATTTCTTGCAAATATGAGTCATGAAATTCGCACACCCATGAATGCTGTTATAGGATTTACCAATCTCCTTCTAAAGACCAGTTTGTCATCAGAGCAAAAAGGTATGCTACAGACAGTATCCAGATCAGCAACTGATCTTTTGGGAATAATCAATAATATACTTGATTATTCAAAACTCGAGTCGGACAAGTTACAACCAGAGCATAATCTGTTCGACGTTAGGGATTGTTTTGAGAACCCGTTATTACTGCTTGCGCCTGCTGCACACGATAAGCACCTAGAACTGGTTATGCTCTATTACTCTGATGTGCCACCGCAATTGATAGGGGATGAGTTGCGAATTCGTCAAATACTTATGAATCTCGTCGGCAACGCTATAAAGTTTACCAGTGAAGGCGAAATTATTATTCGCGTAATGGTAGACGAATGTGATGATGCGGGTAATATCATCCTTAAATTTTCGGTGACAGATACTGGGATAGGCATCTGCGACAAGGTTAAAAATCTCCTTTTTCATCCCTTTCATAAGGCTGTTTCATCTACCAGTAGAAAGTATGGTGGAAGCGGATTAGGACTAAGCATCAGCCAAAAACTTGCCCATGCAATGGGGGGCGAAATCAGCGTATCAAGTAACGACGATAAAGGCTCTGTATTCAGTGTGACATTAACTCTTACTAAGACACAGAATGATATAGTTTCTAATGCCGACTACAGCCCCCTCTCAGAAATAAAATGTATTCTCTTGGACAACCACAGATTATCCAGGCTCGCCTCATATCATTTTCTTACTTCTCTTGGCATGTCGGTAACCGACGGTGTCTTGGATGACACTGGTATTTGTAACAACAATGACGCAGATCTAATTGTACTTGGCTTTGCTGCAACAGAAATT
>SWBW01006723.1_pt2 | contig 11377 bp, 8 predicted proteins | sample 4693041 | NCBI WGS metagenome assembly SWBW01 (sample SAMN10267271, study PRJNA491770) | bioreactor metagenome | isolation source: DHS bioreactor inoculated with marine methane seep sediment | place: Japan: Omine Ridge, Nankai Trough | collected 2006-05-06
GCTGACGCTGGAGCACGGCCGCCGGGAGCAGCCCGAGCCCCCCGTCGCCCCGGGGCTGACGCTGGAAACCAGCCGCTCCTACGGCGAGACCGTGCTATCGATCTATACCGCCGCTTGCGAGCGCGGGACCTGACCACTAAGATGCTGCCGCAAGGACGGCGGCTGCGAGAGCGGTAGGGAGCACGTGTGACTGCACGAAGAGAGCGGCATCCATGACCCAGACAACCTCCAGGACGGCGATCTACCCGGGCTCCTTCGACCCGGTGACCAACGGACACCTGGACGTGATCCAGCGGGCCAAGGCGATCTTCGACAAGGTCGTGGTGGGCATCGCGCACAACATCAACAAGCAGGGCCTCTTCGCCCCCGAGGAGCGCGCCAGCCTGATCCGCGAGGCCGTGGGCGACGACCCGCAGGTGGAGGTGGATGTCTTCTCCGGGCTGCTGGTGGACTACGTCTCTCAGCGCGGGGCGAGGGTGGTCGTCAGGGGGCTGCGCGCCGTGGCGGACTTCGAGTACGAGTTCCAGCTGGCCCTGATGAACCGTCGCCTGGCGCCGGACGTGGACACGGTCTTTTTGGTGACCGACGAGCGCTCGTTCTACATCAGCTCCAGCCTGGTCAAGGAGGTCGCTCAGCACGGCGGTGACGTGAGCCACTTCGTGCCCGAGCCTGTGCGGCGCGCGCTGGAGCTGAAGCTGAGCCAGTCCTAGCAGGCAGGCGACGCCTTGACCATCTCCCGCAGCAAAGCCTTCAGGCTCTTGGGTTCGAAGGGTTTTTCGAGCCTGGCGTTCGTCACGCGGTTGAGGAACGCCTTGGCCTTCGGTGTGAAGGCGCCGCCAGTGATGAATACCATCTTGTCCGTCAGGTCGGGGTACTTCCCGGCCAGCCAGGCATGCAGGTCCATCCCGGTAACCTCGGGCATCATCAGATCACAGATGATGGCGTCGAAGGTCTCCTCCTCGATCTTTTGCATCGCCGCGCTGCCGGAGGTCACCAGCACGGCGTCGTGCTCGTCGGCGAGCATGCGCCCCAGAGCCTGGCCAATGTGGCGCTCGTCATCCACCACGAGGATCTTGCCCCGCGCGGATGGCGCCACCGATGGGTGCTGGTCGCCGGCACGAACGGACGCGGCGGTTTCTTCATCGGAGGTGATGGGCAGCCGCACCAGGAAGGAGGATCCCTGGTCCACCCCGCTCGAGACCTCGATCCTTCCTCCGTAGCTACTCACGATGTTGTGGCAGATGGAGAGGCCCAGCCCAGACCCGGCGCCGATCTCCTTCGTGGTGAAGAACGCTTCGAACAGGCTGGGGATGTCCTCGGCAGCGATGCCGCTGCCCGTGTCGCGGACCTCCGCCACCACGTCCTCCCCCTCCACCCAGGTTCGTATCCGGATCTCGTTGTGCTCCACAGCTCCCTCTTCAATCGCATGGGTCGCGTTGACCAACAGGTTGAGGAATACCTGGGCCAGCCTGCCGTCGTTGGCCAGCAGCGTCGGCAGCCTGCCGAACTCCGTGACCAACCGTGCGCGGTACTTGATCTCGTTGGCGCACATGTTGACCGCGCTCTCGATGACATTGTTGAGAGAGACGGGGACCAGACGTCCGTCGTCCACGTGGGAGAAGGTCCTGAGGTCCTTGACGATGTCCCGAATGCGGCCGGCGCCTTCCGCGGCCTGCTCGGCCTGGGTCACGAGGTCATTGAGCCGGGCTCCATCCGTGATCTCCATCGCGTCGCCGAGGACGCCCTTGACCTTCTCCGCCCCGACAGCTAGCTGGAGCCTGGTCAGGGCCTCGGTCAGCGCCGGCAGATCTGCGGCCAGAGTCTGGAGATTGTAGAGCACGTAGGTCAACGGGTTGTTGATCTCGTGGGCCACGCCGGCGGCCAGAAGTCCAACGCTGGCCATGCGGTCCGACTGGGCCAGGTGGACCTGGAGTGCGTGCTGTTCGGTGATGTTCCGGGCGGTGACGACGAACCCCTGGATCTCGTCGTCCACCCCACGGTAGGGGGAGTAAGAGACGTCCATGAACATCCGCCCGACGGCCGGAAACTCAAACCACTGCTGGTGACGGACGTGCTCCCCGGCCAGGCAGCGCTCGGCCTGTGGCTTGATTTGCGTGTTGAAGAACGCTTCGCCGAACACATCGGTCACCGTCTGGCCGATCACCTCGTCCGGTTTGGCGCCGAAGGCCTGCAGATATGCCGCATTGGCGGCAAGGTAGACGAAGCGTTCATCGAGGAGCGCCTGCATGTCAGCGGTGCTCGAGACGATGTGCTCAAAGCGGCGCAACTCCTCCTCGGCCCGCCTGCGCTCGGTGATGTCGTGAACAATGGAGAAGAGGAGGTTTTGTCCCATGTGCTCTATTTCGCTGGAGTGAACCTCGACCGTGCGCAGCGCCCCGGTCCTCACCTTGTGCACAAAGATGAAGGTGGTGCAGCTCCCCTCGGCGGCCTGACGCCGCCGCCGCGCGACCTCCTCGGGGTCGAGTTGGTTGATCTCCTGAATGTGCATCTTGGTCAGGTCGGCCTTCGGATGGCCGTAGAACCGCGCTGCTGCGGCGTTGGCCTCGGCGATTTTCCCGTTCTCCGGATCAATCAGGAGCATGACTGAGCTGTGCTTCTCGAACATCGCCCGGAAGCGTGCCTCACTCACGTGCAACGCCTCTGCGGTCTGCCTGCGCTCGGTGATGTCCTGAGTGAACCCTGTCCCGCGAACACACTCACCCTCGTCATTGAACTCGAGCTCAGCCTTTTCCCGGACCCACTTGATCTCGCCATCCACCAGTAATCGATGTTCAATGTCATAGGCCTTCCTGTCGAAGGCGGCTTTCCACTCTGTGTCGACATACGCTCTGTCTTCAGGGTGGACGCAGCTCAGGAAGGTGTCGTATGTGAGCTTCGAACCGATGGGAAGTCCAAAGATCCTGTATGCCTCGTCTGTCCACAGGAGCTCATTCTTCTTGATGTCCAGCTCCCAGGTGCCGATGCGGCCGATCTCTTGCGCCTTCTGAAGGAAGTACTGGTTCCTTTTATACGCCTCCTCCGCCAGTTTGTGCTCGGTGATGTCGTGTTCTAGCAGGTTGCGAAACAACAGGGCCTCTCGCTCGGCTCGTCGCTGCTCGGTGACGTCCTGAAAAACACAGTAGGTCTGTCGGAAGCTGCCGTCAGCGTGGTAACCGATACAACCTTCGAATGAGACGTCCAGATAGTGCCCGTCCTTGTGTCGCAGGCTGAACTGAGCGTCATGCACGTGGCCGCGCCGCTTGAACGCCGGGAAGATCTTCTCGAAGTCCGGTCTCCGATCAGGATGCAACAGATCCCCAAAACGCTCGCCGATGACCTCTTCCCTCTGATAGCCCAGCGTTTTCAGCCAGGCGGGGTTCACGTCGAGCAAGCAGCCGTCCCCATCGAGAGACTGGTAAGACAGGGGGGCGTTGTCGTAGAGCGCCTGGTGTTTCTCCTCGCTCACCCGCAGCGCCTCCTCGGCCTGCTTGTCCTTGAGCCCGTCGCGGTAGACGGCGGCGATCTCGCCTCCAGGCAGCTTGTACACGTGGTTTGTCCGATAGAGGGAGAGCTTGTCGTCATGATAGAGGCTGACAGGATGCCGCTCGGGTTCACCCGTCTTCCAGACCCGCTGGAAGACCGCGAACAGACCGCACTCCTTCACGCCAGGGAAGACATCGGTCACGCTTTTTCCGATGGCGTCGTCCCGTGCGACGCCATCCATGGACTGACTGGCCCTGTTGTAGTCGACGAAGACGAAGTCCGCGCCGTCGTCCGCGGCTTCGTAAATGGCGACGCCTTCGCTCATGCTGTCGAACAGCTCAGTGAGTCTGGGCTGCGCGGTTTCAAGCGCCTCGATGCTCCTCCTCGCCTTGAGCAGCTCCTCGATCAGCTGGGCCTTGGTCTTCTGCTCGTCCTCCATCACCCGCACTCCTAACGGAAGAGGCCAGACCGCCGATGATGCATGGTGCCGGTGCGTGAGACCCTGTCCGGTTAGCGCTGCGCCCTTCCTCAGAGCATGCGGAGGATGATAGAGCAATACAACGATTGTGTGTCGGATATCGCATGCCCGTGGAGGAGGTCATGCTGTAGGCATTGTAGACCGTATCACCCGCGAGATCTTCCACGGCGATTGGGTCATGCTGTATGACCATGTCTTTTTGCTCGACGCCTCGCGAAGAAGACACCGCCACCAACAGCCTGCCAGGGCGTTAGTTGACCGAGCTGCGGTCGACGCCGTCATCGACGTCTTCATCGACGTCTTCATCGACGTCGGCCGTGTCCGACGTGTCCTCAGCGGCGGGCGCCTGCTGCTCCTCGTCGTCGTCGGTGTGGTCCTCGAGGTAGGCGATCTTCTTGATCAGGTCCATCAGCTCGTCTTTGTCCTCATCGGTGAGGTCGACGAAGCGGATGCCCATGCCGGGGTTGATGCTGTTGAAGTCCCCCGGACGGAAGGCGTTAATCCAGATCACCTCACCCTCCACCGCGAGGGGCTCGGTCAGATCGGGCAGCTTGAAGCGCATGCGCAGGTGGGTCCCCGCCGGCTCGGGGTTGTTGGTGCGGATGAAGATCCCAAAGGCGCTCATGTCGGTGATGTACGCGAAGAGGAAGGTCTCCTCGCACTGGTAGTCGACCTCGAGGTCGACGAGGATCCTTCGAGACTGACGACGATCAGCGCCGCGGTCGCGCCGCTCATCATCGACTGTCACCTTTGACGTGCGTCGATCTTTCTTCTCGGATGGCATCCGCCGCTCTCCGCCCACCGTGATGTGAGGGTCTTACCAGAGGTTCGGACCCCTCATCAAGCCTGGAGATTCTGTTTTTGAAGCGGCGCTCAGCGCACGTGGAGGGTGCCCAACTTCACGCGGTTGACGCCGTCGTTGGGGCCCTCGACGACCTTGAGGCGCTGGGATCCGAGCCAGAAGCCCATGTAGATCGTGTAGCTGCCGCCCGGGGTCGTGATCAGCGGAATTTCCACCTTGTGGGTGTCGACGATGTAGTCACCGGGCAACCAGTACTGGGTGGCGAGCTTGCCACCCAATGGGATGTGGTCGCCGTGGAAGCGATGCGCGGGTTGATCGAAGTGCAAGAAGATCTTGTAGCCCGAGGGCATCCGCCCCAGGACCTGGAAGTACAGGGTTATCGGAAATTTTCCGCCGCGGGTGACCGTGTCGTCCACGTCGTAGCCCAGCAGCTTGACCCGGTTTTCAAAGTTGACCGGGAAGACCCGGCGAGGCTTGGGTGCCTTCTTGAGCCGGAAGCGCAGCAGCGGGTTGAGGTCCTTGGAGCACTTGCCCTCCAGGTGGTTGGAGAGCAGCAGGTACTGGGAGCTGCGATCGTCCAGCACGTAGTAGGTCACCTTCTGTTGCCGCGCCGCCTGGTCCACCGGGCCGAGGTGGCCTGCCGGGATCAGGATGAACCAGCGCTCCTTGCTGCGCAGCAGCTTGAAGAGCTGAGCCTGATTGCTGATCGCCTCCACCTGCCCATCGTTGTAGTAGGCCGCGCCGCGGCCGCTGACCTGGTACTGGGCCAGCCGCTCCCCGCCCTCACGGCAGCCGTGGAAGACCTGGAACAGGGCCTTGTTGGACATGTGCAGGCTGAGGTTGGGCGTCAGATAGAAGGCGCACCAGCCGGCGAAGACCAGCGCCAGCCCGCCGGTGCCGATCCAGTACCAGCGCCCGTTTCGCGGTCCGCCGATCCAGCCCAGCACCGTGGCGATGCCGGTGTGGCACCAGGTGAAGGGGACGGCGATGACGTAGTGCGCCGCCAGCCGGAACGGGTACTTGATATACCACGGCACCCTGGCCAACCCGTGCGCCGGTTTGTCGCTGAAGTCGGGTGACTGGAGCTTGATCAGCTGCGGCAGCCCGCCCAGCGAGAGCAGGAAGCCCAGGGCCAGCAAGACGCCGAAGACCCGCACCGCCAGCTTGATGTTCAGCTCAATGGGGTACTTGGCGCCCTGCATCACGTGGGCGAAGGCCAGGCTAGCCGGGACCATGAAGAAGTCCTGGTGCAGCACGAGGATCAACCCCGCGGCCACCACGCCCCAGAGGCGGTGCACTGGCTCATCCTGACTCCAGACCTGGTAGATCAGCAGACCCACACCCATGGCCAGCCAGGGCAGGGCCGGGTAGCGGATCGCGCCGAGGTAACCGGCCCAGAGCGAGGCGATGACGTAGCCCGCCACGCTGAAGATCACGATCAGGGCCTGGGCGAAGGCGGCCCGGCTGCGCTTCGCCGGGTTCCGCCGCTGGGCCACCAGGAAGAGGCAGAGCGCTATGGGGACCAGGGCGAACCAGGGGAAGAAGCCGAAGCCCAGCTTCTTGAAGGTGGTCTCGAAGGTCGCAGGGATATCGACCTTGTGCCAGGTCCCGCCGAGGATCATGTAGGTCGTGCCCTCGAGCTTGAGCAGCAGGCCAACGATCGCCACGCCCGCTACGCCCAGGGCGATGAGCATGCGGCCGTAGGCGCGCTTCAGCGCCTGGCCCACGGTCTCTCCGCGGCCCAGATCGTCGCCGTCGGTGGCCGGCCAGATCCCGGCCGCGTCCGGTCGGTGCGGGGTGTTCCAGCTCACGCCGATGGCGATGGCCAGCGCCCCTAAGGGGAAGGCGACGCCCAGCAGCAGCCCCTTGGCCAGAAACCCGGCCACCAGCCCTACCACGGCGAGGACCAGATCGAAGGGGCAGCGCTTGCCGCTGGCCGGCCAGAGGTAGGCCGCCAACCCCCCGGCGCCGGCCACCAGGGCGGCGTAGAACTCCACCTCGCTGATCAGCTGGCGCCCCTGAAAGAGGAAAGTCGGGGTGGTCGCCAGGACGAAGACCCCCACCAGGGCGGCACGATCGCTGACCAGACGACGGATGACGCGGAACGCCACCAGCAGGGTCAGGATGGCGCACAGCGCCAGCGGAAAGCGCCCGGCGAACTCACTGACGCCAAAGAGCTTGAACCCCGCGGCGATGAGCCAGATGGAGAGGACCGGCCGCTGACCGTAGCGACCGCCCTGGGTTACGTCCGCAAAGTTGCCGGACGTGGCCAGCTCCTGGGCCACGTCTGCGTGCCGGACTTCAAGGGGATCCCACAGGCCATAGGACCACAGGGAGGGGATCATCATGCCGCAGCCGAGTACGAGAACCACGACCAGCGGGGGGATCTTCTTCATCGACAGTGCCGCTCCGAAATAGTCTTAGTCGTTGAACCTTAACGTTGCCCAGTTGCGTTCTGATGTATCGCTTAGGATGTGTTGCTTAGGATGACAATGGCCTACAGGCGTGTCGCATTCCCCATCCAGGCCTAATTATTAGGTTCAGGACTCTACTTGGGCGCCCCCAGGGTTGCAATAGTTTTTGAGCCGAATCGGGACCCCCGCCAGCAGGCTTTGCCTCGACGAGCCGCCTATGATAAATACGCGATATGACCCAAACTCCTGGGGATCCCACGGTCATCGTGGGCGGTGGGCTGACCGGCATCTCCGCCGCGATCCACCTTGACATGGAACAGGCGCCCTACCTGCTGGTTGAGCGCGCCGATGCGCTGGGTGGCCTGGCGCGTACAGAAGAGCGAGACAGCTTCTTCTTCGATGTCACCGGTCACTGGCTCCACCTGCGGGACCCTGAGATCAAGGCGCTGGTGCTGGACCTGATGGAGGACGAGCTGGTCCTGGTCCAGCGCATCTCACGGATCGTCTCTTGCGGTGTGCAGACCCGCTACCCCTTCCAGGGCAACCTCCACGGGCTGCCGCCCAAGGTGGCCGGCGCCTGTCTGCTGGGCTTCATCCAGGCCAAGATGAAGGACGCGGTGGGGGAGCCGGCGAACTTCGAGGACTATATCCTGCGGCACTTCGGCGCGGGGATCGCCGAGCACTTCATGATCCCCTACAACACCAAGCTCTGGGGTGTGCACCCCCGGGAGATCTCCAGCGCCTGGTGCAGCCGCTTTGTACCCATCCCCAGCCTGGAGCAGGTGGTGGCCGGCGCGGTGGGGGCGGGGCCGGATGAGCTGGGCTACAACGTCTCCTTTTACTACCCGCGTCAGGGCGGCATCGAGACCTTCTCCAGCGCCCTGGCGGGGAAGGTCGATCCCGCGCGGGTGCAGCTGAACACCGCGGTGACCCGCGTGGATCCCGCGGCGCGCACGGTGACCCTGGGCGACGCCGAGCCGCGACGGTACGCCGCGCTGATCTCCACCATGCCGCTGCCCGAGCTGGTGGGCTGTCTGGTGGACCCGCCCACCGAGGTCCGTGACGCGGCGCGCCGCCTACGCGCGACGACCCTGCGCTATCTCAACGTGGCCACGCGCACCCGGGCGCCGTCCAACTACCACTGGGCCTATGTCCCGGAGGAGCGCTTCCCCTTCTACCGCGTGGGGGTCTTCTCCAACGCGGTGGCCTCCATGGCGCCGCCGGGCTGCTCCAGCCTCTACGTGGAGCTGGCCTCACGCGAGGCGCCCAGCAGCCACGCGGCGCTGGTGCAGGAGGTGGCCCCGGCCCTGGTCGAGGCGGGCGCGCTCACCGCGGTGGATGACCTGCTCTTCGCCGACGAACGCGTCATCGACCACGCCTACGTGGTCTTCGATCAGCACTACCACGCGGCGCTGGAGACGATCTTCCCCTACCTGGAGTCGCAACGGATCTACTCCCGGGGGCGCTACGGCAGCTGGATCTACAACTCCATGGAGGACAGCTTGATCGCCGGCCGGGAGGTGGCGCGGAGCGTGAGCGCGCGGCTCGCCGAGGACCGGGCGTCGGACGATCCGACGCGAGAGCAGAGGATGTGAGCGTGAGCGAGATGAGCCCCGAAGAGACCACCCCCAAGCCCAAGCTGCAGCTCGTGCCCGGCGCGGCGTCGGACGGCTCCACCACCGCGCCAATGCTCTCGGTGGTGATCCCGGTCTACAACGAGGAGGGGATCATCGTCTCCTCCACGGTGAGCCTGCGCGAGCAGATCAAGGAGCTGGGCTACAGCTTCGAGATCCTGCTGGCCGAAAACGGCTCCTCCGACCGCACCGTGGAGTTGGCCCGGGAGCTGGCCGCCAAGTACCCCGAGGTTGAAACCTTCTCCATCAACCAGCCCAACTACGGCCGCGCGCTCAAGGAGGGCATCCTGCGCGCCCGGGGCGCCATCGTGGTCTGCGACGAGATCGACCTGGGCGACATGGACTTCTACCGCCGGGCCCTGGACCGGCTGCTCAACGGCGACGCGGCCATGGTGGTGGGGTCCAAGATTCTGGCCGGCGCCGAGGACAAGCGGCCCTTCATCCGCCACCTGGCCACCATCAGCTACAACACCATGCTGCGCCTGCTGCTGCACTTCCACGGCACCGACACCCACGGGCTGAAGGCCTTCCGCAGGGACCTGCTGGTGGGGACGGCGGGGCGCTGCGTGGTAGACCGCGACGTCTTCGCCAGCGAGCTGGTGATCCGCGCCGAGCAAGAGCGTCACCCCGTGGTAGAGATCCCGGTGACCATCGTGGAGAAGCGCGCGCCGTCGATCAACCTGTTCAACCGGGTCCCCGGGGTCATACGCAACCTGGTGCACCTGATCTACGTCATGAGGGTCCTGGAGTAGCGGGCGCCCTGACCACCTCCTTCGCGAAAGCAGGCAAACGCGCATGCCGAGTCACCGAAAGCTCTGCGGGATCAGCGTCGACCTCGATCCTCTGACCGCCTACTACCAGATCCACGGCCTGGGCGACCCGCCGCTGCAGCTGCGCCACACGATCCTGCACAAGGCGCTGCCCCGCTTCGAGGAGCTCTTCGCCGAGGCCGGGGTGCCGGCGACCTTCTTCGTGGTGGGGCGTGAGCTGGAGGGGAGCGAGGACGCCCAGGGGGTGGTGCGACGGATGGTGGAGGCGGGGCACGAGCTGGGCAACCACACCTATACCCACCCCTACGATCTGGGTTCGCTGCCAGAGCAGGTGATCGACGAGGAGATCCGCAAGGCCCATGAGGTGATCGTCAGCGCCGTGGGGCCCGAGCACGCGCCCGAGGGGTTCCGCAAGCCGGGCTACGTCTCCAACGCCAAGATCCTGCGCGTGCTGGCCAACCACGGCTACCGCTATGACAGCTCCATGTTCCCCTCGCCGCCCTACTACGTCGCCAAGCTGGGCGTGATGGCCGGCATGTTCCTACGTGGCCGCCGCTCCGGCGCGGTGATCAACGATCCGCGCAGCCTGCTCTGCCCGGCGGAGCCCTACCGCCCCGACGCCCAGCGGCCCTGGCGCCGGGGCCAGTCCCCGCTGGTGGAGCTGCCTGTGGCCGCGCTGCCCTGGTCGCGGTTGCCGGCCATCGGCACCTTCATCGCGGTGAGCCCGGCCAGGATCCGGCGCTACTTCCTCGACGCCATGGCGAAGCGCGGCTTCTTCAACTTCGAGCTCCACGGCATCGATCTGGCAGACGCCATCGAGGACCGCATCCCCACCGAGCTGGCCGGACGCCAGCCGGATCTGCGGGTGCCCTTCGTGGACAAGCGCAAGATCTTCCTCCGCACGCTCAACGAGCTGAAGCAGCAGTACGAGTTTGTGACCCTCAAGGAGGCCGCGGCCACCGTGCAGCGCGAGGGGACGATCTGACCATGCGCCCGCGGGCGGCGCTGCTGGGCCTGGCGATCGCGCTGACGAGCTGCCCCAACGAGGATGACACGCCCTACCGCGGGCCGGACGCCGAGCTGCTGGCCCTGGTTCCGGACAACGCAGCCCTGCTGCTCAAGCTGGACCCTGGCGCCTTGCCGCACCAGGGGCGTGCGGGGCAGCGGCCTGAGGGGGGGGGGGCGCTCACCTGAGATCATGCGCAAGATCGACGCGGCGTTGCTGGCCGCGGGGGCGCGACCGGAGCTTGGCGGGGGTCCGCGCTTCGCGCTGGTGCTGCGCGGACGGCTGGACGAGAAGAAGCTGCTCGCCACCCTGTCTCGAGACCACGCCCTGAAGCCCACGCGCGTGGGGGGGAGTACGTTCTACGGCAGCGCGGATCCGGCCCAGCCGCGGATGGTCTTTCCCAGGGGGCAGAGGCGCAAGGGTTGGCTGGTGGTGGTCAGCCCGGGGTGGACCGCGCCAGTGGCCCAGCTGCTGGCTGGCAAGGGGCGCTCGGCGCTGAGCGCCCGGCACCTGCTGGAGGACCTCGGCGAGCTGAAGGGCAAGGTCAGCCCCGTCGGCTGGAGCGCCGCCCGTCTGTCGAGCAAGGCAGCCAGCTACCTCTCACGCCGCGTCGGCTGGCCCGAGCTGAAGCGCCTCCGTCGCCTGGAGGGGCGGGCTGTGGTGGAGCAGGGCAAGGTCCTGGAGCTGGGCCTGTCCATGAAGCTGGATCGCGCCTCGGCGGCCAAGAAGCTGGCGGGCCGGCTCGATGCGATCAAGGTCCCTGGCCTCGGCCCGGCGGCCCTGGATTGCT
>SWBW01002314.1_pt1 | contig 11312 bp, 7 predicted proteins | sample 4693041 | NCBI WGS metagenome assembly SWBW01 (sample SAMN10267271, study PRJNA491770) | bioreactor metagenome | isolation source: DHS bioreactor inoculated with marine methane seep sediment | place: Japan: Omine Ridge, Nankai Trough | collected 2006-05-06
GCAGGTCCGGCACCTCGCTGGGGTCGGGCAGCGCCACCCAGTCGAAGCCCTGACCCTCGTCGGTGATCGTGAAGAGCAGCCGGCGCTCGGCGCGCGTGGCCACCACCTTCACCCGGCGGTCGCGGTAGGGGGGCGCAGCGATGCGCTCCGCCAGCAGCGCCTCGAACAATCCACCCTCCAGCGCCCGGGTCTTCTCCTCGTAGCTGATCCCCAGGTTGCCGTGCTCCACGGCGTTGACCACCAGCTCTCGCAGCGCCAGACTCAGCTCCATCACGGCCATGCCCTCGAGGCCCTGACCGCACTGCTCCAGCAAGGTGTCAATGAAGATCGGGATGGCCTGCAGGTCGTTGCCTGCCTCATAGGTCCAGCTGCGCGCCACTACCCGCACCGTGTCGGGCAGCTCGGCCAGCAGCTCCGCCGGCCGGCGGGCGGCCTCCATCCGCGCCAGAGCGGCGATCAGATCCTCCAGGCGCACCGGCTTCTTGATGAAGTCGGTGACCCCGGCGCGCAGCGCCCGGATCGCCATCGCCTCGCTGCCGTGGCCGGTGATCACGGAGACCGGCACGCCGGGCCCCTCCTGCCGGATCGTCAGCGCCACCGAGAGCCCATCTCGCCGCGGCATCCGTACGTCGGTGATCACCATGTCCGGCCCCTCGCTGCGGAAGAGCTGCAGCCCCTCCTCGCCGTCGGCGCCGGTGATCACCTCGTAGCCCTCGTCCTCGAGCAGCCCCCCCAGCTCGTCGCGGACCAGCGACTCGTCATCGATCAGCAGGATCTTGGTCTTCTCGTCGCTCACGTCTTCGCCTCTTCGGCCTGCGCACGCGCGGCGCTCGCAGCCGCCTTTAGCCTTATACTAAAGGTCGTTCCCTCGTCCATCACCGACTCCACCGCCAGCTCGCCGCCAAACTCTCGTACGAGCCCGTAGCTGATCGATAGCCCCAGGCCGGTCCCCTTGCCCACCTCCTTGGTGGTGAAGAAGGGCTCGAAAATGCGGTCCAACACCTCGGCCTGGATCCCCGGCCCGGTGTCGCGCACCTGCAGGCTGACCCCTGGCGCCCCGCCCAGGTCGCAGCGTCGAGCGGTGATCATGACCTTTCGCTGCCGCCCCTCCTCCAGCTCCTCCAGCGCGTCCCGGGCGTTGATGATCAGGTTCATCAGCACCTGCTCCAGCCGCGCCTCGTCCGCCTCCACCCGGGGCAGATCCCCCGGCACGTCGATGGCCAGCTTGATCCCCCGCCGGTGCAGCTGCTCGCGGAGAAAGACCATCACCCCGTCCACCGGCACGCGTAGCTGCACGCTGGAGAGCTCCTTGGCCCGCGGTCGCCCGAAGGCCCGCAGGTGGTCGATGATCTTGCCCGCGCGCTCCACCTGCCCGTTGACCTTCCCCAGCTTGTCCTTGTAGAAGCTCCGGGCCTCCTGCCCCAGCTCCTGTTCGCGACCGATCCGGCGCAGCACACGCGAGGAGAGCAGGCCGATGTTGTTGAGCGGCTGGTTCAGCTCGTGGGCGATGCCGGTGGCCATCTCACCCAGCGTGGCCAGCTTGGCGCTCTGGATCAGCTGCAGCTCGTTGAGCTGCAGCTCAGCCTCCAGCTTGCGGCGCTCCGTCACGTCCATCAGGGTGATCAGGTGACCGCGGTTCGTACCGTCGCTGTCCACGATCTCGGAGGAGTTGATCGCCAGCAGGTGCTCCTTGCCCTGCTTGTCGCGCCACTGCTCCTCGCCCGCGTCGAGGTGCACCAGGGGCGAGGAGAGCTCCTCGCCGCCGAGGCTCTTGCTGCGCAGCTCGTCGAGGGTCAGCCGCCCCACGACCTCGCCAGCGCTGTAGCCCAGGATCCGCACCGCGGCCCAGTTGAAGATCTGAATCATGCCCCGCGAGTCCATGGCCACGATCCCCACCGACTCGGAGGCGTCGATCAGGCTGTTCATGAAGGCCAGGTGCTTCTCGGCCTCCTTCCGCGCGGCCACGGCGCGCTTCTCCGCCTCCCTGCGGCGCTGGACATCTCGCGCCAGCGCGCCGGTCAGCTGCTTGACCAGGCGCGACAGCGGACGCCGCAGCATCCAGTTGGCCGCGGCCAGCATGATGATGAAGGCGAAGGCCAGGCCCACCCCGGTGAGCCCGGCGGCGATGGTCATGTAGACCGCCAGCCCCTCGTCCTCGGGGAGCCTCGGGACAATCACGAGCAGATCATGGCGCTCGGAGAGGCGGCCCAGCGTCCAGGCGCCCGAGAGGTGCAGCAGCTCCTTGGAGATCGCCATCTGCGTCCCACGCTGCGGGCGGCCGTCCGGCTCCCAGACTCGCTTGAGCATCTGCGCGATGGCGGGATCGGAGGTGCTGACCAGCGCCCCACCGTCGCGGGAGAAGAGGGCCATGGGGACATGGAGCAACACGGAGGCCCGCGCCATCAGCGCGGCGTCGCTGGTCGTCTCGCTGGCGCGCAGCCGCGCCGTCGTTTTGATCTGCGACTCTCCCAGCTCAGTGAGAAACGTCTCGGTCTCGTTGAGGGACTGGGCGACGTTGAAGCTCACCACGGCGGTGCCCACCAGCGCGTTGACCCCCACGGCCACCAGCACGAAGCGGAAAAAGATCCGCTTCGCGCCGCGGTCCGTGGACTCCTGTAACGCGTGGGCAGCGACGCTGGTGTCGACGCGGAGGATGGGGGGCTCGGTAGCCACGGCCCAGCCTAGCTCATGGCGTGGCAGCGTGTGAAGCGCGGTCAGCCATGGGGTAGGTCGGTGTGGGTGTGACCTTTGGGGATAAAATGCAGCAGGTGCATTGACGGAGCAGCAGGTCCCCAGGACAATATGTGAGCAATCTTACCAGGAGAGTTAAGCTATGAAGAAGGTCTGGGCACTTCTATGCGCCGGTGTGTTCTTGGTCGTGGTGGGCTGTGGGGATCGGAGCAACGTCCTGCTCGACGCTGCGGTTGACGACGGCATCATCAACCAGGATGGACCGATTGTAAATCCTGATGGGCCGATCACGAACCCGGACGGGCCCATCAAGCTGGACACAAACCCGGACGCGCCCTACAGCGATACGATCTTTTTTGACGGGCCCGTGCCTCCGCCAGACGGCCCCATCGTGACGCCGGACGGGCCGATCAAGCTGGACACCGCGCCGCCCCCGCCCAACGACACCTGCGCCAACGCCAAACAGCTCACGATGTCGGGGGGCAAGGTCAGCGTCTCTGACAACACCTCGCCCTACTCGAACGAGTACGGCACAGCGATCAACTGTGGCGGCAGCACGACCTCAATCATGGCCGGCAAGCAGCTGTATTACAAAGTCGCGCTCACTGCAGGCAAGACCTACCAGGTCAGCATGGCCTCCAAGTACTACTACGGCCGCTTCTATATCTTCACCGGCTGCGGCGTCAACAAGATCAACGGCGACTGCGGCTCCGGGGGCAAGACCGGCGACGTCTCCGGCTACATCAGCACCAACCAGACCGGTAACATCATCTTCAAGCCGGCGACATCAGGCACCTACTACGTGGCCGTGGACAGCACCAACAGCAGCTACAGCGGAGGCTTCACGCTGACGGTCCAGGAGTATGCCTCTCCGACTAACGACAGCTGCGGCAAGGCCAAGACGCTGGTCGTCCCGGCGGGTGGCTCGGTGACCGAGAGCGGATCTACCCTCGGCGCGGTCAACGAGTTCAGCACGGGGATCAACTGCGGCCACAGCTACTACACGTTCCACGGCAACCAGCTCTACTACAAGGTCGCCATGACCGCCGGCAAGACCTACAACATCACGCTCGACCCGACCTACTATTACGCCGCGGTCTACATCTTCGGCACCACCTGCACCATGAACGCGATCAACGCGGCTTGCGGCTCGAGCGGTGCCACAGGAGCCTACGCCACCGCCACCTCCCCTAGCCAGAACGCAGTGGTCCAGTTCAAGCCGCCGACGTCAGGCACCTACACCATCGCCGTGGACTCACGGCCCTACTCCACGTCATACGCATCGGCGGGCAGCTTTGACCTGACCATCGAGGACTTCACGCCTCCCACCAACGGTAAGTGCGCCACGCCGAAGAAGCTAACCCTGGTCGGAGGCAAGGTCACGGTCAAGGGGACAACCACCTCTGCAGGAAACGAGTTCGGTACTTCCATCCGTTGCGGCATGACTTCGACATACGCCCAGGACGGCGAGCAGGTCTACTACACCGTCGGCATGACCGCGGGGAAGTCCTACAAAATATCGCTCAAGCCCACGTTTTACGCCCACTTCTACCTCTTCAACAGCGCCTGCTACGCCTCAGCTATCAACGCTTCTTGCGGCTCCAATGGCGCCACCGGCGATGTTCAGGGCTATGTCTATCCCAACAACACCGGCGTGATCACCTTCACAGCGAAGACCAGCGGCACCTGGAGGATCGCGGTAGACAGCGTCTCCCCCTCTTATGGCGGCGCCTTTGAGCTGAGCGTAGAGGAGTACACCCTCCCAACAAATTTCAAGTGCACTGGTTCCAAGGTGATCACAATGACAGGGGGCAAGGGCAAGGTCACAGCTAACACAACCGGGATGGCCAACGAGTTTGGCACCGGGCTAACGTGCGGCTGGTACGCCGGCGCATTCGATGGCCCGCAGCTCTACTACCATGTGGTGCTCGCCGCGGGGAAAACCTACAAAATCACCCTAAACCCAGGCTACACCGCGGCGCGCTTCTACGTCTTTGGCAACACCTGTGACATGAACTCGATCAACAGCCACTGTGGGAGCAAGGGTACCAATGGGCTCTACGCCTATGGCAGCGGCACAAACAGCTTCAGCGCCTATTTCAAGCCCCCTACCGCTGGGACCTACCGCATCGCAGTGGACAGCTCCTATCCGACGTACCAGGGGCCCTTTACCCTGGAGATCCAGGAGCACGTACCGCCAAAGAACGCGACCTGCGGCAACGCCCAGACCATCGCCTTGAGCAGCGGCACGACCACGATCAAGGGTGACACCTCGAACCTGGCCAACGAGTTCGGCACGGCGATCAACTGCGGCGGCGGCACACAGTCAATCATGCGAGCACCTCAGCTTTACTATGAGATCGCGCTCACAGCGGGCAAGACCTACACCTTCACCCTGACCGCGAGCTACTACTACAAGCGCTTCTACATCTTCGGCACCACCTGCACCTGGCAAGCGATCAACACGGACTGCGGCTCCAACGGCAAGACGGGAATAGTGAGCACACACATCACCAGCTCCTCGCAGCCCGCGGTGGTCACCTTCAAGCCAATCACCAGTGGGACCTACACGGTCGCGGTGGATGGGACCTACTACAACACGACCTACAACGCAGGCGCCTTCACGCTGACAATCAAGTAGCCCCCCGGCGGGCCCTCCTTTGGGCCCGCTTCCCTCCCACCAAACTCCGCGCAGCCTTGACCCAGGCTAAATCTCCGTGCCACGCTTGCCCGCGATGCCGACGACAAACATTCGCACCGACGGGCTGACGCCGATGAACCAGGGATCCTCCCAGCGCTCCTGGTGGGACGAGTCCTTCTCCCGGCTGCTCTTCAACGCGATCCCCCTCGACACCGAGCAGCTGGTGGAGCTGGACTGCGGGATGGCCGCTGCGGCCCACAGCCTGCTGCCATCGCTGCCCAACGGGCGCTACCTGGGGCTCGACTTCACCCCCGAGCGGCTGGCCGAGGCCAAAAAGCAGATGCTGGGCGCCCACATCGAGCCGCGGGTCGACCTGCGGCTCGGCCCGGCCACCAGCATCCCGGTGGAGGACGGCAGCTGCGACATCGTGCTGAGCATCATGTCGCTGCAGCACAACCCCGACGTGCCGGCGGTGCTGGAGGAGGCCAAGCGGGCGCTCAAGCCGGGCGGTCGCTTCGTCGCGGTGGAGCCCGACAACCTGGGGCAGCGCTTCTACTTCGACGGGGTGCTGGAAGAGATCAACCGGGTGGTCCACGCGCTCTGCCTCAGGGCGCGGGTGGCCAAGCAGCCCTCGGATATCGCGCTGGGGCCGCGGCTGCCCGCGCTGCTGCGCGAGGCCAAGTTCGCCCAGATCCAGATGCGGCCCCACATGGTCCAGAGCACGCGCAACGAGCCGGCCAGCGACTTCTTCGGCCGGTTACGCCGCATCGCCAGCACCACCGCCGCCGAGGCCGGCCTCGCCGCCGACGACGAGGCGCTGGAACCTTGCGAACAGGCGATCAACCGCAGCCAGTTCGCCGGGATGCCCAAGCGGCTGGGCTACTCGTCACACACGGTGCCGGTCTTCCTCTGCGTCGGCCGCACCGCCTGAGCCGGCAGTCATATTAGTCGCTGCCTATTTCAAAGTGTGACACCCGCGCTCGCAGGGCGTGCGGGTGTCGCGGTAGGTCTCGTGGCTGGACGGGCTGTCCATGGGCTGCATGCCCCGGGCCTCGCAGCGCGTGACGCAGTCGGAGATGCGCTGCTGCCGCGCCGGGGACATGGTCCAGGTGCAGCCCAGCAACCCAGCGCAGGCCAGCGCCAGCGGCAGCAGCCTGCAATACAGGCGCATCACTCGGGTTCCACTAGTCGGTGAGCCTCTTCACCCCAGATCCCATCCACCACCAGAACGTCCCCGGCGAGCCCGGCGACGATGTGCGGCACGAGGATCTCGCGCAGCCGCTCGTCGACGATGCGGTCGCGCCAGTTGGTGGCCAGCGTCGCGATCCAGCCCAGCAGCGTCTCGACGATGGTCTCGCGGCTGAACCCGTGCTCGATCCCGGCCAACGACAGCAGCGCGCTGGTGTCCAGCTCGTCTACCGTGATCTCGCCGCCCTGGGCCCGCAGCGCAAGGGTCGAGTCACCCAGCACGAGCAACCCGCCCCGCACCCCGCCGCGGGCGAGCTCGGGCACCAACGCGGAGAGCAGCCGCTCCACGTCCAGCGTCTCTGCGTTCAGCGCCACCCCCACCACGAGCATCACCTTGTCGCTGCCTGGCTGACTCACCAAAATGGACTTGTTCTTTGTATCCGGCATGGATCGTATTGTCCGCGACTGGCCGCCCAGCTTCAAGCCCCAAGACAGAGCTTGGGTGGTGGTGTCGTACTAGTTATGATGACAGGTGTTTCCTGCCCCCGGCAAACCAAGGTCTGGACCCGGATGGACATGGAGGAGTGAGCATGCGTGCGACGATGAAGGCGACCCTCACGTTTTTGGCGACCTTGGGCCTGGTGGCGGCGGCTCCCGGCTGCAAGCCCGTGAGCAAGGATCCACCCAACAAGAAGACGAAGAAGACTCCAGATCCCAAGCCACAGAAACAGCCGATGGTGACCCAGGCGCAGCGGCGGCCTGACAAGGCCTTCGCCCTCTCCTACACCGCGCCCGCTCCGGCCGCGGGCACCAGCTTCGCTTCGATCACCTCACCCGGGGTGCGCAACCTGCTGCTCTCGCATACCCAGCGGGCGCTGAGCAGCTCCACCGCGCCCGTGGCCACGCCCGCGCCGCTCTCGCTGACAGCGTCGGACGGCGCCGGCCTCGAGCTGGTGGCCATGAAGGCCCGGGCCGTGGTGGAGGGGCCGCTGGCCTTCACCGAGCTACACCTGACCTTCCGCAACCCCCGCCCGAGGATGATCGAGGGGCGCTTCGCCATCACCCTGCCCGCGCGTGCCGCGATCAGCCGGCTGGCGATGAAGCTGCCCGACGGCTGGCAGGAGGCCGAGATCGTGGAGCGGCAGGCCGCCCGCCAGGCCTACGAGGACGTGCTGCACCGGGGCCAGGACCCGGCGTTGATGGAGAAGAAGGCGGGCAACGAGTTCCGGGCCCGCATCTTCCCCATCCCGGCCAACAGTGAAAAGGAGATCAAGATCTCCTACTCCCAGCAGCTGGCCGCCTCGAACAAGCCCTACCGACTGCCCCTGCGGGGGCTGCCGCGGATGAAGAAGCTGTCCATCGTGGCCTTCCTCTCCAAGAGCGACCAGGGACGCGCGAGCTCCTCGCTGGGCGGGACGCAGCTGACCCAGAAGGTGATCCGCGTCGACCGCACCAACTACGAGCCCGATCGTGACTTCGAGGTCAAGCCCGAGCATGCGGTGCGCGGGCTGCGCAGCGGCAACCTGGTGCTGGCCCGCTTCAAACCCGAGCTCTCGGCGCAAAAGGCCGTGATCAAGCAGGGCCTGCTGGTGCTGCTCGACACCAGCGCCTCGCGGGCCGCGGGCTTCGCCGCGCAGGTGCGCAAGCTGGGCCAGCTGATCGAGAAGCTGCGCTGGAACCACGGCACCCACCTCAAGCTCAAGGTGGCCTGCTTCGACCAGATGCTGAGCGAGGTCTACAACGGCACCCTGGGCGGCTTCGGTCAGCGGCAGCTGGAGCAGATCCTGACCCGCCGGGCGCTGGGCGCCTCGGACCTGCACGGGGCGCTGACCTGGGCTCAGGGCGCCAAGGGCTTCGACCGCCTGCTGCTGGTCACCGACGGCGTGATCACGGCAGGCAAGACCGAGGGCGACCAGCTGCGCGCGGCGGCCCGGGTGCTGCGGCGCAACGTCAAGCGCATGGACCTGCTGTTGGTGGGGGGGATCCGCGACGAGGAGCTGGCGCCCCGGCTGGTGCGCGGCACGCTGACGGAGGACGGCGTGGTGCTCGACGGCGAGGCCCCTGCCGCGCTCCTGGCACAGCGCATGAGCCAGACCACCCGCTCCGGCGTCGAGGTCGACATCCCTGGCGCCGCGTGGGTCTGGCCCTCGCGGCTGGACGGCCTGCAGCCCCAGGACGAGGTGCTGATCTTCGCCGACCTACCGCAGGGCAAGCTCCCCGCGGGCAGCGCCCTGACCGTCAACCTCAAGGGAGGCTTGAAGCAGCAGCTCAAGATCAACCTGGCCCAGGTCAAGCGGCCGCTGCTGGAGCGGCAGTGGGTCCGCGCGCGCATCGAGCGGCTGGAGCACCTGCGCGACACGGCCGGCGTCTCAAAGCAGGAGCAGGGCAAGATCGCCAACCAGATCGTGGACCTCTCCATGACTTACCGCGTGCTGTGCGACCGGACGGCGCTGCTGGTGTTGGAGAGCGAGGCCGACTACCGCCGCTACGGCATCGGCCGGCGCGCCCTGGCCGAGATCCTGACCGTGGGGCCTGGCGGCATCGTGCTGCAAAAGCGCGGCAAGCCGATCTACGCCCGGCAGCCGCCGCCCCCTCCGATCCGGCGCATCCGCGGACGCCGCACGCCTCCCGCCAGCCCCAGCGGCGGCGCGCCGACGCCCGCTACTGCAAGCTCCTCGGATGATCGGTCGCGTGCCGGCGCCGGCGTGCGCCTGTCGCGCAATGCCGCGCCCTCCGTCACCGCGCCGCCGCCGCCCCCCGCGCCGCGGCCCGCGCCCCGCGTCCGGGCGAAGCGCCGGCGCAGCCTGGCCGAGAGCAAGGCACCGAGCAGACCGCTACGCAACTTCGCCCGCGCGCGGCGTTACCCCAAGCTCGCCGCCTACACCGGCCGCATCGCCAAGGTGATGAAGCTGCTGCAGCGCAAGAAGACCGAGGCCGCGGTGATCGAGAGCCTCAAGTGGCGCGACGAGAAGCCCGGTGACGTGCTGGCGCTGGTGGCCCTGGGCGAGTCGTTGACGCGGCTCGACCGCAAGCTGCTGGCCGCCCGGGTCTACGGCTCGATCATCGACCTCTTCCCCTCTCGCGCCGACATGCGCCGCTTCGCCGGCCAGCGGCTGGAGGGCCTGGGCAAGGCGGGGCAGCACCTGGCGGCGGACACCTTCGCCGAGGCGGCGCGTCAGCGGCCGGACCACCCCAACTCCCACCGCATGCTGGCCCACGCCCTGGTCCAGCTGGGCAAGCCGAAGCTGGCCTTCCACGCCCTGGTCAAGGGGCTGCAGCGCCGCTACCCCTCGGGCCGCTTCCGGGCCGTACGCGAGATCATGCTGGAGGACCTGGGCCTGATCGCCTCGGCCTGGCTCAAGGCCGCGCCCGGCACCCGCGAGGAGGTGCTCAAGCTGCTGCGCGAGCACGGCGCGAAGCTCCCGGAGGGCGGGTCGCTGCGCTTTTTGCTCTCCTGGGAGACCGACGCCAACGACGTCGACTTTCACATCCGCGACGGCAAGGGCGGCCACGCCTTCTTCCGCAGCAAGGAGCTGCCCTCCGGCGGCCGGCTCTACGCCGACGTCACCACCGGCTACGGCCCGGAGTGCTTCGCCATCAAGGGCAAGCCCAAGGCCTTTCCCTACCGGCTGCAGATCCATTACTACAGCCGCGGACCCATGGGCTACGGCATGGGTCGGCTGCTCATCGTGCAGCACGACGGGGTAGGCGGGCTAAAGTACGAGCATCGCCCGTTCATCGTGATGAACGACCGCGCCTACGTCGATCTGGGCAAGGTGGGCAAGCTGCTGTAGGGGACCGCCGCGACGGCCAGTACAACCCAGCGACGGTGTGGAGTTGTGTCGCGATCGTTCAATCGATTGACAGGTTTCGAGCGGTGAACATCAGCTTAGGACTCAGCCGTGGGCCGAAGGCCACGGGGCAGGTCTGGCCGGCGCCTCCGCCTGGCCAGGCCCAGCGTCTTCGCCTTGGAGCAGGTCAGCACAAAGGTGCTATCATCCAGCCGAGGTTCGATATGCCCATATTCGAGTATCAGTGTGCCAAGTGCGGGCATGCCTTCGAGGAGCTGGTCTTCCACACCGCCGAGTCGGATGGTGTGCGCTGCCCCGACTGCAACAGCAAGAGGGTCTCCAAGCTGATGTCGTCGTTCGCCTCCGGCAACTCCGCGGCCCTGCCCTGCGCCCCCAGCCCCGGCTGCAATCCCGGGCAGTCCTGTGACCCCGGGTCGTTCTCGTGAGGCACGCACTGAACGCCTGCCCGTGAGGCAGCTACGATCTGATCAGCGCCCGCAGCCGCCGCGCCGCGGTCGCCGGGTTCTCCGCCGCGGTCACCGCGGTGACCACGGCCACGCGCCGGGCGCCCTGCTCCAGCACCTGCTCGAGGTTGTGCTCCTTGATCCCGCCCATCACGGTGAAGGGGATCGACAGCGCCGGCGCGATGACGCCGATGGCGGACGGCCCCAGCACGGCGCGGACCCCCGCCTTGGTCTGCGTGGCGAAGATCGGGCCGATGTTGACGTAGTCCGCCCCGGCCGCTTGGGCGGCCAGGGCCTGCTCCAGCGTGTGGGTCGATACGCCGAGGAGCAGGTCGGGCGCCAGAGCCCGCGCCGCCGCCACGGGCAGATCGTGCTGACCCAGGTGCACGCCGTCGGCGCCCGCAGCCAGCGCCACGTCGAGGTGGTCGTTGCAGATCAGCAGCAGCTCCGGCCCGCTGCGCGCCCGCACCTGCCGGGCCAGCTCGAGGTAGGTCGCCTTGGAGAGCTCCTTTTCACGCAGCTGCACGGCCCGGCAGC
>SWBW01004747.1_pt1 | contig 11306 bp, 8 predicted proteins | sample 4693041 | NCBI WGS metagenome assembly SWBW01 (sample SAMN10267271, study PRJNA491770) | bioreactor metagenome | isolation source: DHS bioreactor inoculated with marine methane seep sediment | place: Japan: Omine Ridge, Nankai Trough | collected 2006-05-06
TCCAGGATAAACAAAGTTAATACTGAAAGTTGTAAATAAAAAAAGCCCCGGCAAAAAGGGTGAACTAATTGATCGGGGCTCAATCTTCCTGACTCATTACCATATAAGCCAGAACGCTGCAAAGGTATCATAAAACTATAAGTGAATTCATTAAAAAGTTTTTATTTAGTTATGCTACTTCTTCAATTTTTCCTGAAAACATATCAAATAAAAATACTTTGTCAAATGTGGATGTTTGTTGTCCTTCGCACTCCGAAATTTCTGCCAGATCAGAGGTCTCAGTGGTAATGATCAACCAGTATTCGTTCAGCAAGCTCTTCTTATAGAACGGTAATTTATCTTCTTTTTTTTCAATTAATCTGGAAAGCAATTCCGACCAATTATCGAAATTGTTTCTTAGCAAATAATCCAATCGTGTAATTTCAATACCGATACTTTTCTTTCTGTTCAGTTTCAATATAAAATCCGGAGATTCTGATTTTATCAGTTTCCCTTTTGGGAATTGGGCATATTTCTCTCTGAAATAACGAATTGCTACCCACTCTTCGGATACTTTTTTACCCGGCATATTTTTGCTAATGGTTTAAACTGATCCAAATGTAATCATGATTTATTTCAATTTTCGGTTCAACGTTCTAGAAATGATTAAAATATCATACACGGCTTGAAACAAACAAGTGTTTATAAACGTATAAGGTTTGCTGTAAGTTTTTTAAAATATTGTCAATTCGATACGTGAAGAGGAGACTCTTCTGACTTGTTATCAATTGCTGAGCCAGGACAATTTTTACAGTTTATTGTCTCTGGCTTTTTTATTTCAGGCTGCTGAGCTATAGGCAAAAAAAAGTCCCGATCTGAGGGAAATCGGGAGCACCGTATGATAACTAAAAGTTAATTTAGTCAAAGGTATTTACGTCATCTTACTTAAAAGGTTACAAATCAATATAATTTATCAAAAAAAGCCCTGCAGCAATCGCAAGGCTTTGGTGAATTTAGAGCACCGTACATACTTTCATCACCACGTTTTCTTATATGTTTGAAGGGAAAATAAAAACCTTTTGTGCAACCTGGTGAAACAAGAGATTAAGCGCAGTCGCACAAAAGGTCGATTCCCGTTAGTTTCATAGTAGTATATTTTAGTTAATGAGCAATTCTTAGTTTTAATTGGGATTGTAAATATACTCTAATTCTTGATAAATGTCAACTTATTTAACGTTAAATTCACATCTTTTTTTAATTTTCAATTCTAGAATATAGATATAAGATACCTGCTTAAGATTTTTAGGTTATTTTTGCTGCACTAATCAGATACCGACGACCATGACAACATTTATTCCAACTATTGCGCCGGTCTTTTATTCCTGTTAAGGAATTAGATCACGTTAGGTAATTTATTTTTCCCTTAATTTTTATTTTGTCATGTCTGTTAAAAAAATTATTAATTCACTTTTTTATTATAAAAAACAAATTAATCTGCCTGCAATCTGGTTAGATATTAAGGAAGCAATTGCAGGTACTGAAAAAGATTTTACAGAAATACGGTTAGGTAAATCCATATTCCTTTTAGCCGTTCCCATGGTCCTCGAGATGGTCATGGAATCAGTATTTGCAGTTGTTGACATATTTTTTGTTTCCAAACTAGGTGCTGATGCAGTTGCCACTGTTGGACTTACGGAGTCGGCTATGACTATTGTATACGCTTTGGGAATAGGTTTGAGCATGGCAACTACTGCCCTGGTTTCCCGGAGAATTGGAGAAAAAAAGAACAAAGAGGCCGGTTTGGTAGCTTTTCAGGCCATAGCACTCGGAATATTCATATCCATACTAATCGCCATACCCGGATTCATTTTTGCCAAAGGCTTCTTACAATTAATGGGTGCCAGCAGCCAGATGATAGAGAATGGTCATTGGTACCCGGCCATTATGTTTGGTGGTAATATGGTGATCATGCTATTGTTCATCATTAATGCCGTTTTGCGAAGTTCGGGCGATGCCGCTTTATCCATGCGTGTAATGTGGATTGCAAATATCATCAACCTCATCCTTGATCCACTGCTTATTTTTGGAATCGGTCCTTTCCCCGAATTGGGATTAATGGGGGCAGCGATAGCTACTACCACGGGAAGAGGTATTGCGGTAATCTACCAGCTATATATTCTTTTTCGTGGCAAACATAGAATCAAACTCTATCTTGAAAGCATCCGGATTAAATTTGGTGTTATGATCAATCTCTTGAAAATTTCAGGAGGTGGCATTCTGCAAAACCTCATTGCTACATCCAGTTGGATTTTTCTGGTCCGGATCATATCCGTTTCAGGCCCTGATGCATTAGCTGGTTACACTATCGCTATCCGAATCATTATTTTTGCATTGCTTCCTGCATGGGGTTTGAGTAATGCAGCATCTACATTGGTTGGACAAAATTTAGGAGCCAATAAACCTGATAGGGCTGAAAAATCAGTTTGGACAACGGGTTATGCCAATATGATATTTATGGGAACGATAAGCCTTATTTTAATCTCGTTTCCAAATTTCTGGATAAAAATATTTATTGATGATCCACAAGTAATTGCATATGGCATTAAGTGCCTTCGAATTATCAGCTACGGTTTTATAATTTACGGCCTGGGAATGGTGCTCATACAAGGGTTTAACGGTAGTGGAGATACCATCACCCCAACCTGGATTAACCTCTTTGCTTTCTGGTTGCTGGAGATTCCACTGGCGTACGTGCTCGCGATTGCATTTAATATGGGACTCGAGGGTGCTTGTATCGCGATTGTTATTGCTGAATCTTCCTTAGCGCTCTTAAGCCTATACTTGTTTAAAAAAGGCAAATGGAAAACACGCAAAGTATAGGGTATCGATGAATTGATTAAATTTGTTTTTCCTGAACGGCAACACGTTGTTATTTTTACAAATTATTGAATAATCATGAAAAAGGAAACGGATTTTTACGGAAAATTAAGAACAAGGATTGTAAACTGGCTTGAAACGGAGACCGGCAGGAAAAACAAATGGGCTGATTACCTGCTACTGGTGCCAGACTTTTTTTACTTGTTGATAAAATTAGCTACAGATGAAGGCGTACCCAGCCATGAAAAAGCAAAGCTGATCCTGGCTATTGCCTATTTTATATCACCTATTGATATTTTACCCGAAGCGTTTCTAGGTCCTTTAGGCTACCTCGACGACCTGGCACTCTCTGCTTATGTTTTGAATGGAATAGTTAATAACGTATCTCCTGAAATTGTTCAAAATTACTGGGCTGGAGAAGGCGATGCACTTTTACTGATAAAAGGCGTATTGGCCAAAGCAGATGAAATGATCGGTTCAGGACTTTGGAGAAAACTTAAAAAAGTGGTGAGTTGATTTAGATTAGCTTAATTCCTGTTTCAAAATCAGTATAACCAGAAATTAATCTTTCATTCCAACAATTTTCAATTTATAACCAACTTCCAGAATTTTATTTCTTATGGGCAGAAAATCTAAAATAATTGCGACATTATTCTTTCTTTTAATTCTTGTCTTCACCTACCTTCTTTGGCCTTTAAAATCATCTGAATTTGCTATTGAATTCAACGAAGAAGCCTTTGTTCAAAAAAAGGCGTTTCTAAATGAGAAACCTGATTCCATAAAAGAAAACCGTCCCAATATTCTTCTAATCACTGCCGATGACCTCAGCGTGGCAGATGTATCGATTTATAAAGAAGGAACCATAAAAACACCCAACATTGAAAAACTTGGTGATGAAGGTATTGTTTTCGAGAATGCCTATGTCACCTCCCCTATCTGCAGTCCGTCATGAACTACTATTCATACAAGATTTAAATCCAAGCTACATGGATTTCAATTTCAGATGCATGACCGCTACCTGAAAAACAGACTTGAGTATATTGGATTTAAATATTTTATGAATAGTTATCCATGGATTGCTAAATGGATGCAGGCCGTGCCCGATGAAGATGCAATCGAAAAACAAGGTTTGCCTCCCACAGAGATAAGCCTTGCTGAATTGCTGAAAAAATATGGATATAAAACCGGCCTGATCGGAAAATGGCATTTGGGCAGTGTTGAAAATAATACACCTTGTGCCTTTGGTTTCGATACGCAATATGGATTTATGGCAAGCCACTCGCTTTATGCACCAGAAGGAACAACTGGTATTATAGACCAGAAAATCAAAGACGACTGGACCGATCAATTCATTTGGGCGGGGCAAAGAAACGGGCCACATGCTATATATAAAAACTGTGAAAAGGTCGAAGAAACAGGTTATTTGACGGACCGGATCACGGAAGAATCAATCACATTCATCGACACTAAAAGTGAAGAACCCTTCTTCCTTTGGGTATCATACAATGCGCCTCACACACCACTTCAAGCTCCTGAAGCTTATGTGGAAAAATACGACCATATTACTGATCCCATTCGTCGTGTGCATGTTGCCATGATAAATAGCCTGGATGATGCCATTGGCAGGTTGCTTTCTCATCTGGAAAAAACCGGTCTTGATGAAAATACCATAATCTTCTTTTTAAGTGACAACGGAGGAGCTGAATATAACCTCACAACTGATAACGGACCATACTTTGGAGGAAAAACCACCGATTTTGAGGGCGGACTGAAAGTGCCCATGATCATTAAATGGAAAAACCATTTGAAGGAAGGGGTCAGGTATAAACCTATGGTGAGTTCATTGGATGTTTTTGCCACATCATCTGAAGTAGCAGGCGCTGAAATATTTTCAGAAAAACCTATTGATGGAGCCAACCTCATCCCTTTTCTCACAGATTCAACCAGTGACTACCCGCACGACTATTTATTCTGGCAACGAGGCTTTAGCAAGGCCCTCAGAACAAATACCTGGAAATTCATCCTGAATGAAGAAGCAGGAGATACCATGCTGTTTGATCTTTTAAGCGATCCATACGAGATCCATAATGTAAGCGCATCGAATACCGCAGTGAGCGAAGCATTAATAGAAGCGCACAACAAATGGTCAGGACAAAATAGCAGTCCTCTTTGGCCATCAATGATTTACTTTTATAGCAACAAAGATGGGGAGGAGTATTATTTTGACCAGTAGATAAATAATCGCCTGAATCAATAAAACGATTGTCACCTAATAGCTTAATTCCCTGTTATTTATGTTTTTAATTGCTAGGTTTAATCGTTAAGTGTTGTGATCTGAAAAAAAATATTTATTAACAACTGATCATCTTAACTGCCTGTTTTTCTTTTTTTTATGACTTTTTATTGACGCTTCGCAAAAGATTTATATGATTTCCGCTTAAAAACCTTGACATATATCAAAGCTTTACTTATATTTGCATCGCTTGTTTTGTTTGTTTTTCATAATTGGGCCCACCCTCACGACCATTTGGCAAAGGGTGGGTTTTTTATTTCTCGCCTGAAATTCTCCTAACAAGTATTTTAAAAAGTTGATTTATTGCCAATTCTATAAATAATCATAAGCGATTAGCTCTCAATTTCGTAGGATTTTCCTTCTTCACTTAGTAAAGTTCTTGGAAATATTGCCTTTGCCTGTGCTAAAAGTTCAGAAAAATCTTCGAATCGTGCCGAATAATGCCCCAGTAATAATTTGCTTACATTCGCTTTCTTTCCAAGCCAAGCAGCCTGTTCAGAAGTTGAATGCTGTTTGTCAATTGCCATTTCTTCCATTGTATTGTCAAAAGTGGCTTCATGATAAAGCAAATTTGCATTTTTAACCGTTACTATTAAACTTTCGTTGAAGGCGGTATCTGAACAGTACACATATTTAAGTACAGGTTTTGGCGGAAGTGTAATCTCTTCATTTTTGAAAAGGGTACCTTTTTCTGATTTAAAATCTTCCCCTCTTTTTATTTTTAGTATCTGCTCTACCGTTGGCCTAAAGGAATCTATAAAACCTTTATCAATTCTTATTTCCTGGTCTTCTTTACAAATTTTAATACCCCACGTGGGTATGCGATGGAATAACGGAAAAGCGGTTAGCGTATAATCCTTATATATCAACAAGGGTGTATTTTTGGTCTCTTCCAATGGATGAAAGTGCAACTGAAAGCGCAATGTAGTTCTTGAAATTCGCAGTTGATGATCGATGAGCTCTTTCAGCTCGGCAGGTGCATATAAATGGAGTGGTGTATCGCGACCAAATAAATGGAAAGTAGAAATCAGCCCAAAAATGCCAAAATAATGATCCCCATGCAAGTGACTGATGAAAATATGGTTCAGGTTCCGGTGTTTGATGCCATATTTGATCATTTGCATCTGTGTACCTTCACCGCAGTCGATCATAAATTGTATATCCGTCAGTTTGACTATCTGACTTGAAGGATGCTGAGTAGTTGTTGGCACTGCAGAACCATTACCCAGAATTGTGACCTTAAAATCTGACATCCATTACATTTTTGGTTACCCAAAAATAAAAAATCCCTGCCGTAAAACAGGGATTTAATTCTATAATGATAGAAAATAGAAAGAGGTGCTATTTTTTTGCCTTCTCTTCTTTTTCCATATCAGTTTTCAGATCAGCAAGTACGTCAAGGTCACCAAAAGTGGTTTTCTCGAGTTTCTCGTTTACTTTTTTCACTGAACGCTTGGCTTTTTTAGCATCTTCTTTTGCTTTATCTGCTTCACGAACTTTGGCTTCCCGTGGATCTTCTTCAAACAGACGGGTGTGAGAAAGTATGATCTTCTTATTGTCTTTTGAAAATTCAATGACTTTGAAGTCAGCGGTTTCTTCCGCTTTTATGGTGGAGCCATCTTCTTTTTTAAGATGTCTTGAAGGTACAAACCCTTCAACACCGTATGGTAATGAAACTACAGCGCCTTTATCATTCACATTGATTGCTGTTCCCTGATGCTCTGAGTCAACTGTAAATACCGTTTCAAATACGTCCCAAGGATTTTCTTCAAGTTGCTTATGTCCTAGGCTTAAACGACGGTTTTCCTCGTCTATGTCGAGAACCACCACTTCGATATCTTCACCAATCTTTGTAAATTCTGCAGGGTGTTTGATCTTTTTCGACCATGACAGATCGCTGATATGGATCAACCCATCAACGCCTTCTTCAATCTCCACAAAAATTCCGAAATTGGTAAAGTTGCGAACTTTTGCATGGTGTTTTGAATTGATCGGGTATTTTTCACGAATATCTGTCCAAGGATCAGGAATAAGCTGTTTCATACCAAGCGACATCCTTCTTTCTTCCCGGTCTAGCGTTAAAATTACCGCTTCAACCTCATCACCTACTTTCAGGAAGTCCTGTGCAGTTCTTAAATGTTGCGACCACGACATCTCAGACACGTGGATCAAGCCTTCAACACCAGTTGCGATTTCAATAAATGCACCGTAATCAGCTATAACTACTACTTTTCCTTTTACTTTATCACCAATCTTTAGTTCAGCATCCAACGAATCCCACGGATGTGGTGTAAGTTGTTTTAAACCAAGGGCAATACGTTTCTTATTATCATCAAAGTCGAGAATTACAACTTTCATTTTTTGATCAAGTTCTACTACTTCTTCAGGATGATTGATACGTCCCCATGAAAGGTCGGTAATATGAATCAGTCCGTCAACACCACCAAGGTCGATAAATACACCATATGTAGTGATGTTTTTAACGATTCCTTCAAGTACCTGTCCTTTTTCCAGTTTAGAAATGATCTCGGCTCTTTGCTGCTCTAATTCATCTTCAATTAACGCTTTATGAGAAACTACAACGTTTTTATATTCGTGGTTGATTTTTACCACTTTGAATTCCATCGTTTTATTCACATAAATATCATAATCGCGAATAGGTTTCACATCAATTTGTGAGCCTGGCAAGAATGCTTCAATACCAAATACATCAACAATAAGCCCGCCTTTGGTACGGCTTTTTACATAACCGTTGATAATTTCGTCCTTCTCAAATGCTTCATTAATACGATCCCACGATTTAAGAATCCTTGCCTTTTTATGAGAAAGGATCATTTGTCCGCTCGTGTCTTCCTGATTTTCAACGTATATTTCAACACTATCACCAACTTTCAAGTCAGGATTGTACCTGAATTCGTTCATTGGGATCACACCATCAGACTTATATCCAATGTTTACAACCACCTCACGGCTGCTGAATCCAACCACGGTACCTTCAATAACTTCGTGTTCTACGATTGAACTTAAAGTATTGCTATATACATCTTCAAGTTTTGTTCTTTCTTCTGCTGAATAGGCATCCTGTTTTTTTCCGAGTGCATCCCAGTCAAATTCTTCAGGCTTTGCTTCTTTCTTTTCAGCAACAACCTCCTCTATCTTTTCTTCAGCAACTTCTTCTTTGGTTTCTTCTGCTACTGGTTCTTCAGCTTTTTTTATTTCTTCAACTTCAGCAGATTCTTCTTTTTCGGCTTTCACCTCTTTAGCTTCCGGAGTTTCTGTAGTTTCCTGAGCTTCTTTTTCAACGTTGTCAGCGGTTTCGTTGACTTTTTTTTCGTTTTCTGACATGTAATAATTCTTGTGTTTTGAATCAAGCACCCGGTTCAAATGATTCGTAAAACGGATTTAACAATTAATTTACTAGATTTCAAGAATTTAAGCGGATATTTATGGCTTAAACCCGGGCCTCCTAAAATTGGGCTGCAAAAGTAGACATTTTAATCGAATTATTAAAATTTCAAATAGGCAAAATTTTCAGGCCTGATTTTGTGTTATCTTTGGCCCCGGATTTATCTCCTGTTTTACACTTAGTTTTTTGAATATCTGTACATTATAATAATTTAAAATCAATGGCTTTAAATTGCGGAATTATAGGATTAACCAATACCGGAAAAACCACTATTTTTAATTGCATGTCAAACACCAAAGCAGAAAGTTCAGCCTATGCTTTTAGTGCAACAAAATCCAATAAAGGGATCGTAGATGTACCGGATCAACGGTTGTACAAAATAGATGAACTGATCAAGTCTGAGAAAGTGATTCCTGCAACCGTTGAAATTGTAGACGTTCCGGGTTTGGCCAAAGGTGCAAGTGAGGGAGAGGGTGTAGGAAATAAATTTCTTGCCGACATCCAACAAACCGATGCCCTCATACATGTAGTACGATGTTTTGATGATGACAGTCTGCCGCACATTGAAGGGTCGGTAGATCCTGCCAGGGATATTGACATCGTTGATTTTGAATTACAAGTAAGAGATTTAGACCTGGTTACAAGGAAAATCAAGCGCCTCGAAAAGCCCGCAGGTATTGGTGATAAAGATGCTAGAAAAGCTATTGAGGTATTGGGTGTTTTTAAAAACCACCTGGAAAATTTTGGCAATGCGCGCACAGCGCCCGTAAATAAAGATGATTTTATGCACATCCAGGACATGCAGCTATTAACTGCCAAACCGATGATCTATGTATGTAATGTAGATGATGCTTCGGCCGTAAATGGAAATGCATATGTGGAAGCAGTAAAGCACATTTTAAAAGAAGATCAAAAAGACAGCGTGCTAGTGATTGCAGGCAAACTGGAAGAAGAGATTGCCGAACTCGATAAAGAAGACAGGATGGAATTCCTTTCTGATGCCAATCTGGAAGAGCCCGGCGTGAATAAACTGATCAGGGCAGCCTACAAGATTTTGAATTTGCAGTCATTTTTTACAGCAGGTCCAAAAGAAGTACGCGCCTGGACTATTAAAAAAGGTATGAAAGCCCCCGAAGCCGCTGGTGTTATTCACAGTGATCTGGAAAGAGGATTCATCAGGTCTGAAGTGATGAAATACGAGGATTTTCTAGCGTTGGGCTCAGAGCATGCTGTAAAAACAGCCGGAAAATTCCACGTAGAAGGAAAAAATTACATTGTTGAAGATGGCGATATTATGCATATCCGGTTTAACGTATAACTATACTACATATATATTCCTCAATTAAGGCCCTTTTCTTCAGATGCGATCCGGTTTTATTTTACAATGGTGATCTTAGTTATATCGCTCATAGAACCTGATTCAATCCGACCATAATAAATACCATCCGCAAGTTTAATTGCGTCATAATTAAGTGTAAAAGTACCAGCTTCCTGTTTTCCCTGAACAATTGTTTGCACTACTTTTCCAAAAACATCATACAGTTTAATTGAAACATCACCCTTTTCAATAAGCTTGTACTTAATGGTTAAAAGGCCAGAGGCAGGATTGGGATAGCTTTCAATTGATACTGCATTGGTCATTTGTTCAGTTTCTTCCAGTCCGACAAACCAGGGATTTATTTGTGTATAATACACGTCCTGTTCTCCATTCAAAGTGTTGGCCCATGCCAGGTGTGCACAGCAGTCATCTGAAACCATGTGAAAATAATCGCCCATTTTATCTTGTTGTGGCCAGCCCACATGGGGGTCAAATAAATCAGATAGCCTTTCATTCTCTGAAAATGTTTCACCACCATCAATGGAAAAAGAATAATAAAGAGAAGATTTTACGGAGCCCGGAAAAGCATCACGTGTATCAAGCCATACCACATCAATACGGCCATTAGGCGCTACCGACATGGTTCCGAACCATTGCCAGTTATCAGAGCTTTCATCATCATTCACACGTAAAGGCATACTCCAGGTTTCTCCACCATCAGCACTTCTCACAAACATCACATCAAGTGGGTCACCGCCAAAATCACGTTCTACGGAGCAAAGCATATATACATTTCCATTATATTCTCTTCCTGATTTATCAACAGCCACCCATGTTTGCCCAAGCAGGCCACCAGGGTTGGGCCCTTCACCATTAGAAATGTATCCACCCATATAAACCGTATTAAAACCCTGCCATTCGATTGTAGCTTCAGGATCCTGGGCTGTATTGGATTTTGATATGATAAAACCTGAATTAGAAAAGCCTGCTACATACAGTGCCCCATCAGGACCTGTTGCCAGTGTGCCCCAGAATGGATTTCCAGGAATGGTAATACAGCTTTCAAATGTCTCACCAGCATCAGTTGAGCGGGTGAAATGGCCGGGATAACAAATGCTCCAGTTTTTCGTCCAGTTGGAATAATTGTTTCCCTGACCCATGCCTTCCATCTGGTCAATGGCCATCCATTGCTTATCGCCACCTTTGGCAAACCTTCCTTCATCCCATTCCACGCTTCCTTCTTCTATGATAAACACATCACACCAATAATTATCCTGGTTATCAACTGTAAGGCTGTTGTAATAGAAATTTCCGTCCGCATCAGACCCCAATACGGGGTCAGAACGGAAAATACCGGGTTCAATCACCCCTGGAAAAGTCCAGGTTTCACCGCCGTCAAGGGTATATCCATAGCCGGCCTGACGGAAATTGCT
>SWBW01001663.1_pt1 | contig 11303 bp, 10 predicted proteins | sample 4693041 | NCBI WGS metagenome assembly SWBW01 (sample SAMN10267271, study PRJNA491770) | bioreactor metagenome | isolation source: DHS bioreactor inoculated with marine methane seep sediment | place: Japan: Omine Ridge, Nankai Trough | collected 2006-05-06
TATCTGACCTCATCAGGAACGCTGACATCGTGGCAAGCGGCGCAGGTCTGGGCCTCCACGTCGTAGAGTCCGTGGACATCGCCATCTGCCAGTGAGAAGAGACAGCGCGGTTCACCAACGCTTTCGTCGGTGGCATCGAGATGACATTGCGTACACTCCCGCTCACCGAGGGGTGGATGCTCGCCAACCAGTACTATCGGTGAGTTGTTTGAACTCGTCCACCGAACGACCTCTTCGGCTCCGCCAGTTTTGACATCAAACTCGTGGCAGGCGGCGCAGGTGTTCATCGGCAGACCAGCGTGGGTTTCCCCATTCGGCGGAGTGTAGGGGAAGACGTAGGTATCGCCGCCATTCCTCATCCTCTCCAGACGATTCTCGCCTGGCGTAACCTCGTTAGCCACCGGAGCGTGGGGGTTATGGCAGTCGGAGCAATTGTGGCTGGAACGGAAAAGACCGTCCTCGTGGAGGTAAAAACTCACCAGTTTCGGGTGGTCGAGGTGGCACTGCATACAGTTCTCATCGGGAACATCGCCGCGCACGTCCGGAGCGTAGGGGTGCAGCCCGCTCTGGGAATAGCTGTGGCAACGCCAGCACCAGGTTGCCTCACCGCCAGCGGTATTGTTCGTCCCGTGGGGAATGGCAAACAGGCCGTAGGCGGCGTAGATGCCCCCCCAGATGAGCATGAAAAAGACGGTTGAGGTTATCAACACCCGCTTGACCAGAGTTGAACGACCGGGTTTCGGGTCGAGCCGGGGAATGAAGAAAAGGAGCAGAACAAAGCCAATCGCCGCTCCCATTCCAATGGCGACAACCCACTCCGGCAGGCTGCTGATCGACCACCAGAGGAAGCTCTCCGGGGCGAAACTACCATCGGGGTCGGCGGGAGGTCCGGCAACTCCGGGCCAGAATATCGCCACGGCGATGAGGAACACCACCACGATTCCGGCGATGAGCATCTCGAACATCGCCCAGTCCGGGAAGAAAGGAACATCTTCTTCGCGGAGGCGTTTACGCTCCAGCTTGCGCTTCTCTTTATCGGTCTTTGCCATAGACATAGATAATTGGGTTAGCAACGCGGCGCGTTGCATCACAGCCTCGCGAAACACTAAAAGACACTACACATCAATCACCGCGCCTCACCACTCCCGCTGGTCGCTACTCATTGGTAAATCAACTAACGGAGCAACCGCCTAGTCCGGTGAGCTTTTTACATCTTACAGCGGGTCGGCGATGTGCTGGCGGCGGATCATCGTGAAGTGGAACAGCAGCAACGAGAAGAGGACTATCGGCAGCACCACGGCATGCAGGGTAAAGAAGAAGCCCAGAGCCTCGTTACCAGGTACAGTATTGCTTGAAATCAGTCCCGCCAGCCAGTTACCCACCAGCGGCAGGGACTTTAGCGAGCCGTAAACCGCCGATGCCACCTCGTAACCCCGCTGGTCCCAAGGCAGGATGTAGCCGGTAACAAAGAACGTACCCGTGCCGAGGAGGAGAATCACACCAATAACCCAGTTCATTTCACGGGGCTTTTTGTAGGCTCCGGTGAGGAACACTCGCAGCATGTGAGCCACGACGAGGATCATCATGAAGTTGGCAGCCCAGTGGTGGATTCCGCGAATCAGCCAGCCCATCCAGACGCTGCCCATGATAAAGGCTACCGACTCTGCGGCACCTTCCGTTGTGGGGCTGTAGTGCTGGAAGAGGATAATGCCCGTGATGAAAAGGAGCAGGAACATCGTCAGCGTCAGACCGCCGAAGCAGTAATACCACTTCCGCGACCACGGCTTGACCGGCGTATTCATCGCCTTGACAAGGTAATCCTTGACTCGAAGACGCTCATCGAGCCAGGCGATGAACTTGCTGTCGGCAATTTTCTTGCGGATATTATCGGACATAGTTTTTAACAACCTGAAGCCAGTTTTCGCGGTGACTGGTAACCAATCTTCCACTTAACTTACATCTCAATCTTAAACATCAACCTCTGCTTAGGGTACTTATCCAGGAGTCTCCCTAACCCTGAGCTGCTCTAGCCCGTGGTGTAGCGATAGTCGGGCAGCAGCATCGGGCTGGTACGCTCGGTTTCTATGTTCGCGGATTTCATTTCTTCCTCGAACTTAGCAACGTGGGAAAGGGTCAGCTTGCCAAGTTCGCCCATTTCTCGGATGTAATCAACCGAGAACCGTCCGGCGCGGCGACCGAAGACCGTGATGTCGAGGAGGGAGTTACCCATCAGGCGGTTGCGTCCGTGGATTCCTCCGGCGACCTCTCCGGCGGCGAAGAGTCCGGGAACCCCGGTGGCGGTGCTGGTATCAATCCACAGCCCGCCGTTTTGGTAATGGAGGGTCGGGAAGACCAACATCGGCTCACGGGTGATGTCAATGCCGAAGCGCATGAACTGCTTGTACTTGGCGGGCAGTTCCTTCTTGATAGTCCCCGGTCCCTGAAGCTCTTCTATCATCGGGGAATCAAGCCAGACCCCAACGCGCCCGGTGGGCGTGGTAACGCCTTTACCATTTTCCAGGCACTCGCGCATGATCGCCGAGGACTCCACATCGCGAGGTTCCTTGGGGAAGACGAAGTCCCAGCCATCGATGTTGATTGGCTCGGCTCCGAGACCACGCACCTTCTCGGTGATAAGCTGACCGACAATCTGCTCAGGGAAAGCCGTTCCGGTGGGGTGGTACTGGATGGAATCCATGAAGCGCAGCCTCGCGCCAGCGCGATAGCCCAGCACCAGTCCGTCGGCGGTGGCACCGTAGTGATTGGTGGTGGCGAAGCCCTGGATATGAAGCCGCCCGATTCCGCCGGTGGCAAGAATCGTCGCCTTGGCGCGAACAATGGTGTATTCGTCCGTCTCCAGGTTGCGCAGCACCGCTCCGGCGCAGCGTCCCTCTTCGTCTTTGAGCAATTCAACAGCGGGGGCAAACTCGACAACTTCAATCTCCGGGCGGTTGCGGATTTCATCACGCAGGGTGCGCATCATCTCCGCGCCGGTCATGTCTCCGGCGGAGTGCATCCGCTTGCGAGTAGTTCCGCCACCGTGGAGCGTGGACATCACGCCTTCGTCGTCTTTGGTGAACATCACGCCGAGCTTCTCCAGCCACTGAATAACCACGGGCGCGTCTTTCGTCAGTGCGGCAACCAGCTTGTGGTCGTTGGAGAAGTGTCCACCGCCGATGACATCTAGGAAGTGGATGACCGGGTTGTCCTGGGGTTTGTCGGCTGCCTGAATCCCACCCTCAGCCATAACGGTATTGGCATCGCCGTGGCGGAGCTTGGTAACCATCAGAACTTTGCCCTTGCCCTCAAGCTGTTCGGAGGCGGTCAGAGCGGCAGCACTCCCCGCTCCTCCTCCACCAATCACCAGCACGTCAACGTCGTAGGCGATGTCTTCGAGGTCAATCTCCACGTCAAGGATACTGGAGTGCGCCTCAATCTGATCGGCGAACTCGTCCGGGGTTACATCGCCCTTGCTGGCACCAACCAGAAGCTCCCGGCGACCTTCCTTCTTATAGTCGGGATGGAACTTCTCCAGTACCAGATTACGCTCGTCCATCGTCATGGCGCGATAATAGCCAATCCCGTCAATCAGGTTCAGATCCTGAGCATCGGCGGTGTTGAGGTTAATTTTACCCTCTTCGTCCTTCACCGAGACCTGCTCGCTGATTTCATCAAGCAGCTCTTTGCTGAATCCTTTTACCTTCAGCAAATCCCGCACGTCTCTAAAGGAGCCTTTTTGCTCACGATAAGCAACAATCCGCTTGGGGGCGAGTCGTTTGGCAAGGCGAACCGGGCGAGTTTCCTCGATTTTGGCGATTAGTTCTTTGAGTTCTGGAGTGTAACCCATCAAATGCTCCTCAAAACGTGTAACGACCTTGTGGTGTGAACACCAGCCTAAGAGTAGTCGAGAGTGGATCAGTCTGGCTCGCGGTCGGCCTGGGACACTTTGTACCGTTCTCTTAGCTCCGTGTCGGAGGCGTTGATAAGGGTCTCCAGCTCCTCGTCGAATTTGCCAGCTTCAACCTCCTCGACCCGCTTGATCAGGTCGGGAGCGGCGGGGCGCATATGCCGCGCGTAAAGCCTCCGGGCAAGGATACCGATGTTGTACTGGACCGTCTCGCCGGGACAGCGGCTGGCACACAGACCACACATAATGCACTCGAAGGAAAGCTCTGCCACCCGCTTCAGATCACCCATCATGGCGGCACTCATAAACTCCATTGTTTCAAGATCCTGCGGACAGACCTTTGAGCAGGCGTTGCAGCCCATGCAGCGGAGCAGCTCTGGATAAAACTCGATGAGAGTCTCAGCCGTCGGCTCCAACTCCTCGATATTGTAAACGGACTTGTTCGCCGGATAGAAGGGAATCTGGGTCAGGTACATCTCCGGCTCGATCACCGTCTGACACGCCAGACCGCTCTTCAGTCTATAATCCCCCGCCGTTCGATAGACGGTTCCGCAGGCACCACAGACCCCTCCACGACAGCCACAGCCACGAATAAACTGGTAACCGGCGTACTCCATCGCCTTGAGGATGGTCAGCGTCGCGGGTACCTTGTACTTCTTACCCATGATGTAGATGTCAATCAGCTTTAATGACTTTTCAGTCTGTTTTGCTTCCACGCTCATGGGTACTCCTCCGTAAATCTCTGACAACTATCAAGATACACTGCATTGTATCTGTTTAATAATAACGAGCTTATCTCCGCGCTTAACCACTCAAAGGGAGTTTTTTACCAGGCGATGAGAATGCCAATGAGAACTCCAAAGAGCAGTCCCACCACTGCGGCGAAATAGCGGTCGAGTTGGTTGAGCGTCTTGCTCTTCGGCAGGGTCTCATCGACCCGCTGGTCGATAATGAACTGCTTGATATCGAGGTCGGTCTGCGGACAAGCCAGGGAGCAGGAATAACACTGCTCGCAATCTTCGGCGACAATGGATTCCAGAGCCATTGATGTCCGCTGAGCGGTACGCTCCAGCCGCTCCGGCTCACGACGCAAAACGGGGCAGGAGTCCACGCAGTTTCCGCAGGCGATGCAGCCCTTATCGTTGCCGACATCCCGTCCCTCGGAGTAGAGGCGGTTGTAGAGTTCCAGCCCGGTGGACAGGAGTCGGGTACGGGCGACTGGCGGCTCTTTGGTATCGAAGATTCGATCCAAAACCTTGCGGATTTTTGCCAAATCGCGCGGCTTGCGAACTTTTACGCTGACAACGCTCATGGTAATCACCAAACAGGTATAAGTGCGTGATGTTTCTGATGATAGCTACGAACACTCCGTCTCGTGGCAGGGCTTACGCCCACTGCCCCGACTAACCGGCGATGTGCTTTCCTCTGAAGATAGATCGCTTGGCGGAGATGGCTCTGCCAGCTACGGAAACAGCGGAGATGCCGTTGGGACAGCGAGCCGCGCACTTGGCGCAGCCAACGCAGTACTTCGCCAGCTCCTCGACGCGGGCGTAGTTGCCGAGGCGGGTCTCCAGCACCATCGTCATCGGTAGGGGAACGCCATCTTCGACACGACCCACGGGACAGACTCCCACGCAGGCCTGGCAGTTGTAGCAGTTCAGGCTCTCGCCAGTGTTGCGGACAATCACCCCAACGAGCATGAAGTCCATCAGGAAGATAACACCGAAGATAATCCCCAGCTGGAAGAGCATTTCCCGAGAGAACTCGCCCTTGGTAAGCCACTGGAGTGCCTCGACGTAGAAGGGCTGTTCTCCGGCTCCACCCGCCTGGGTCAGGGCATCGTGGGTGGCTTCGCGGATTCCGGCGGAGGTGAAGGTCGCGCCGGATATCGCATCTACCTGAAGAGTCCTCGTGGAGGCGATTATACCGGGCAGGGTCTCGATTGCCTCGGTTACGTCAGGACGACCCCTGCTCTCGTTCTGGTAGGTTACAGCCAGCGAGACGCTGCCGTCCTCGGCCACCGAGGCGGTAACCTCCAGTGGGTCGTTGGGATACTTACCAACGCCATAACCGACATAGCCAGTTCCCGGCTGGAGAACGGTGAAGTCAATCTGTTGAGCCTGCTCCAGCAGATAACCAGCGGTCATCACCGTGATTGGGACTGCAAAAAAGAGAATAACCAGAATAAGGCGATTCTTCTTTGCCCAGCGAGCAGCCGGACCGATGGTCAGAAAGCAGACACCGAGAATCAGCAGCAGAAAAAAGCGTGAAGCGGGCAGGAGAATTGCCACGACGATAGTAGCAATGGCTACTCGCCAGTTTCGACTGGGGAGGATTCTGGCTATTATGGCGAGACCGTCGTTAGCGGAGGGGAAACTTTGCTTGACAACGGCTTGGTTAGCTGGCATCAACGCTCACCTCCCGTTCCTTGATGATCCGCATCATCTCGTCGTAGAGCTTCAGCACATTCTCATAGCCGGGCTGAGAGTAACGATTGCGAGCGACTTCCTCGCTAAGCGGCTCTCTGGTTACCGGATCGAGGAAACCATGCTCCAGAATCAACTCGGTATCCAGCTTGCCTGCGGCGAGAGCCTCCAGGGACAGCTCCTGCATCCTGGCGGCGAGTTCGGGGATGTTAATCTCCAGCATACACCACTTGGTGCAGTTGCCACAGAGGGTGCAGCGCAGTCCGCCCTGCTTGATAAAGCGAGCGTAATCGCCGGTACGCGAAGCGATAACCATCTCAACAGGAAGGATGTTCTCGGTGCAGTTCTCACCTTCGGGCTGGCTAAGAACCCGCATACAGGCGCGGCACTCCATGCAGTAGATGGAGTAACCCGTGCCAATAAAGATTGATTTGAAGATGACGAAGAGCAGCAGCAGACCGATGATCACCATTGAAATCCGGTTCAGATTCTTGGTGAGCATCCGGTTCTGGCTCTTGGACATAAACTGGTAACGACCCACCCCGGGGAGAACCTCTATCTCCTCGTCGGGACGTTCGTAAACCAGTTTTTCTGGCTCTTTCACCTTATCTTTTTTGTCTTTAGCCATTGCAACTACTCAAGTTAGACGACTTAGGTAACCAAATACAACACCGCGACCACCACGCCACCAGCCACGCCCTGTAATAATTCTTTGGGCTTGCGGAGGTCCATGGCGTAGGCAATCATTCCGCCGGAAATAGCTCCGCCGAAGAGAAACAACAGCCACGTGAGAATCGGATCGCCAAACATTGGTTCGCCTTCTCTAAAGAGATTTACCTGGCCTCAGTATCCTGGTCGGGAACGTGCCACTTACCAATACAGACAGCCTCGTTATGTCGAGAGCAGTAACGCTCCGGCGATGGCTCCGCCTCCGGCTCCCTGAAGCAGGTACGTCCAGAATGGCTCGGTGTTGACGAATCCTGCCGCTGTGTCGGGATAGAAGAGGGCAAAGGCGGTAACGATTCCGGCGAGAGCTCCACCGAGGAGGAAGGTCGCCCAGGTAGCAATAGTCTGCTCGCGCTCCTGGGTTGTGGTAGCCTTCTTTTTGAAACTATGGGGATTGATCATCTTCACCAGCCCGGCTCCGACGACCAGAATCAACGTGGTCAGCCCAAACAAAATAGCCAGGTTCTCGAAGGTGAAGGGGTTGGGATTGAGTACCAGGAAGCGCATCACCACTGCCGCCAGGGGGGTCATCCCAACAAGAATACCATAGCTCTGCGCGCTGCGGAGATACCCAATCTCCGAGCGCACCATTCCTTCGGAGATTGTCCCGATACCACCAATGGGACTGGGACCACAACTGGCAGCGGCATTAACAATGAAAGCCGCCAGCACGATAGCGAGCTGATTGTAGGTCAGCAGTCCTGAGGCCTGCACCCAATCTGAGGCTGGCCCCATAGCCACAATAATTGGCAGCAGCGCGGCGGCGAGGATCCGCCCGCAGGGCATCGGCATGATCGTTTCAAGCTGTACAAAGAGGGCGATCATCCCGGCAACGCCAAGACCAATTCCGGCAATCTTGAACTCTGACAACCAGATGAGCAGGCTGCTTAACGCATCAAAACCGCCAGAGATAGCCAGCGAGCCAGCCATCAGAAAGCCAGCAACCAGCGCGGTAATCGGATGGAGGATAATCCCGGCGATTACCTGGCGGATAGAGAGTCGGGCGAGGAGCATGATGACGATGGTCGCCACCAACAGAACCGTAGTAATCGGAGTTTTGCCAAAAATACCAAAGACCGCGCCAATGAGGGCGACCAGGAAAATCCCCAGGGAGATATAGCCAATCAAAGGAGCCTTGAACTTCTTGGCAATCTCCGCTTCTTCTCTGGCGATTTCCTCGGGGTCTTTCGGTTTCTCAGGCACGGACAGACCGTCCGTAGAAACGCCCTTGGCTTCGGTCAGGCGAATCTTTTCCTTCATGTCGAACTTGGTAATGAACAGGCTGATGAAGAGCGCGGTCAGTGCCGTGCCGATCATAATGCCGAACTCCTGGGAGCTGGTCAGCATTCCCAGGTTCTGGAGGAAGCCCTCGCCAATCTGACCGATGCCACCGATCTGGCTGGGACCACAACTCGCGGCGGCATTTACCGCCAGAGCCGTAACCAGCACCACCATCTGTTTCTTGGTGAGGAGCTTTACCCCCTCCGGACCCAGGGTGATGATAACCGGCAACAGTGCCGCTGCCTGTATTCGCCCGCAGGGCATAGCGAAGATGGTGGCAAACTGGGCGATAAAGACCAGTGTTCCCGCCATTCCCAGAGGAGTTCCGCGCATCTTGTTGATGGCAACACGCAGAGCGGCGAATCCGCCGGAGCCTTCCAGCGCACCGGCAATTAAAAAGCCCCCGGCCATCGCCATAATCGGCAGGAGGATTACGTTAGAACCCACCGCCGAAGGCAATGCCAGAAGCTGAGAAAATGAACCGCCGTCAAGCCAGATACCTATCGCCGTCAGGAGGATATTAACCAGCGCGCCAACGACGAGGAGGGTCTGGAGGGGTAGGGCAATCAGCCGTCGCCCGTTGACTTGAATCAACGGACCCAGGACGCAGGCGACAAAAACCAGAAGACTGAGGATGCTGACGACTTCCGAAGCCAACAAAACTCCTTAAATCACAAACCGTAATAAAAAATAAGTGCGGGTGAGTTTATACAATGGCTGTCAGTCTGAAATCTAACCTGAACCGGCGAGGCTACTTCTCTCCGAGCAGTTTTTCCATTTCCGCGACCACTTCCAGCGGATTAAAGGGCTTGGTGATGTGCAGCTTCGCGCCAATCTTCAGGCTGATCAGTTCGTAGATTTTACCGTGGCGCGCCGTGATTATCACAATTGGTGTGCCAAGGAGGCTTTCTTCGTCGGAGAGGAGGTGGAAGAGTTGGTAGCCGTCCATCCCCGGCATCATCAAGTCGAGGATAATCAAATCAGGGCGTTCGTCCCGTGCCGTAGCCACCGCCTGAGAAGACTCTCCCTCAAGTATCACCTCGTGTCCCTGTCCTTCAAAGGCAAGTCGCAGGGTTTCCAGAACATGGGGTTCATCATCAATAATCAGTACGCGAGCCATTCTGTCCCCCAAAAGTTCAATCATGCCCGAAGCCTGATTTGCAAACAATGTCGGCGATTGTAACTCTTTTCACGGTAACAGTAAAGCATCAAAACGCACGGTTCAAGCCGTTCTCAACAGGCTGGCATCCTGGCTTCTCTTAAGCTGTTACGTACTCTTGAACAACAGCCACACGGAGGGCTGTCAGACCCTCCGTGTAATGAGAGACGGTATCAGCTACCGTCTCTCAGCCTGTGCTAAATGTCGTAGTAGAGGAACAGTTCGTAGGGGTGGGGGCGGTTAACTATCTTGTCCAGCTCCTGAGTCTTCTTGTAGGTTTGATAGGCATTGAGGAGCGGCTTATCGAAGACTCCACCCGCCAGCAGGTAATCGTCATCGTAGCTGAGGGCGTGAAGTGCCTGGATGAAGTCCCGGGGCATCAGGTGTTTCTTCTGCTCCTTCGGGTCGAGGTTCGCCATAACCTCAAGCCCCTCATCACCGTAAGGACCAAACCCTTCGGCCTTTGGGTCGAGCTTCTGCTTGATACCATCCAGCCCAGCCATCAGCATTGCCGCCAGGGAGAGGTAGATATTCCCCGTCGCGTCGGAGGGTCGGAACTCCATTCGACGTTTATCCGGCAAGGCATAGGCGGGAATCCGACAGGCTGCCTCGCGATTTGCCATTCCGTAGAAGAGCCAGACCGGGGCCTCGTAGCCCGGAACCAGCCGCTTGTAGGAGTTGGTGCTGGCGCAGGCAACGGCGGAAAGTGAGCGAGCGTGCTTGAGAACTCCAGCGGTGTAAGCGCGTGCCAGCTCGTTGAAGCCGGTCTCGTCATCGCCCGCGAAAGCGGAGTTGCCGTCTCCCTTGATCAGGTACTGGTGGACGTGCATTCCTGAGCCAGCTACACCATAAATCGGCTTTGGCATGAAAGTTGCGGTTTTGCCCTTGTGGTAGGCAAGGTTCTGGATAACGTACTTGATCCACATTCCGTTGTCGGCACTGCGGAGGAGGTCGTTGAAAAGAACCTCAATCTCGCACTGCCCGGGACCGCCAACCTCGTGGTGATGATACTTCACCGGAATATCCATCACCAAGAGCAGGCGCATCATCTCGTTGCGCAGGTCGTAGGTTTTGTCGTTGGGAGGTCCGGCGTGGTAGCCCGCCTGATGCTTAATCTGGAAACCAGCGTTGCCGAACTTCTCGCTGCGGTCGTAGTTCCAGTCGGCCTCTTCGCAGTCAAACTTGTAGCCAATGCTGTCGTTGTGCTTGGTGAAGATCACCTCGTCGAAGATGAAGAACTCGAACTCAGGAGCAAAGAGCGCGCCCGCTGCCCCGGCTTTCTTTGCCAGGTCGTTTTCTTTGAAGAACTTCTTCGCGTACTCAATCGCCCGTTTGGCTACGGAACGAGGGTCGCCTGAGAACGGCTCGCCAGTTCTCGCGTCGGCAACATCACAGATAAAGCTGACACAGTTCTCATCCCAAAAGACATCTTCCATCGCCGTGGTCTTGTCGGGAATCATCACCATATCGCCGCCGGTTACCTTGCGCTGGAACCCGGGGATAGAAGAACCGTCGAAGCCCACGCCCTTCGTGAACAGCTTCTCATCAAGAAACTCAATCGGCAGAGTCAGGTGATGCCAGCGTCCGGGCAGGTCAACATACTTCAGATCAACGGTGGTAACCTCGGCTTCAAGCAGCCGTTGTTTGATTTCCTCGGCGGTGGTCTCTGCGGTAAAGTCGTATTTAAGCATCTGCCCTCCTGGCTGGTTTCCGTTGCGTAGTTTGCCGGAATTGTATGGCGTTCCGCGCCTTCTGTCAACCTTCACAAACGGTTGCCTAATCAGGCATGGTGGTGTAGAATACT